>Ga0172365_10004707_pt1 | contig 10122 bp, 8 predicted proteins | sample LakKivSesite48cm_FD_114535 | JGI IMG/M metagenome (GOLD analysis project Ga0172365, IMG submission 114535) | Sediment microbial communities from Lake Kivu, Rwanda - Sediment site 48cm | ecosystem: Environmental > Aquatic > Freshwater > Lake > Sediment | place: Rwanda: Western Province, Lake Kivu... | reverse complement strand
TCCTCGCATCTTTCGCTGTCGCTCAAGATGCCATTTCGGAGTTTGCTAACACAAACTCCTCGCATCTTTCGCTGTCGCTCAAGATGCCATTTCGGAGTTTGCTAACACAAACTCCTCGCATCTTTCGCTGTCGCTCAAGATGCCGGGGTGGCTTAGCAGGTTAGAGCGTCGGACTCATAGGGTAACCTGCAAATCCGGTTCTGCGAAATCCGAAGGTCGCGTGTTCAAGTCACGCCCCCGGCATTTTTGCGAACGAGCGTTAGCGAGTGAGCAAAAATACGAGGAATGCGAAGCATTCCGAAGTATTTTCAAAAATTGCGCAGCAATTTTTGAATGAACAGAACGAGCGTTAGCGAGTGAGCAAAAATATGAGGAATTTTACGAAGTAAAATTCCGAAGTATTTTCAAATTATGAGCGAAGAGAGTAATTTGAAAAGAATAGGTAAATGAATCAAGCAAAAAATCAGGGTTAATATGAAATACGATGTAGTTGTTGTCGGCGCAGGACCTGTCGGTGGCAGCGTCGCAGGGATAATATCAAAAAAAGGGTTTAATGTTCTGATTCTTGAGGAGCACAACGAGATAGGAAAACCTGTTCAATGCGCTGGTCTTGTCACACCAAGGGTTTTTGATTTTGTTGATGCAAAAAAAACTGTTTTGAATTCTGTTCAGGGTGCAAACATTTACTCACCCGAGGGACATAGGTTGAGAATTGACGGGAAGAAAACAAAAGCAGTGATAATTGACAGGGCAGGTTTTGATAAAAAAATAGTAATGGGTGCTGTTGATGCTGGTTCTGAAATTTTGCTGGGTTCAAAGGTAATGGATGTAAAAAGAAAAGATGATGTGAAAATAAAATTCCTTAGGAATGGGATTGTGAATGAAACAGAATGCAGTCTTTTGATAGGGGCGGATGGTGTTGGCTCTGTTGTTGCGAAAATGTTTAATTTTTCCAGAGCAAAGGAGATTATTTCAGGTTTTGAATCTGAGATGGTTAACATAGACATTGACAAAAAATTTGTTGAAATCTTTGTTGGAAAAAGGGTTGCACCAGGTTTTTTTTCATGGGTAATACCCTCAGATGAAACCTGCAGGGTTGGTCTGTGCTCAACCCATAAACCACTCTATTATTTCAGGAGAATGTTCAAAAACGTTGTCTCAAAGGAAATTTTGAAAAACGCTAAACCAGTTTCTTATGTTGCTGGAGCAATCCCCTTTGGTGTTGCTGACAAAACATATGATGATAACGTGATGATTGTTGGTGATGCTGCCTGTCAGGTAAAGCCGACGTCTGGCGGCGGGATTTTCACTGGTCTGGTAGGGGCAAAGCACTGCGGAAACATTGCCGTAAAATCATTGGAAAAAAATGATTTTTCTTCAAAAACCCTGAGTGAATACCAGAAACTGTGGTACAATGAAATAGGTGATGAGTTAAAAACAGGGATGAGACTGCGGAAAATATTCAAAAAACTTTCTGATCCTGATTTTGAAAAAATTTTTAACATTCTGGATGATGAGGAAATCCTTGCTTTAATTTCAAAACATGGCGACATTGATTACCCTTCAAATCTCGCAAAAATCCTGATTAAAAAACCAAAAATGCTGAAATTAATCGGGCCGGTGGTTAAGGCGTTATTCTAGTTTTTTGGAATTTCCTGGGGTGGTTTGAAAGTTTTTATTTATGGAAACAAAAACCCCTTTCTCACTCTTTGGGAGTATATATAGCTAGCCATTAGGAAAGTTTCTTTGGTTTGCGCTTATGGTGTTTAGTCAGTTAGAAATCGCATTTAACTCATTATTCCAACTTTCTTTCCTTTCTGCTCATAAGTTTAGCAATTATGCCTACAATTGGGATGATGAGCCCCAGGATTATGAAAGGCATGACTATATTTAGCACCAGCCCTGTTGCATCAATTGTGATTGAGACAGTGTCTTCCTCGTTTTCGTTTAATGTTACTGTGAGGTATGTTCTTCCATCCCCTGTGGTACCATGCTGAAGTCTTCCGAGAGTATCCTCAGCCTTTATAACATCAATTCCTTTTGGGAGTATGATTTTGTATGTTGTGTTGAATCCTTCCATGCCGGATAATGAAAACTCTAATGAGCGGGTTAGATATGATATAGTCATTGCCTGCTTACCTGAGGAAGCCTGTTCAAGTGAGATTCTTATGTGTGCCTCAGCAGAAATTTTCACAGGCCTGTCATCCCCCATGTTATTTATATCATAACCTGCAAGCGAATCCGGGTCTATGGAAACAGAAATGCTTACATTCCCCCCAAGCGAGTTCGTCAGGTTTTCTTCCAAAGATTTTTTTATTTCATTCGTCATGTTGTCAATATCTGACTGTTTAATAATGTCTTTTGCATAAAGAAGTCTCAGGCAGTCAGAATTAATGTATTTCATTGTAATGTTTTCAGGCATGTCTACACCTGATAATTCAATGCGATATATCTGTGCGTCAGCTGTTAAATCCACGCCCAGCAGCATGCTGAAAATGTTCACATCATGCATGTCAACCAGAACATTCAGCAGCGCTCTGCTCTCATTGTATTCTGGTGCAACACTTGATTCAAGTGTGCAGGAAAGGTTTTCTGATGAACACCATGAATAAGCATTTCTGTTTTCAACAATACTGGACTCTACATTTTCTGGGTAGCCTGAAAAAATCATGTTTTTTGGAAGTATCATTTTGGTTGTATAATTCTGTTCTCCCGCCGATATCTTAAAGGAATATTTTGCACCAGCATTCAAAACCCCTGTTATCGTTTCAGCATCAAAATCACCAAAGAGGTCTGGTTTTATTTTGGTGGAGTTGGTTTCATTGAAGGCAATGAATGTTGCGTTGATTGGTGGATCAGAGCCCATTTCTGATATGTTATACCCTTTTAGGTTGTACCATGTAAAATTGAGTGTTATTGTTGTGTTGAATGTACTGCTGAGCGTTTTTTCAACGTCCTTTGTTATATTATTTACTTCTCTTTCAATATCCTTCTGTTCTGCAAGCCCGTTATCCAGAGCCATTCTAATACCGTCTGAGGAAACAAAAGAAAGATTTTTAATGTATTCTTCAGGAAAGGAAAGATTGTATTTTTTGACATTCGCGCTTTTAATATCTACTGTCCCATTTATACGCAAATTATCAAAATTAATCATATCAATTGTGACACTTGTCAGGACACTTTCTTCCCATGTTGGATTTGGGCTTCTGGATTCAATCGTAAAGGATTTTGAAATAGATATACTGTCAGAAAGACCCGCAGCCTTTAGATTGTCGACTGTCCATGTTACTGTTGTATCCAAAGAATCTTCATCTGTCATGCTTGTTGGTTTGAAGTCATCTAAAAATATTAAGATAAACGTGTTTTTGTAACCTGCATCTGCCTTTAGGTCAAAAGTTTTGTTTATTACTGCGCCCATCTTTAATACTCCTCTGAGCACATCATCAAGCTCCAACTTAGGGTTTTCTTCAAAACCAAATGAGGTTACATTAAATGTTATTATTGCGTTTTTTGTGAAATTAATCGGTGGCTGATATTTGTCACCATCTGGTGCTACCCCGGTTATTGTTGACACAACTACACTTACAGGCTCTGATTTGTCTATTGTGTCATTTCTAAATGTTGTGTTGATAATGTCATTAAATGTTTCATTAATCATTACTGTAATGTTCTTTATGATTTCACTGTCAGGCTGTTCACCAGAAGTGGTTCTTATATCATCTGCCGAAAGGTTAATTATCTCATGAACAGCAAATGTTGCACTAATATTCATTGTTGTCATATTTATAAAATCTATTTTGTATGTTACTTCAATCCATCTGTCCACTGTTGTTTCATCATCGGCTGCTGAAGAATGCGCGGATGACAAGCAAATTCCAATCATGACTATCCCTATAACCAAAAAAACTATTTTTCTCATAAATGCATTAACGGTTTGGGAATATTAAATGTTTGCGATTAGGGTTAAAAAAGAAAGGACGGAGGAGGTAAGAAAGATTTTGTTTAAAAAAGAACTGGTGGATAAAAGATATGTATTTGTAAAAAATGGGAATTATATTGAAATACCTCTAATAAGAAGATTAGAAAAAGATGAAATGGGATTATTTAAAAGAGAGGATGTGATGCTCATAAACAAAAAACTGCCTTCAAAAACACAGTCTAAAACACCTTTTGAAATTATTCTGGAAAAAACAGGAGTGGAAAATAAAAATCTTCTCCCAAAAAAATGGGAAATTGTTGGAGATGTTCTGATTTTGAAGATTCCAAAAGGGTTGGAGGAAGAGGAAAAAAAGATTGCGGAGATTTATGCTGGTGTACTCAACACAAAAACAGTTGTTAAGGATATGGGCATAACCGGGAGGTACAGAAGACCGAGGATAAAGATTCTTTATGGAAGTAGCACAGAAACAGTGCATAAGGAAAACAGAATAAAATTCAGACTCGATGTTTCAAAACTCATGTTTTCATCAGGGAATATTGATGAAAGGATAAGAATGGCTTATGTTTCAAATAACAACGAGGTTGTTGTAGACATGTTTGCAGGCATAGGATACTTTTCCATACCTATTGCAGTGTATTCAAAGCCGAAAAAAAATTTTGCTTATGACATCAACCCTGATGCATACCATTATTTATGTGAGAACATCAGACTGAACAATGTTCAAAACATTGTCATACCTGTTTTTGATGATAACAGAAACGCGAACGAGAACATTGCTGATAGGGTGGTAATGGGCTATCTAAAAAACACAAAAGATTTCCTGCCTAAAGCTTTCAAGATTCTGAAAAAAAGTGGAGGGGTAATTCATTATCATGAAAACTACCCAAATAAACTGCTTCCTGAGAAACCGTTTGAAAATGTTAAAAAGATAGCAGAAAAACATGGAAAAACTGTGAAATTGCTGGGTTTTAGGAATATCAAATCCTATTCCCCTGGTGTAAGCCATGTTGTGCTTGATGTGAAAGTCAGTAGTTAGGGGCTAGGAGGAATGTTTTTCTCTTTCCCCTAATCCCTGATCCCTAATCCCTAACTACTAAGGTTAATATACCCTTAATCATATTAACATTTGATGCCTAAGGAAGACCAGGAGCTGGTATATGCTTTATGGGCTATGGAAGTGCTTGTGAGTTCTGGTGTAGGATTAGAAAGTGCCATACAGCATGTTGCAGAAGGAGGGTACGGCAGCGTTTCACGTGAGTTTAAAAAGGTTTTAAAGGAATCCTATGGTGGTTTGGAAAAATCTCTGGACATGCTGGCACATGAAACGAAATCCGAATCATTGAAAAAAACATTTGTCACAATATCAAGAAGTCTGAAGGGAGAAACAGAGCTGGCAGAGTCGCTGAGAACACTTGCAAACAGGGAAACAGAAAAAAGAAAAGCAAGGATACAGCGCTACATAGAAAAACTCACAACGGTATCAGATATTTTCCTTATCGTAGCAATACTCGTACCTATCATCATTGCTATTATACCACTTGTTGGTCCACTTGCTAGTGGAGGGATGCCACAAATAGAGGAAGAAAAGATTACAATATCTTCGGGAATAATCATGATTGTTAGGGTGATTTTACTTATAACAGTACTTGGCATGGGAATGATAATGTTCTGGACAAAGAACCTGGAGGCAAATGTATGAATATAGATGTCAGTAGTGTGGTCAGCAGTCCAATTATTATTGTCTTACTTCCGCTGGCTATAATTTCAATAATCATATGGCTTCCATCGTATCAACGAGATAAAAGGATTAAAAAGGTTGAAAATGCACTACCTGAAATGCTCAGTGAGCTTACTGAGAGTCTAAAATCAGGAACAGCCATAGAAACCGCATTAAAAGATATTAGTGAAACAAGAAAGGATGCGCTTGGGGATGAGATGAAACTCCTTCTAAAAGACATGAGGGAATATTCATTTTCTGAGTCATTAACAAGGTTTGCAAAGAGAACAAACTCCATGACCGTTTCAAGGGTTGTATCCATAATAAACCTATCTATGACTACAAACGCGGAGCTCACGGATGTACTGAGGAGAATATCTGAGGAACTCTGGTCAGGATACATGCTTGATGTTGAAAGGGAAACCAAAACAAAATCCCAGGCATCTATGATACTGTTCGGTGGTGCGTTACTTACCCCACTACTTATAGGGGTTATTTTTTCTATATTTAGCTCAGCATTTGTTAAGGAACAGTTTCAGGGGATAGCAGATTCTGTGGGTATATTCATCCTTCTTCTGGCCATATGTGCAACCATTATGTATGGAATAGTATCTAATAGGATGAAACAATCAGTAATGCAACTGCCATTATGGATGTTCATATCATACATCTTGTATACTCTTATCATTAACTTTAAACTCATGTAAGGGTAAGGTGAGAAAAATGGATGAATTAGAAGAAGAAACTGAGGTTGTTGAGAGGTACAAGAATATAACAATCAAAAAAGTTGAGGGAAAATATATACCACTGTATGAGGTGGAGTTTATTCAGGAGAAAAAACCACCTTATCTGGACCTGGAACCCCTCATAGCAGATGACAACCTAGAGGAAATAGTGTATAATGGGCTTGCCAAATGCATAATGGTATACCACAGGAAGTATGGGATATGCACAACAAATGTTACTATGTCAAATGAGGACATTAGAAAGGTGTTGAATGAGATTGCATCTTTTGTGGGCAAAAAAATAGATGCTGCCACCCCTTTGTTTGATGGGAGACTGCCGGATGGGAGCAGGGTGAATGCAACTGTACCGCCAGCATCACCGGATGGACCCACTCTAACCATCAGAAAATTCCTGAAAGACCCTATGACAATAGTTGACCTAATAAAAAATGGAACAATAAACTCGGCCGTAGGGGCATATCTGTGGTTGTGGGTCGAAGGTTTAAAATACAAACCGTCAAACATAATATTATCTGGTGGGTCGAGCTCGGGTAAGACAACAACAATGAATGTTCTTGCCATGTTCATACCTGTTGAGGAGAGACTGATAACAATAGAGGATGCCGCAGAGCTTCAACTTGAGCATGAGCATTGGATTAGGCTGGAAACAGTACCGGTAAGCCATGGTGTAAATGGGGTAGCAATGGATGACCTGCTTAAAAATACGTTAAGGATGAGGCCTGATAGGATAATCATAGGTGAAATCAGGAGCAAGGAGGCAAACACATTGTTTAATGCGATGAATACCGGTCATGAGGGATGCATGGGTACAGTGCATGCCAACACAGCATCTGAAACAATTATCAGGCTAACAACGCCACCAATGAACGTAGAACCAATGATGCTGATGGCTTTAGATCTTATTATCATGCATCAGAGGATGACGATAAAAGGAGGAGGGTCCGTAAGAAGAATTGTTGAAATATCTGAGGTTGCAGGTCTTGAAAAAAACAGACCAAGATTGAACACAATATTCAAATGGGACCCTGCATCAAACACATTAAAAGAGACAGGTGTTCCAAGCAAACTCAGGGAAAAAATATCAAGGACTGCAGGCATTTCATTAAAGGAATTTGATGAGATATTAAAAGAAAGACAGGAAATACTTGACGGGCTTGTGATAAAAAACTATAGGGATGTGAAAACAGTTACAAAGGTTATACAAAACTATTATTTGAAAAAAGAGGAAGAACCTGAAAAAGAAGAAAAGAAGGAGGAAGAGGAAATAAAAAGAACTATTTTTGGAAAAAAGAAAATAATCAAAACCTAAATAGTTGGGATTCACAAGCTTACTTCGTTCGCTCATTTTGTTTCCTTTTGCATCAATTTTCTCTGGAAAATTGATGATACTTCGGAATGCTTCGCATTCCTCGTATTTTTGCTCGCTACTTCGTAGCTCGCAAAAATGCGGGGGACCGGATTTTCTAAGGTTTAAGGTGTAGAGGTTTAAAAGGTGTAAGGTATAAGGTTTAAGTATTATTTACTCACACCTTATACCTGTTTCACTTCTTACGGAATTTGCTTGCAAATTCCTAAGATTTTACGGAATTCACAGGGTGAATTCCTAAAATCCTAGGAAAAAATGCAAAGCGTTTTTTCCGTCGGATGTTAGGAAAACCGTAAACGGTTTTCCGTAACATACACCTTGCACCTGTTCGAACCGGCGAACCACTTCTGGAACAGATTGCCAGGAATCAGAGATTCCTTGCATTTTTATCCTCATCAGGATAAAAATCTTGAGTCTGCCGCCTTTGACCTGCTTGGCTACCCCCGCACGAGCAAAATTTTTTCCTTTGGAAAAAATTTTGCGAGCGCAGGGAATGACTTAGTCATTCCCTGCAGAGAGCAAATTACGAAGTAATTTGCGAATAATGTATAATGTCAACAGAGAAGATATATTTTATCATTTCAGCAATATGTTTAAATCTGATAACGGATATGGCAATACAATGAGGTTAGATGATACCCGGCCCAGCCATTACTGGTTCAGAAGAATGATTCATGTTAGTGGGGCCTGCACTCTTGTTTACTACTTATACCCGGATAACATATTATGGATTTATATTCTAAAAATAGCCATAATTCTTACAATCCTTATTTCTGCAGTAATTGTGGAGGGATTAAGGCTATGTAACAGACTGGACGAAGGATTTCTTTTTCCGTTCAGATCCTATGAAACAAAAAAGGTTGGTGCATACATCTGGTTCTGCATAAGCATATCTATGCTTCTTCTCCTTTTTCCACAGCAGATAGCAGGACCTTGCATTCTCACATCATGTTTTGGTGACCCACTAATAGGGGAACTTAAAAAGAAAAATCATGTATTGTCTGTGATAGCAGGTGTTTCTGCCTGTTTCTGCATATTTCTCATATTTAACTATCATGCACACATTGCATTATTTGCGGCATTGATAGGTGTTGTGTCTGAAGGAATAAAATCCAAAAAAATCGATGATGATTTTCTGATGCCGATGACACCTGCGATTGTTATTTACGTCCTAACCCTGCTTGGAATAATCCCGCTACCTGAAATATTAATAACACCCTTCTCTGTGTGATAATATGAATGCAACAAGAATAGAAATATGCACCATATGTCTTGCGTTTGCCATCCAGGTAGTGGTATGCTTCCTTTTTTTCTGGCAGGGCATCACAAATCAGGGGTCGTTGAAGGTTGGTGTAATATTGTTTTTTTGGTTTCTGATTTTTGATATACTGACAGCTTACTCTACAAAATTTTTCAAAAAATAAAAAACAATATAAAAATACTTCGGAACACCTCGTGTTTCTCATATTTTTGCTCAGTCTCTACACTCCTTTGCAAAAATGGGCCCGAGGAGATTTGGACTCCTGACCTCCCGGTTTCAGAGTTTGGTAACGTATCAGCCGGGCGCTCCAACCAGGCTAAGCTACGGGCCCACTGCGGTAGTTACCATGCTGGTAACTGCCATTTTTTTCACCCATAACGACACAGAATTGAATTCAGAATATATAAAATGGGGGGATGGTAGTTAGATCAAACTATGAGTTCATATTACAAGATCCTCCCAACCCTAAATATCCTTAACCCACTCTCTGTTGTCTCCAAGGCTAAAAGTTCTTTTGTGTGACTTGTGCCCCTCATCTTTTTTATCTGCAGCAGGTTTCTGTACTGAAGTGGATTCTCCAGTGGTTTCAAGGAAAGATAGATTACACCATCAGCCATGTAACTCTCTATATCTGAAACGTTGCTTTTTTCACCTATTGCTATAACTGTTGTGTTTAGGTTCCTTAATGTGCTGAATAGTTTGTAAAGAAACCTTCTATAATCAAGCACAGAGTTAAAAAGGTAGGATGCAGGCAGTGGGTCTATAACCACCCTTTTTGGCTGTGCTTCTCTTACAATAGCATCAATGTTTTTCAGTCCTCTCTCTGGGAAATCCGGAGTTATTACATTCGCAAGATCCCAGAATGCGATATTACCATCAGTGATAAATTTCTCGTCATAGAATGAATAATTTGACATGAATCTTTTTATGCTGGATACAGGTTCAGATATCCCTGTAACGTACAATCCTTTCTCTCCCTTTTTTACACCGTGAAACAGGAACTGTACTGCAAAAGTAGTTTTTCCTGTACCTGCCTCACCTGCCACGTATATCACAGAAGATTCTGGGAAACCACCCTGCATTACATCATCC
>Ga0172365_10004703_pt1 | contig 10128 bp, 7 predicted proteins | sample LakKivSesite48cm_FD_114535 | JGI IMG/M metagenome (GOLD analysis project Ga0172365, IMG submission 114535) | Sediment microbial communities from Lake Kivu, Rwanda - Sediment site 48cm | ecosystem: Environmental > Aquatic > Freshwater > Lake > Sediment | place: Rwanda: Western Province, Lake Kivu... | reverse complement strand
GCCTTCTTTAATTACGTCATTAAGAACTTCCATCACTTCTGGAATATCTTCCTCCTTCAACCACTCAAGCGTTGCCTTTCGGCCATCAGCCAACTCAACAGTTCTGCAGACCAAAGTAACGTTCTCCACCATGACCACAATATATTTTTAAAATAGATAACTCTCATGGTTCAATGGGTTTGGGGATTAAAATTTAATCTTTTTTGATTGAACATCCCTATTCTATTCTTGCAAAAGAACCGACAGGAAGAGCGAAATTCAGAAAGTTGACTAAGCATTAGCTCTTCTCGACGTCTACAATGGATGTTTTGGAGGTGCTGGTTGCTTTCTGCAGTTTAGAAAAGTCTGCGCTTCTTTTTCTGTTTGTCCGCGGTTTCTTGCTGCGCTTCCAGGGGTTCTTCAAGAGCAGTCACTGTGACAACGGACTCTTCTGGTTCTTCTTGCGCCGTTTCAGCGGTTTCTTGTGGGACCTCCTTTGTTGCAGCAGCGGCTTCAGGCTCCTTCGACATCGCCTTTAATCGTTCTTCAAGCTCCCTCACCTTGTCGTCTAGCCTAGCTATCGCCTCTTTTCTGGCAGCGTTACCATTCTTGTACTCCGCAATGGAGATTTTCTCTTCAAGGATCAGCACCGTCTCTTCAAGACTCTTTTCCCTCTGTTCGAGAGCGAGAGATTCTTCGTGCAATTCTGATTTTTTGTTGCGAAGCTGTTCTAACTCTTCATATCGACTCAAATCGGATCACTTAAATTCACTTCGTAAGAGAAAGAATAACTCTTTTATGAAAAGAGAATAAGGATTCATAGTAAGTGTCTTTGCGCATAAAAAGTGGTTCTATGTTTGGCTTATTTTAGTAGTTTCATGCTTTCCTCAGCTTTATGCTGGCTCGTCAAAAGCTGGTTGGTTGGGCTAAAATTTAGTGCTTAGCAGGTCATAGAGTCCGTATCGCATCGCTTCAGTACCTGAAGCGAGGCAGGGGCATTAATGAGTAGTAGGGTGAGAGGAAATTCTAAGGGGCGAGATTTCCAAAAGAGGGAAAAATCAGGTACAGGTTCTATGCGTATTAAAATTTAATCCTATCTAGTAAATACATTAGTCTTGTCGTTCCAGCGGCTTTTTGAGCTTTTCAACTTCTTCAAGCTTTCTAATACGTTCTTCTCTCTTTATATTCCTCTTTTTTCTTTTCTTTATCGCTGCAATTACTCATGTTGCTGCCATGTTTCATTCCCGTACTTGGCGTTAGTAAGGCTATTTATAAATTTGTTTGGGGTTCGGGTTCAACCTATAAATGTGGGGGTGTAGTTCTCGCAGAACCTAAAGAGATTTTCTGAGTCAGTAAAACATAAAGCCTCGCGCTTTCATAAGAAGCGCAAGGTGACAAGCATTTATGGAGCCCTCAATTAAGCAACTTGGCGCGTTTTTCAATCCTTCTTCGGTCGCCGTTGTTGGAGTTGCAAAAGAAATCGACAAGGCTGGGCACGTGATTTTCAAGAATTTTATCGAAAATAGACGCAGACGCGTCTTTAAAGGACAGCTTTTCGCAGTGAACCCGCATGAACAATCTGTTTTGGGGTTCCGTTGCTACCCTTCATTAACTGACATTCCGGGAGAAGTTGAACTAATCGTCATAGTTGTGCCTGCGAAGGCTGTTCCACAAATAATGAAAGACGCAGCAACTAAGAACGTCAAGGTCGCAGTCATAATCAGCTCTGGCTTCGGCGAAGTCGGAAACCACGAACTCGAAAATGAGGTTAAAGCAATAGCCAAAACCGCTGGAATAAGAGTTCTGGGACCCAACTGCCTCGGAGTCTACGACTCAGAAACAGGCGTGGACATGCTGTTTCTGCCAGAGACAAAACTCTTGACGACAGGACAAGAAGTTGTCGCAACCCCCAGACCGATGCCTGGAAACATAGCAATAGTCACCCAAAGTGGAGCATTCGGCGCCGCAGCCCTTGACTATTTGGCTGGAATACATGTCGGCGTCAGCAAGTTCGTGAGTTTCGGCAACAAAATCGACGTAGACGAGGCGGAAATGCTGAGCTACCTGTTACGCGACAGAAGAACCAATGTCATATTACTGTACGTCGAAGACATCAAGAACGGAAGAGAATTTCTCAAAGTGGCAAAAGAGGTTACAAAGAAAAAACCAGTTGTGGCTCTGAAAACTGGTAGAACAAAGGAAGGCGCAAGAGCAGCAGCTTCGCACACAGGAGCCATCGCTGGCTCAGACAAAATATACGATGCTGCGTTCAAGCAGGTGGGAATTATAAGAGCCCAAGACATGGATGAATTCTTTCATGCGGGAAACGCATTAGCCATGCAACTGCCAGCTAAGGGAAAGAACGTGGGAATAATAACAGACGCTGGCGGGCCTGGAATAATGGCTGTCGATGAGTGCGGACTAAGGGGTTTGGCCGTCAAACGCCTTTCTGAGGAAACAGTCGAGAAATTCGACAAGCTGAAGCAAGAAGGGAGACTTCCCGCGTTTGCGTCGACTATCAATCCAATCGACATAACTGGTTCTGGAACATCTGAAATGTTTGAACTTTCAGCAGAAATCGTTTTTCAAGACCCGGAAATTCACGGAATAATACTGCTTGGTTTGCACCATATGCCCGCTTTGCAGGAAGACTATATCGACGGAGTGGCAAAAATCGCAAGTAACTACAGCAAACCAATAGTTACATGCGACATTGGAGAAACGGAAATGGCTTTGAATACACGTCTAAGATTCGACAAATTAGGTATCCCTTCATATTCCTCACCTGAAGATGCTGTAAGAGGCTTAGATGCCTTGGTGAAATATGGGCTTTACTTAGTGAAAAACAATTGCCTACAAGAATACGAGCAGATTTTTATGAAAAACAAACTGAAAAGATAGCCCAAAGACCCACGCAGTAGCGAGTATTACCTCTTCTTAAAATATCAAAATAGAAGTTCTGAATCCAGTGTCAATGGGGCACTAATGAGAAACCCAAGAACCCCCCATCGTGAGCATTATGCGTTAACTATATTTGGCTACTGCATCTTAGTTAATAGCCATATGATAACCGTAATCGGCGCAGGAAAAGTGGGAAGTGCCGCAGCATTCAACATTTTACGGTTTAGAATAAGTGATGTTGTGCTAATTGACATCTTTGAAAACCTAGCTATGGGTGAAGCCCTTGATATGATGCAGACGGCGCCAGCAATAGAATTTGACGGAAAAATCAAAGGAACAAACAATTTCGGCGAAATGGCAGACTCAGAAGTCGTAGTAGTAACGGCGGGCGAAGCACGCAAACCCGGAATGGCGAGAATCGATCTTATGAACAAAAACGCCCAGATTATCAAGTCCATAGTAAAAGAAGTAATAAAATACGCTCCCAACTGCAAACTTATGCTCGTAACAAACCCGGTTGACATCATGACTTACATAGCCTACAAAGAGTCAGGCCTGCCACGGAACAGAGTTTTCGGAATGGGCAATATCTTGGATACTCTGCGTTTTAGATCGTACATTGCAACAGAATTACAAGTCTCCAGAGAAGACATCCGCGCTCTAGTTATAGGAGAACACGGAGATTCCATGGTTCCCCTAGTTGAATATGCTTCTGTCTCGGGAATACCCATAACACGTTTGCTCAAAAAAGAACAAATCGAAAAAATCGTGAACTCAACCGTAACTTCAGGTTCTGACGTTATCACGCTGAAAGGATCGACAGTCTATGCGCCGGCTGCCGTCATAGCAATCATGGCCGACGCCATTCTCAGGGGCAGAAACAGAGTAATGGGCGTTTCCACGTACCTGCAAGGTGAATACGGATTTTCAGATGTTTCAATCGGTGTGCCAGTCGTTCTCGGAAAAAACGGTGTAGAAAAAATTTTGGAACTCGAATTGACGCCTCAAACAAGAGAACGCTTCGAAAAATCAGTCTCGATAATAAAGGAATCCATAAAAACACTGAAGCAATGGAACTAATTGAACAAGTCGCTTGTCTACAATGTCAAATTTTACGTTTGAGACGTAACTCTTTCACGGCACCCTCGATAATGTTCAATGTTTCTTCTATATGTCCCTTTTCGATTCCCCTGTGGGTCACCATTCTTATCTTGTTCTTGGCCAACGTCAATGCAAGAACGCCGTTTTCTTCCAGCTTTGAAATGAACTGGTCTGCAGTAATTCCTAAGCCGCCTACATCAAAATGAACCATATTTGTCTGCGCTATGCTAAGGTTGATTGCGAGTCCATCTATTGCGGATATTCCTTCAGCCAACAGCCTTGCATTTTTGTGGTCTTCTTCTAATCGGTTAACCATTTTTTCGAGGGCAATTATTCCAGGCGCCGCGATTATGCCTGCTTGCCGCATTCCACCGCCCAAAACCTTCCTTGTTTTCCTAGCCTTCTCTATGAACTCTTGACTTCCAACGACGATGGAACCTACTGGGCAGCTCAGGCCCTTGGACAGGCAGAACATCAAGTTGTCCACGTGCTTCGTAAATTCTTTCACGTCGACTTTCAATGCAACAGCAGCGTTAAAAATTCTCGCTCCATCCATGTATAGCTTCAAACCATGAGCTCTGGCGACTTCGCTGACTGCCTCTATTTGCTCAGGTTTGACTATTGTCCCCCCATGCCTGTTGTGCGTGTTCTCAAAGCATATTAGCGTGGGTTCGGGGAAATGGATGTTTTTAGGCCTTATGGCGAATTCAACATCTTCAGAATCCAGGACTCCAAGGTTACTTCTTATCGGCCATGGCAATAGTCCCGCTATTGCAGATAACCCTCCAACCTCATACCAGTAAATGTGGGATTCAGCCTCTAGTAATACAAGTTCCCCGCGTTTTGTGTTGCTCATTAAAGAGACTAAGTTGGCTTGGGTTCCACTGGTAACGAGTAGCGCGGCTTCCTTGCCCATCTTCTTGGCAGCCAACTCTTCAAGCCTGTTAACCGTTGGGTCTTCTCCAAACACATCATCACCGAGTTCAGCGTGCCTAATTGCTTCAAGCATCTCTTCCGTGGGCAGAGTTACAGTGTCACTCCTCAGGTCAATGAAGTCTTTAGTCTTCATTTAACGGCACCTTTTGCTGTAATAGGCAATATGAATGATCATTTAAACCTTGCCAATATTGATTATTCCTGTTTCTTAGAGTCAATTGCCGAACCCAAAATACTGATGATTTTCCTGCTGATAATGGCTCCTGTAGCGGCTTCCATTGTTCACGCGTCTGCTTCTGTTGCGTTTGGTTCAGAAACCGCATGTTGTCCAAATAACTTATTTAGGACCTGCATCGAATTTCTGTTTTGGGTATAAGTTTGGAATTTGAGGGTAGAGATATCATATCGATCAAAGATTTTTCTCGCGAAGAAATTGACTACATTTTGACGATTGCCCAAACCATGGAACCCATAGCCATGAAAGGCTCAGGCATGCTCAAAGGAAAAATTCTTGCAACCTTGTTCTTTGAACCGAGCACTCGGACACGCTTAAGTTTTGAAGCGGCAATGCACAAACTAGGCGGATCAACCATAGGTTTCGCAGAGGCAGAAATAGCGTCAGTCAAAAAGGGAGAAAACTTGGCGGACACGGTGCGCACCGTCGAGAATTATGCGGACATAATAGCCCTTAGGCATCCCCTTGAAGGAGCAGCGAGACTCGCCGCAGAATTCTCAAAAGTCCCGATAATGAATGGAGGTAGTGGCGCGGAAGAGCATCCAACACAGGCGCTTCTAGACCTTTACACCATGCAGAAGGAAAAGGGAAAAATTAGCGGGCTGAAAATTGCCCTTGTAGGCGACTTGAGATATGGAAGAACAGTGCATTCACTTGCCTACGCACTGTCCCTCTACAATATTGAGTTATACTTGATCTCACCTGAGTCGCTGAGAATGCGGCGCGAAGTCCTTCGAACCATTCAGAACAAAATTCCAGTAACAGAGGAGACAGACCTAGAAAAAGTAATCCAATTAGCAGATATTTTGTATGTTACGCGCATACAAAAAGAACGATTTCCAGATCCAGCAGAATATGCCAAAGTCAGAGGCATCTATAGGATAGATTTGAAAACCCTAAGAAGTGCAAAAAAAGACCTGATAGTTCTTCACCCACTCCCACGGGTTGACGAAATAGCCGCTGAAGTTGACAATACGCCGCGTGCTCGTTATTTCCAGCAGGCTTGGAATGGCATAGTTGTTAGAATGGCTCTCCTGACCCTGGTTTTGGGTGCAGTCAGATAGCCTACAGGGTCAAAGATCAAGTTCCGCGGGCTATGACGCATGAGAATCCGTTAGATAGCTTGAGCAACCTTGGCCCACTGGCGCGTAACTCTTTAATCTTGCGCTGTATGCACAACCGAGAAGACCGTTAAAAAAGGTTTGGGCCTTTATAACATTGAAAGTTTCCAATAGGTTTCTCCTTTTCTTTCGAGTGTTCTATCCTGAAGAGCGCACCCCAGCGAAGGTTTTACCCAAGAATCAAATTCGCGCCATGGATGGTCTTTTTCTTCATTTAGGAGTCATCGTAACGTTATTAAATTGAAAGCAACGCAAATGTTGAACGGCTCTTTAACGTTGTGAATTAGGTGTGGCGAAATTCTCAAATGGGCTGAAAAAGAATACAAGCTCCTAGAAGCAGTGCACGGGTATCTTGAAGCGGAACTCTCTCCGGGATGCTATTACGTTCGTGCTGCTTCCATTCATTGCGAAAACGCATAGAAAACGCATATAGTGATTCGGCGGTCGTGCGCGTTGAATGCAGAGAAACCGCATGTGTGACCTTAATGTTGCCTTCTTTAAAGCGGTGTATACGCCTTTTGCATGCCGCTCTTCAACTTCCTAGAGCTAGAGTAGTAATTACCGCCGATGTGCTTCGGCCGGCCCAAGAAGCTCTAGCCAGAATTGCTACGCATTTGCCAACTCCCATTCACGAGGACGAACTCCCTCACATTAAGGAGACAACAGAGTTCATCTTGTCGCGCGCCAAAGCTGAAGAAAAAGGCAAGGAATAGGTTTCTTGCCTTCCAATTCCAGCCTTCTCTTTATGTTTACAGGGCATCCTTAGCAAGATCCCTTTTTGCGCCGAAATCTCACATCGACGCGAACCTGTCAAAGAATTTTAACGTGCCAATTGACCCGCATGAAGGACACTTGTTCAGGGGGCCCAACCAGCTTCTCCTGCAGTTTGAACAATAGGTAACCACGCGGTTATACGCGAAAAATTCTATTGACCGACTTTCGAGAAGATGTCTTGTCACAGCCATAAGTTCTTCTGATCTGCGTTCCGTTTCTCCAAGCTCTATCAGTGTAAGGTTCCCTCCATTGTTTAGCCCACTTAACCTTTGTAGAACTTCGAGAGACTCTGAGGGAACGCTACCCTCTTGAAGATTCAGTCTCCTAACGGTAGAATAGAATGGCTTCTCTCGTGTGCCCGAAAATTTAACTTTTGCAATTCCAAATTTTTCGATGTCTAGTCGTGCTAATCTTTCACCGGTCTCAATATTGGGCAATATGACTGGAAACAAGCGTTTCCCATGTCTCCTACTAGCCTTATGCGTAAAGGCTATAATGTCTTGAATCACTTCTTCTGCAAACTCTAGGGTTTTCTCATCGTAAATTTCCTTCTCGCAAAAAGCTTCAACAGATTCACTAAACCCCGCCAAGTTTATCATACGAGAGCAATTCTCAAGTCTAAAATATTGATCGCCATTAGTGCTTTGCATAACAAAAGGAAGTGAACCTTTACCATACTGTTTGAGCGCCCTATACTTGATCTCCAAAGCGCGTATCACCATTTCACATCTTTCTTTTAGAATCCCAAAAAATCTCGCCTTATCCCTTTCGCACTCGTAAGCAATCCGAGGCAGATTGACAGTCCCACATCCAAGGCAGCCAGTGCGCAACGTATCTATTTCCCAATCTCCATTCAAATTCGCCTCCAGTTTAATTCCGGTGGCAGAGAAAATCGGGTGTCTTGGGTCTTTCTCCCAAACATTGGCGAAATAAGGAATCCCCCTTTCAGATGCCAAGCTATGGGCTTTCAAAAGAACCGCTCTTGCCTTCTCATCGCCAAGGGTTCCATCATGCATTTTAATGATCAGTTTTGGATTAAAGATCGGCATGTTTGCACTTTCTTCAGCGAAAATGTCAAGAATAAGCGAAATCAAGAGCAGGCTTTCTTCAGCGAAGTCTCCATATTTGCCGAAAATTTTTCCTTCGGGCCCGATGGCTGCTTTGTCAGTCATAAATCTTGGAATGGTAATCTCCAAGTCCAGCGAAGTGTTTACTTGCTGATTCAGATCCAAGATGAATAAACGTAAAGCCTCTTTAATCCTTGTTGACTCCAAGCTCTTCGTAAAGGGAGCAAGAAAAATGTTGAAGTAATCAACGGTTTGCATCTCGTTCATTTCTCTGGAAGAGTGAAGAAGGACGTTGAAGGCTATGGACAAAGCAGATTCTAAACTTTGAGGAGGCCTGTAAGACTGCAAAGTGCCTGCTTTCTCCAATTTCAGACCATTTTGAAAGAAAAATCGTAGGTCATGCATTATTTCGTTTGGCTTCAAAATCCAACTGCCCAGGTCGTTGATGTGAATAGAACCGGACAGATGTGCATCCGCAATGTCCCTTGGAAAGACGTTCAGAAGAGTGTACTCCTTAAAAACTGTCTGTCCCGCAATTTCAATCATAGAATCTGAATCCAGTGAAGTCTTAGCCCGAGATTCAACGAGAACATTTACTTCGTGAACTGGCAACCCCAACCGCGTGAGCTTATGACGGTATTCTTCCAACCCCTTCTCGATTAAAATCGCATTCACAACTTCTCTAACCAGAGGAGCCGTCAAATATTTTGTTCTAGATTTTAGTAGTCGTTTTTCCGCTTCCTTAGCTACTTTCCGAGTCAACTCAGGAGGCATTTTCGCTTCCCTTATTAACGAATTTGCAATCTTGTTTGCATCAAACTCTTCCAGAGCAAAACGTGATGTACGAACAAGCATGCCCTTCCGTTTAAAAGCTTTCTTTTCGATTCTGTCCGAAACATCAATGACCATTTTCCCGAGCTCAGTCAAACAGTATTTTTTGGCTTCAACATCCGCCTCAATCAAATCCGCTTTAAGCAAAAATTTCAAGTGATACGCGAATCTCCCCGCATCCCTACTCGGGTTCATCTTCAAAGAGTTCATCAACTCAGTATAAGAAAGGTCGCCCTTATCGAAAAGTAAATTCAAAATTTGCAGTCTGAGGGGTGACGAAACAGCTTTCAAAACCTTGACACCGCGCACACGATGCGAAAGAGACACGTGCCTCGAACTCCCGAATCTAATACTTATTATCGGAACAGCAGTTTAAACCTTAGCCATTGGCGATGTCTTCCGCAAATTCCCTTTTTTCTGTTATTATGTACATCTTTCTGTCATAAAGAACGGTAGCAGCTGTCAATCTTCAACCGTGGCTGCATAAGATGACCATCGTGTTGGTTCTTACGACTCCATCTATTTACGAGTCTTTTAATGCAAACGTTAACCTCTGTTACGTCCATGTCGCCTATCATAGCGATGACGTCGTATTCCCAGAAACTTCGGGAGAAACTGGAATAGGAGAGAAACTCGACGTCATAGAAAAAGGGAAGATGGAGGTGCTTTATTTCGCTAGTTGTACCATGACTGTTGTGGATGCCGTTGCCGTGTTTCTTGAAGCGTCAGTAAACAAGCTAATCGCTGTGTTGAATGCGTTGCCCACTTGTTTTTATGGATTGTTGATGATGAATGAAGTTGAAAATGTGGGGCTGTCGGCCAGTTTGGTCTATGTTTGGAGGCTTGCTTCTAGGAATTGCTGGTTTCTGGTGTACTCTAGCGCATGGAAAAAACTATACCCCCTCTATAAATAGGTTCAACCAGTATTTAATTCAGTGAAAAGCTACGCGACACTAGCGCTCTCACAAGACTATAGCCACCTTATGTAAAGGCTGAAAACAGAGTAGAATTCAGGTTTGGCCTTTGCCAATACGCAGAGAGAGCGGAAATAAGCATTTAGACCTTTGGGGTAGCGTGAGCCACAGTCTATTTGCAAAATTTCTTTTCTATTTTCTCAATAATTTTCGGAAGCTTCTTTTGAAATACGCCGTTACGTTAGAATGTCATGGTCATCTGAAACTGG
>Ga0172365_10004699_pt1 | contig 10129 bp, 7 predicted proteins | sample LakKivSesite48cm_FD_114535 | JGI IMG/M metagenome (GOLD analysis project Ga0172365, IMG submission 114535) | Sediment microbial communities from Lake Kivu, Rwanda - Sediment site 48cm | ecosystem: Environmental > Aquatic > Freshwater > Lake > Sediment | place: Rwanda: Western Province, Lake Kivu... | reverse complement strand
CACGGGAAGCTACGGGTTCCTTGGACTGGGGGCAATACTTGGCATTATTAACCTGGTCCTTATCTCTCTTTCGGGAAACAGCAGCAGGGCCAGGATATCTGATACAGTTGATGATCTGACTGTTATTAACTTCAGAACTGTTACCCTGGGATTATATTTTCTTACGATCGGGACCTTTCTCGGTGCCGTATGGGCCAATGAATCGTGGGGAAGGTACTGGGGCTGGGATCCTAAGGAAACATGGTCCCTGATTACCATAATTGTATATACCCTGGTGACACATTCGCGGCAGATACCTGGATTGAAGGACATTTATACGTTTAACCTGTTGTCCCTGTTCGCATTCTCTTCAGTTCTGATGACTTATTTCGGTGTTAACTATTACCTGTCGGGACTGCACTCGTATGCAGGTGGTGATCCTGTTCCTGTACCTTCATTTGTTTATTTAACAGTGATAACCCTTGTTGCCCTTTCAGTTGCGGCTTACCTAAAATACCGGGGCCTTACTGTAAAGAAATAAAAAGAGCTGTCCTTGGGCCAGGCTCAGGACAGCTCTTTATAAATACCTGTTGCTGGTTATTTAACTGTTGAAGAGTTTCTCTTCTTTATAGTCATAACACCTTTTGATCCGGGTGCGAATTCATGATGGGTTTCATATTCATCACCATCATATTCATTTACATAATCAACAACGAATGTGTGGGCGCAGCCGTCATATTTACCGCTTCCCTCTACCCAGCCTACAACTCCGTCGCCATAGGTAAAGTCCTGTTTCGGAACTGTTACTGTTTCAAGGAAGTCGCCTGAGAAGGTATAATTAACATATGATCCAGGTGCGGCAAAATCCCAGAAATTATCATTCTGAATAGTATTGGTAAGTGTCGGATGCTTGGTCAGGTTTGCAGTATACACTCCGTAACCCTCTTCATCGCAATCAAATGCACCGACGAAGTTGTTTATGTCAAGTGCGCAGAAGGGATTGACTTTTGCCTTAACTACTTTTGCTGCGGATGAAACGCCGGCTGAAGTTGTCTCAACCACCGATATATATACTGTATCGTTGGCAGGTTTTGTACTAAAAGTAACTGTAGCAGTCTTTGTGTCAGCGCTTACGCTTACTGTTGCACCTGTGACGGTCCAGGCCCATGTTGAGCCTGAACGGCTGTATCCTATTTTGTAATCGCGGACTTCAGTCTGATAAACTGCTGTTGGCCCGGATACACTGAAAACAACAGGAACCACGTCAGTTGGCTTATAGGCATCCTGGTTTTCCTCGATGTAGCTCTTTCCGCAGGATGCCAGAAGCAGAGTTGCTGTCAGAAAGAATGCCACACGTGCTGTTATTTTGTTTTTCATATTCTTAAGTTTATTATTATCAGTTTATTGCACTCTTAAAACCATCCGCCGTTTGAATAATCCTGACCGGCGACGCCTTTGTCAGGGCCGAAAGTATAATAATCCATAACGTTTACTTCGAGCTGCTGACCCGGGATCGGAAGGTGCAGCGGGGTACCCGGCTGGAGCTTATCGGCTTTGCGCATGGTGAAGAACTCAACACCGACTCCTGAACACATCAGTTCAACATTTCTTTCATGGAAGATAGCTGCCTCAACTGCAGCTGCGGTTGCTGCGACAGGCGCAAGTCCGCCACGTGTTACCCTTGTGCCTGCGTTAATAATTGCAGCGGCACCGGCCGGATTTGACTGGTGAAGCATTGCTTCAGCCTTAAGAAGGTCGTTTTCGGCTTTGTAGAAAATTGGTGAAGGTTCTGTCCATGTTGACAGATATGTATCGTGTCTGCCATACCTGTAGCATGAGAAATGATAATACCCGCGGTCAACTTTAAAGCCGCATGATGTCAGGAATTTGTAATCAGTGAATATGCGGTCATCAACGCCTGCTTTATGTGAAGTTGTGGGTGCCGGCAGAACATTCCATGTGTTTGCATCGGTCCAGCGTGCAGGCATTGCAGGGTCCATCATGTTTATTACCCTCATGTCAACCTGTCCCCATCCCTGATAGTTAGCATATGTATGATACAGATCGTACCAGTAAATATCATCCATCAGTGGAGCCAGGTCAAATGTAAGGCCGTTATTGGCATATGCAAGGACACTGGCCCAGTCCACAGCATCGTTTTCTGCCTTGTTCCTTGGTGCGTTGGCCAGGAAACGTGCAGCATATGAATTTGCAATCTGGCTTATTTCATCCTGAGTATAGGTCATCCCCGGAATCCATGTGGCTGGTAATGTAAAATTATTACCGGCACATACTTCAATGCAGTTATCAAGACTTGCTACAGCAGCCTGGATTACATCTGTATAAGGTGATATAGGAATCATTGCAGTCAGGTCGGTTGTCTCGTTAACAACATATCCTTTATCGTAGATAAGTCCGATATAACCCTGTGACAATCCCTGCATCAGATAAGCCATTGCTTTAACCATGGCAGTTTCGTCAGCACCGTTGTCAGCGGTTATCACCATGCCTTCGGTTACTACTTTGCCGAGGACTTCATTTGCCTGTGACAGAACAGCATACATTGTTTTATAGAAAGATTCGGTGTTAATTGCATTACCATAAGCTGCTGTGTTGTCCCAGGGGATACGGGGTTCATAGCTGAAATCGCGCATTGCTGCGTTACCGTGCGAACAGGTTCCTGCATCAGCACCAACCCAGAGCATCAGGGCAGGGCCGTTATAGTCCTGCGTTTTCTGAAACCATGTATTGAAAAGACCTCCTGCGGTCCCCTTAACATCAGACGGTCTGGCAAAAGCAGTCGCAAAATCCGGGTCGTTTTCGTTCTTCACATCCAGACTCTCACAACCTGAGACCAGAACTGCAACCAGCGCTGAAAATAAGATAAAATATCTAAATGTTTTCATAGTCATTTTGGATTATACATTAGAATTTAAATTCAATTGATGCAGAATATGACCGGTAGTTGGGATAACCCATGAAGTCATAGGAGAAATACTGGGTTCCGTCGGTAGTAGCAACTTCAGGATCATAGCCTGAATAGTTAGTCAGCGTGTAAAGGTTCTTGCCTATCAGAGCGATTCTGATTCCTTTGATATATCCTTTAACTATACCGCTGAGAGCAGATTCTGGTATTGAATATGACAGGGAGACCTCTCTGAGCTTAAGATAACTTCCGTCTTCCACCCAGAACTCATTGAAGTTATTTACATCATAGAAGTTCTTGTAGTAAGAAATAGTCTTCTTCAGATAATCAGGTTTCCCGTACTGGTCCATCATCCCCTGACGGTCATCACGTGTAAGCCACTGAGCCGATTTGTTGTATACATCGCCTCCGTTCTTCCATTCAAGAAGTGCATAAAGACCGATACCCTTGTATGAGAAATTATTGGTCATTGATACCTTGAATTTCGGGTTTGAATCACCAACTTTACCGTACCAGAGGGTACCGTTCGGGTTCGTTTTTTTAACAGCTGCTTCAGCTGTTGTTCCTTCTGTCCCTTTAACGATGACATAGCCGTCACTGTTTACAACATAAGAATCTATGCTCGTATCATCCCACCAGGTGGTAGTCAGGTTTGTTGCGGCAAGCTGTTGTGACATCTCATCAAGGGTTTTAACGAATGCATAACCATACATTGCGCCAAAAACTTCTCCTTCCCTGATATAAAAGCACTTGTCAGCTTCCTGTCCCTGCGGACCTGTCTGGAATGCAGGCACATTGAGCTCGGTAATTTTTGTTTTAATGTTGTCAAATATAAAACCGACGTTATATGTGAAATCGTTGCTTCTGACAACAGCTGCATTCAATGATGCTTCCCATACTTTTGAGTTCAGGCTTCCTGCGTTACGTATCTGGCTGGGCCATCCGCCGAATTGCACTGCAAGAGGCACTGAAAGTATCTGGTCACTTGTATTGGTGATTGAATGAACAACTTCAATGCTGAACCTGTTAAGGAAGTCAAGGTTAAGACCAAATTCCAGCTCCTTTGATAATGAAGGTTTCAGGAGTTTGTTTCCCAGCTGAGCTTTTGTTGCAACACCTCCGGATATGTACATGACTTCGTACTGATCGGCAAAACTTGGCCTCTGACCTGCAGTTCCGTAGGCTGCTCGTAGTTTTAATTCCTGGATGCCGGGGATCTTGAGATCTTCAGTCACCCTGTAGGCACCCGACACTCTGTAATAAGGATTCCATCTTGCATCAGCACCGAAAAGTGATGATCCGTCATAACGAACCATTCCGTCAAAAATATATTTGTCTTTGTAATCGAGATACAGAATTCCGAAATAGTTCTTTGCTATGGTAGCATTCTTATAGCTTGTTGACGAAATATTTCCTGAGATAGCATCAAATGAGGGTATTCCTGCAAGTGAGAAATCAGAACCGGATGAACTGCTGCTGTTATATGATATTTTCTCAAACAGGTAGCTGATTTTGGCCCTGGTATTGAAATCACCGAATTTCTTGTTGAAGTTGGCAGTTACCTGGGCATTTCTCGAGAAGAGTGCACTGTTGCCTATGTAAAGGTATCCGAGTGAATAAACAGGACCTGAACCACTGCGTGTATAAGTATCATATGGGTTATACGTTGATGATTCGCTCAGTGAATATTCAAATGCGTATTTTCCTTCAATGTTAAGGAAACTGGTCATATTGTATTTAGCTGAATAAGTTCCGAGTATCCTGTTACGCTCATTGTTATCTTGTATTTTCCAGACGTTATAGATTGGGTTCTCGGTCTCATCCTGCCAGACGTTAGCTATGAAGTTATACGGCTGACCGTCAGGGTTCGGATAGGTGAAATCGACATTCGGCTCTGACATCAGGACGTTAAAGAAAATACCGCCGTTGTAGTAATTGGCACCGCCCGGATCCTGGGTTCTTGATTTAATATATAGGTTACTTGCTGAGACTGAGAGTTTTGGTGATATTTTATGATCAACGTTCAGTCTGAAGCTGTTCCTTTTGTAGCCGTCTGTTTCGATAAGCAGGCCTGATTGTACGTTGTTTTCAAACGAAACCAGGAAGTTTGTTTTGCCAAGGTTTGATCCTACTGAAATGTAGTTAGTGTAAGAATCATTCCCGGCAAATATCAGGTCTTCATGGTCGTAAATTGTTTTATATGGGTTATCCATGTACTGGTCAGCTTCCATGGTGCGTGAACCGGTTATCCCTTGTTCAGTCCCGTGATAATCTGCCGGATAGGTTACACCATCATATTTTGTGTATGAATAGCTGTCCTGATCACTTGCAAGCTTGTATGCATGATGGGTCGCCAGGTCATATTTTTTCCCGAGTTTGTTCATACCGTATTCATTCCTGAAGATAACTTCGGTCTTGCCTTCAGTAAGCAGATTGCCCCTGCGTGTTGTTACAGCAATTACACCGTTACCGGCGCGTGAACCATAAAGTGCAGCTGCTGAAGCTCCTTTAACAACTTCAATGGCCTCAATATCATCAACATTTATATCACCGAGCGTACCTTCCATGATCGCTCCGTCGAGAATGATAAGGGGAGCCTGCGAGCCGGTTATCTGGGTAGCCCCTCGTACAAGTATTGTAGCTGCGCTGCCAGGTTCTCCTGTTGAACTTACGACTGTTACCCCGGATACTTTTCCCTGGAGGGCTGAAGAGGCTGAACCTGCAATTACTTCCTTGAGCCTTTCGGCATCAACTTTTTCTACAGAGACAGCCATCTTTTTCTTTGGTGTACCTGCGGCAACACCTGTTACAATAACCTCATCGAGGTTCAGCAGGTCCTGTTCAAGTACAACATCAATCACGGTCTGGGTGCCTATCACGACCTCCTTTGTTTTCATTCCTATAAATGTAAAACTCAGGGTTGTGGCATTCTGTGGGACATTAACGGTATATTTACCATTGATGTCGGTGTATGCACCAACCGTGGTACCGATTACAACAACAGATACCCCTGGTATCGGACCTTCCCCTTCCACTGCTGAGGTAACCGTTCCTGTAATGACTCTTGTCTGTGCAAAAAGCGCGGAAGCACTGACAAACACAGACAATACAATCATCAGAATTGATTTCTTCATACGATTTAGTTTTAGTTAAGTAGTGTATAATAACGCAGGACAAAGGTACCTACTATAGTTTAGAATTTCAAACTATCTGGCAAAGAATTCGATTTTTTTAACAGTTAAAGCTGAAGCAGGGTGTGAGGGCAAAATAGGGCGAGGGCGGGAGTGGGTGAGTGGGTGAGGGGGAGATAGAGAGAATTTTATTCCGGATAATTGCCAAGATTCTCCCATTTTACCTTCCATTTGCCATCGGCGGGAAACTGGTTTTCAGTGCACATCTTAGCCACTGCCGTGAGTAATCCTCCGTTACCCGGCAGGTATACCGGCAGCCTGGTATCCTGGTAATTATGACCGTTGAGAAGATATCTGTTCTTAGGTGCATCCATTAGCAGAAAATCAATTGCCTGCTCACCCCTGCCTGTTGATCAGGCCGACATGGCAAGCATCTGGAAGTCCCAGCCCCATGTTGATGACCAGTTCCACTTTTTCATGATTGTTAGGAGGGCATAAAATCGGCGCTGAGATCGACCAGCTCACTGTATTTCTTCAGTATTGCTTCATTGTCACCGGAGTTCCTGTAGAGCAGTTCTGCATAAAATATGGGATGTGCCTGCTGCCAGATCAGGTAAGTGCCGACAGTGCTTGGACTTTCCCTTCCTTCCCTGTCAGTCATTTTTGGCCACCGGACTCCGTCATATCCCTGCATTATCGCCTTTTTTCCGGCATTCTCAGGTATCTTGAAATAATAATTCATCTGTTTTATTCAATACATCTTGAAGGGTTAAAGTTAAGACCTTTTTTCAAATCAGAGTGGGGGCAGGAAGGCATTAGGCTGTAGGGCGGAACTTTGTCGCAAAGCTCCTAAGTCTGCACGACCTGGATATAAGACCCGGGAAAGAGGGTGTGAAGGATTGAGTGCGGGAGGGAATTATTTTAGCAGCCTGAAAGTTTTATTATCTGAAATTTTATTTATACCTTTGGGTATAATACCTATAGGTATAATACTTAATAGTATAAAAATGAAAAGCTCACCATTTATTTACGGAACTACTGTAGCAAACGGGGCCTTTATTAATAGAAAAGAGGAAATAAATAGATTGACTGCCAATCTTCTGGGAGGGATTAACACTATGCTTATTTCCCCCCGTCGCTGGGGAAAATCTTCTCTGGTAGAAAAAACGACCTCACTTATAATAAAATCTGATAAGAATGTTAAAGTTGCAGTTATTGATCTTTTCACTGTAAGTACTGCTGAAGACTTCCTCGAGAGATTTGCGCGTGAGGTAATACGTTGTTCATCAACCAAATGGGAAGAATGGATAAAAAATACCCGCTCTTTTTTCAAGATGCTCATTCCCAGAATACATATCGGAAACGATCCTGCAAACGATTTCAACATCAGTTTTGACTGGACGGAAATAAGGAAACATGAGGATGAGATACTTAATCTGCCAGATATAATCGCCAGGAAAAAGAAAATTAAACTGATTGTCTGCATAGATGAATTTCAAAATATTGCATCTTTTACAGGTTTTGAAGCATTTGAAAAAAAACTGAGGGCAGTATGGCAAAGGCAGAAAAACGTTACTTATTGCATTTATGGAAGCCGCAGGCACATGATGAATGATATCTTCAACAATTCATCAAAACCCTTTTACAGGTTTGGCGATATTATCCACCTGCAAAAAATTGCCAGGGATGAGTGGATTAAATTCATTTCAGACAAATTTATTCAGACCGGGAAGAACATAAGTCACAATGGCGCTATGCTGATAACAGACCTGATGCAGTCACATTCCTGGTACGTACAGCAGCTCGCTCAATATACATGGAATATGACAGAAGAAAATGTAACTATTGAAATTATTAAAAAAGCCCTTAATGAACTGATAAATGCGAATACTCCATTTTACCAGGAAAAAGCAGAATCATTCAGCAATACTCAGATTAATATGCTTAAAGCTGTTGCCGGAGGCAAGTCAAGATTTACCTCTGTCTCAGTAATGAATGAATTCAATCTTGGGACACCGAGAAATGTCAGTAAAAACAAGACAATCCTCATCAATGAAGATATTATTCAGTTGTCAGGAGAAAAATACGATTTTGTTGATCCTGCATTTGAATTATGGTTCAGGCAGAACTATCTTAACCAGCCGTTTGCTGGTCAGACCCACCTGCGTCCCGGGTACCAGGGACTCCCGGATAATTGAACCTATCAGGATCTGCTCCCTGCAATAAGCAGCTTTTATACCACGTTTATAAAATCTGAACGTTGTTTATTATATTTACTTATTATGAAAAGAAGAATCCTGTTATTAGCTCTAATTGTATTCTTCTTATGTTTTAACTCTGCATTTCCTCAGGAAAAGGAACCCCGGCAATTTTACAGGAACCAGGTTGGAATACAGCTCAATCCCTATATCGACAAACAGTTCTTCGATTTCAGATATATGAATACCGTTTCCGCTTTGCGCTACGGATACAGGGTTACAAAAAACATTACCACAGGCATAGAGATTACAATCGGATTTCCGGTCAATTTAGCCATGCATCAAAGCTTCCGGTATATTAATTCTTTTAATTACAGGATCGGCATATATACCAGGTACTCATATCCGGCCTATAGCAGATTTCAGATATTTGCCGAGGTTTCTCCTTACTATTTTCACTATTGGAAGGGAATGAGGTCATCATTAGATCAGACTCCGTACAGAAATGACAAATTCGGATACTATGCGGCGCCGGGTGTCTCGTTATACTCAAAAAATAAAAGGATCAGCTTCGATCTGTATTACAAATTCTCAAATCTCTATTTTATAAACGGCAGGAAATCTGTACTTTCGTATAAAGTCAACTTTAATTTCTGATTTATCTGATTTTATGATCGGGCTGAACAAATGAAAAACTCCGCCTTCTTATTCCTGATTCTGATATCACTGGCTTCATGCAGGGATCTTGTCATGGATCAATTCCCTGATTTCATGGCAGTGCCGGCTGTCAATAGTATTCTGATCAAAGACAGTACGATAAAAGTACAGGTTTCACTCGCAGGGAAACTTGATACCAGTCAGCTTACTTTAATAAATAATGCTGATGTTTTACTTTATGTTGACGGAGAGTATAAGGAGAATTTAACTCTCCTTGATAAAGGATTGTATTCATCTTCAGTTGTTGTTGAACCCCTAAAGACATATAAATGTGAAGTATACATACCGGGTTATGAACCAGCCTCAGGCAGCGACTCAATACCTGTGCCTGCTGCAATTTCTGACATAATGCATATTGACATTGCGGGTAAAGATGAAGAGGGAATGACTTATCCTGCAGTTAAGTTCACCTTTACAAATAACCCGACGGTAAAACAGTATTATGAGGTGGTTATCAGACTTTTACAATATAAATATGAAAGAGTTGCATCTCTCAAAACCATTACTGATCCGGTTCTGCTGAACGAGGGGCTGCCATTAGCTTTGTTCAGTAATGAATCAATCAAAGGTTCAAATTATACAATGACGATCAACTACTTCACCGGTTCTGCTTCGAGTATTAACGGAGAGCCGTGGCACACTGATCTGTACCCGGTAATACTTGAATTGCGTACGGTCAGCCCTGATTATTACCGTTTTGTAAAGCAGGAATATCTGTACGAAAGAGGCAGGCATCCTGAGTTTATGGCTGCCTCAACAACCGCTTTCCCGCTTTACTCAAATATTGACGGTGGCTACGGCATTTTTGCCGGTTATAGTTTAGTGGTATCAGATACATTATATCCGCATAATTAGCCAGGTCAGATGAAGACTCATATCATAAAACTGGCTCTTTTTTCACTTATTCTTTCTTCCCCGCTGATTGCGCAAAAGCAGGTAAGAATTTCCGGCTCGGTAAAAGATAAGATAAGCGGTGAAAGTCTGATCGGTGCAAATATAGTTGAACAAGGTACAATACACGGAATATCAACAGATTACAACGGATATTTCAGCATTGTTGTAAATGCCGGCTCCTCTTTACAGATTTCTTATTTAGGTTATAAGAACTGTTTAATGGAATTCAATATTAAAAAAGACACAATTATTAATGTATACCTCAGCCCGGGCGCTGAACAGCT
>Ga0172365_10004698_pt1 | contig 10129 bp, 7 predicted proteins | sample LakKivSesite48cm_FD_114535 | JGI IMG/M metagenome (GOLD analysis project Ga0172365, IMG submission 114535) | Sediment microbial communities from Lake Kivu, Rwanda - Sediment site 48cm | ecosystem: Environmental > Aquatic > Freshwater > Lake > Sediment | place: Rwanda: Western Province, Lake Kivu... | reverse complement strand
GCCGAGAAAAAAAGTAAGGGCAAAATCCTTTACGCTGAGAACTGGGTTTACGCCCCTTCGATTCAGAAGGAACGGGAAATCATCGCCAAGACCGGCGCACAAATCCTCTGGCTGCACGGCGAAGAGGCTCATAGCGGTTCGCACGCAGCCACATACGGATTCTGGAAGTTCTCAGGCGGCGGCTCGATGATCGGCAAGGGCTGTCATCCGCTGACGGCGGCGCTTTATCTTAAGCGCGTAGAAGGGACTACGCGAACCGGCAAGCCAATCCGCCCCAGGGCCGTATCCGCACGCACTGCTGCCCTGACCAGGCTGAAGACGTTCCAGGATAAGGGACACATCCGCGCCGACTACCACGACATCGAAGATTTCTCCATAATGCACGTTGTTTTTGACGACGGCACGATTGCGGATATATTCGCCTCCGATATTATCCTGGGTGGCGTCCACAACTGGCTTGAAATCGCTGCGAACAACCACCGGACTATTTGTCATATCAATCCAAGTAATGCAATACAGACATACAATCCGGTGCACGAATACCTCCAGGATGTCTATGTGGTGGAAAAAATCGGCACAAAACAGGGCTGGTCAAATCCATCGCCGGATGAAGATTGGTGCACCGGCTATCCGCAGGAGATGGAGGCGTTCTACCGAACCATCGCCTACGGCGAGCCGGTCGAGAGTAGCAGCAACCTGGCGGCGGATTGCATTTCGACGATATACAGCGCGTATGTCTCGGCGGAAAAGAAGGGGGTCGAGGTCCCCATCAAGGATAATTACTAATGGAGTTCTCACCCTCGGTATATGAGCACGCAGCCAGGGTGATTAACGGCAATCCCTGGGAGGTGTCGCGAAATCCACAGCTTCTGGCCCAAGGGAACATAGAAGCGTTTCGCCTGTACAAGCACCGCCCCGTAGTGGTCGGCATAGACATTTATAATCTGGAGGCTGAAGCATACGGTGCGCCTGTTGATAGACCCAGCGGCAATGGAATCCCTGCCATTTCCAGGCACAGATATTCTACGCTAGAGGAATTACTGGCGCTTCCGCCGCTCAACCCAAAAAAAGATGGCCGAATTCCGATGGCTATACAGGCCGCTAAGCAGGTTGCCAGGCAATGTCCTGACGCCGATGTGAGGGTGCCTTTGGGCGGCCCTTTTTCGATAGCGGCCAATTTAATGGGGTTTGAGGCTCTACTTTGTCAGGTTATTGCCAGGCCGAATGTGGTTAAAAAAACTCTGCTGCATTTGGTGGCCGGGCAGGTGCGGTTTGCCCAGGAAGTTGTCGATAATGGCCTGGATATAGCTTTTTTTGAATCAGCGGCGACGCCGCCTTTATTGTCGCCCAGCCAGTTCAGGGACATCGAGCTGCCAGCTCTAAAAGAAATAATGGAAAAGACCGCTGAAGTTGTCGGCCATCCGGTGCCCTGCATTATCGGCGGCAATACGGCCCCAATTCTTGAAGCGATGCTGGAAACGGGAACCGGGTACGTTTGCTGCCCGGCGGAAACCGACCAGCGATTGTTTATGGAAAAAATCAGGGCGCATCCTGAGGTAATGGTCAGAATCAATATGGACCCCCGGCCAATGACCGCCAGGAATATCCAGGCTGTCCGAGCCGAAGTTGACAGAGTTCTGGCACTGGCTGAAAATAGAAAAAAAGTCTGCCTGGGCACGGGATGTCTGCCGTACGAAACAGACCCGGAAATCGTCATAAGAACGCGAGAATACATCCTACAGGTTAGCGTTTAGCGTACAGCGTGGAGGGGATAGTAAAAACCTGAACGCTAAACGCTATACGCTAAAAGATGGGAGATTTAACGTATGGTTAGAAATATCGAGCAGGAACGCCAGTTGATCTACGCGGCGCGACAAAAAGGACGCTGGGCGACCTTCAAGTCATTTGTGAGGTTATCGGGCCCCGGCTGGCTCCAGAGCGGCATAACCGTCGGCGGAGTAACGTTCTCATCGAGTCTTTATCTGGGCGTGCTAACCGGCTTTACTTTTTTGTGGCTTCAGCCTGTGTACATGATTCTGGGCATCGTCATGCTCGCCGCCATTGCTTATGTGACGCTTTCCAGCGGGCAGCGGCCGCTGAAGGCCATCAATGAGCATGTCAGCCCTGTGCTGGGCTGGAGCTGGCTATTGGCATCTATGGCGGCTAATCTGGTCTGGTCGATGCCGCAGTTTGCTCTGGGAACTGCCGCGGTTCAGCAAAATCTGCTGCCCGGTCTTGTCGGACCAAAAGCAGTGCCCGACCCGTGGGGCAGAGTGCTGGTGGTTTGCTGCCTCCTGGCGGTCTGTGTTACCACTACAATGTTCTACGGCGCCGGAAGGCGAGGCGTCAAAATCTTTGAAATAATCATAAAGGCTATTGTCAGCATAACCGTGCTATGTTTCTTTGCTGTCATCCTGAAGCTGTCCGTTACCAAGCAGGGCATTGACTGGGGCCAGGTTCTGCGAGGGCTGGTGCCAAACCTGCGGTACCTTTTAAGACCCGCAGAAGGTTTTGCTCCGTATCTTGCGGCTGTTACGGAAAACTGCCGCCAGTTCTGGACGAGTCTCATTGCCAGCCAGCAGCGTGATGTCCTTGTAAGCGCCGCAGCCGCAACGGTAGGAGTTAATATGACGTTCCTACTTCCGTACTCGATGATGCGGCGAGGCTGGGACAGAGAATTCCGCGGCCTGGCAATCTTCGACCTTTCCACGGGCCTGTTCATACCGTTCGTTCTCGCATCGGGCTTTGTTGTATTGGCTTCTGCCTCGCGGTTTCACACCGTACCGGCACCGGGTTTTGTGTCCGAGGAACCCCACGTAAAACGTGGGGCTAAATATTTAGCCCCCGGTTTTACCGGGGGTTTTCCCTCGGGCGGCACGGTAACTGTCGAGCCGGCCAAGAATCTTGTCGGGCCATACAATGCGCTGCTTAAGCGGCGGCTGGAGTTCGAAATAGGCAGCCAGGCGGCAAATTCGCTTTCAGCAGAGCAGTTACAGCAGCGTATCGAGGCTCTGCCATACGCCGACAAGAAGATGGCCGCAATGCTCGTCAAGCGGGACAACTTTAACCTGGCAGACACACTGGCGCCGCTGACAGGCAAGGTAATTGCGCAATACTTATTTGGGCTGGGTGTTATAGGTCTGGCTATGAGCGCCGCGACGATGCTTATGACAATCAACGGCCTGTGCCTATGTGAGCTGCTAAACAAACCTGTTGGCGGATGGACCCAACGCCTTGGTGCGCTGATGGTTTCGGTCGGTGCTCTGGGCTACATCTTCTGGAGGCAGCCGGCGCCCTGGCTGGCAATAGCGACATCAGCGTTCTGCACCGTACTTTTGCCGATCGCATATTTTGCCTTTTTGATTCTTATGAACCAAAGAAGTATCCTGGGCGATGCTATGCCCCGCGGCGGCAGCAGAATCCTCTGGAACATTCTGATGGCTCTTGCTACCGCTGCGGCAACGCTTATCAGTATGTGGAGCCTCTGGTCGAGAATAGGGGGCTGGAGCATTGTGTTGATCGCTGCCTTCGTTGGGCTTATTCTCATTGTCCATTTCTCGCGTAGAAAATTAAAAATCAAAATGTAAAATGCCAAATTAAGGACTTGTTGCCGCAAAGCGGCAACTCAAAAATTTTGATTTTTGATATTTTATTTTTGCATTTGTATGGCATGACTAATGAGCAATGGGAAAAACTGCTAACTGTTATAAACGGCGAACTGCTCGATCCGTTGCCGGTCGGATTCATTATCGACAGTCCCTGGCTCGCCGGCTGGGCGGGCCTGTCTATGATGGACTACTTCGCCAGCGAGCAGATGTGGTTCGAGGCGAACCGCAAGGCTGTCCGCCAATTCCCGGATGTGATGTTTCTGCCCGGCTTTTGGGCTGAATTTGGCATGTGCACCGAGCCGTCTGCTTTCGGCTGCAAATGCCGATGGGGGGAGAACGAATTTCCCTTCGCAGAAAAGGTCATCAGCGACATTAAGGCTGTTCATTCACTTGGCAGGCCCGACCCGCGAACGGACGGATTGACGAGCTTTGTCCTGAAGCGATTGCAGCATTATCAGGAGAAAATCGAGCAGGCAGGTCACTCCATCAAGTTCGCGGTCTCGCGCGGGCCGCTGAATGTGGCCAGCTTCGTAGCAGGCAGCACAGAATTCCTTATGGCCATCCGAACTGATCCGGACGAGGCACACGTGCTGCTTGGCATCGTGACGGATTTTATCATCGGCTGGCTAAAACTTCAGGCGGAAACATTTCCTTCCATCGACGGTATCCTCATCCTCGACGACATCGTGGGTTTTCTGGGACAGGACGATTTCAAAGAGATGGCGATGCCCTACCTATCGCGGATATTCCAGTCGCTCGATGTGAGCGTGAGATTCTTCCACAATGATGCAGCCGGCCTGGTGTGCACACCATATCTTGCGGAAATCGGCGTCAACCTATTCAACTTCAGCTACCAGCACACGCTTTCGGAGATGAAGAGTCTTACAAAGAATGCCGTTACGCTCCTCGGGAGCATTCCCACTCGCGATGTGCTTGCGGCGGGCACGCCCGATGATGTGCGCAGAGTAGTTAAAGCGGCGATGGATTCCGTGCCCGACAAGAGCCGAATAATCCTTTCCTGCGGCGGCGGTATGCCGCCCGGCGTGCAAACGGAAAATATCTCGGCGTTTCTATCGGCGGTTAGTGAACCCCGCAATAAATTGCGGGGCTAAATACCAATCATTTCTTCATGGGAAATCTGTAGGGCAAGTCTTTGCATACCTGCTTTATCAGCTTCTGGACTTGTTCAGCCTGCTGGGGCGACAAAGCGTGCCCTGCGACTCCGCCCAACACGCCGCCTATGACTCCGCCGGCTACCCTGTCTCTGGTGTCACCCCCAGCTACGGTGGCACCTATGGCGGCACCCGCGGCAGCGCCAACGATGGTCGAGAGGGTTTTACCGGTGCTGCCAAAACCGCTGCCGATCCATAGAACGCTGGCATCCTGGACGTCTACCAACTTGATTGTCATATTCATGTCTTCTTTGTAGGTCGGTATACTGATAATCGCCACCGCCGGCACATTCAGTATCTTTCCGGCTTTGGCCGCCCCTTCGTCACTGGTTATGTCGGAGGCCTGGAATTCTTGCTCTTTGAGCAATGCCTGCACCTTGGCTCTTTCGACAACGGTGTAGCCTCTTTTCACAAGTTCCATAGATAGAAAGTCGCCAATCTGGTTCTTGGCTGCGTCACCGGCCACGGCACCGGAGACCTCAACGATAGCCACCTTTTCAAGGTTTGCAAAATTATACCCGGCTCTGGTGTAACTTTCGCCTTTGCCTGTCGCGCAGCCGCCGACCACCAAAGCCGACAACAATGCGCACACACATACGGTCTTCATAGCCTGTACCTCCCAGAAAAAAACGATTAAACAAAGAACATCAGCGATGATTTCTACATGATTGGCGCAGAATTGTCAACGGCTTTCTTTCCTTTTTTCGCCGTCTGCGATAGTTATCTATACAGGGTTGTATATAATGTTGGCGTCGCGGGTTCGCTTCGGCGGTCGATTAGGCCATTTTAGTACGTCAAACAAGAACTCGCTGGCCTGCCGTATCATCACGCCCGGCGTACAAGGACTCATCTCAAATGACCCCACAATGTCGGTGTCGTATCTGCTCAGAGCGTTCAGAAGATAGTCCCAATTCTCGCGGGCTATACCGCCATTTAAGCCAGGCGGTTCGTGGTCGTCTGTCTGGCCATAATTGTCGGTCAGGTGCAGATGGGCTACTCGCGGCCCTAAATCATCCACGTACTGCCTGAAGCTGAATCGCGGATCAAGGTTAGCGTAGCCTGTATCCAGACAATACCATACGGCCTCGAATTTCTCGCCCAGTTGATTGAGCGTCTGTAACTGCCCAGTTTCGATACACAATTTGACGTGCCTATCCTGGGCCATCTTCACGACTTCGGCTGCGAAATCGCAGTCATCAAGCTCAGAACCGTTAGGGATGCGAAGGTTTTGCAGGTCAGTCAAGATATTTGCGGCCAGCAGCTTTGCGCACTCGATTTGCTCGGCCCACTGCTCTAATGTGGGTTGGTCCTTGCGAGATCGCATCGCCACCAGCATGTTGGCTGTGGCGGCTGTCAGCCTGGGCCAGTTCCGGCGATCATAGCGACACTCGTTCTGGCCTGCTATGGTGGGCCATAATTCCACTCCAAAGCCCAGGGATTTGAGGAATTGGCACTCCTGCTCGAAAGAAAGACAGTGCTCACGCCCCCAGAAAACCATCGTGGAAACAGCATATCTAATGCGCATGATGCTATCCCCGTATACGGCCAAAAAATTCCTACCCCCCGCAGGACTATCGGCCAAAGACTAAGCTGGATTCAGAACTTCCTGACGATATCGGCACTTTTTGGCCGGCAACCGCTGTACAGATAGTGTTATCGGATTATGCTCGTGATGCCCCACTTTTCATGCTTTTGGTCGCGCAATCTTTTTTCTGTAAATTCTGTTTTGCTCTCGATGGCAAGCTCGATCCGGTAGAGGGTATTTCCTAACAATGAAAAACCCCTTGCGGTGCAAGGGGCTAACAGGTAGATTTATTGATATGGCGCGAATGATGGGTTTCATGGCGACCTGGACCACCTACGGGTCATGGCTGCAAGGCAGTAAAAAAGACTACGTCAAAAATGGAACCATCCTGCCGGGGAATCCTCAATTAGAAAAATCCAACAGAGCACTGCTCAAACACGACCAAATAAACATCTCAAAAAGTCTTCGCATAATAGACAAAAACGCAATCCTCAAAGAAGCAAAAGAAATTGGCCAAAAAGTCTATGCGATAGCAGTATGTGGTAACCACGTACATATTGTTGTTGAAAGTATCAGTAAAACATGCGGCTATTCGGTCGGCCGATTCAAGAAAGCAGCGACAGAAGAACTTAGGAAATACGGCTACAATGACAAGGGGTGGACAAAGGGATTCGACAAAAGATATTGTTACAACCAGCAGGAATTAGAAGCGAAAATCCAATACGTGCAGCGTCACGAAAAAAAGTTTTAGCCCTCCGCACTGCGGAGGGTTCATTCAGCTATGTGGAAGGGATAAACCATGAACAGAAAAATTATCAGTACAAAAGTTGTAGGAACAGTCGCATTTTTGTTTTTGGTCGTTTTCCCAGCGCTAATCAGCGCAGATGACCTATCTGATTTAGCCCTCGTTAAGCCGGGAAGGTCATGCGCGGTCAGCTCAGCTAATCCTGACCCCAACTCTAATAGGGACATGGTTAGATTCGTCAAGCCCGGAGAGACGGCCATTTTAGCTGACATCAAAGGCCCAGCCATCATCAACCACATCTGGCTGACCTTCAACGAAGCCCGTTCCAACTGGCTGGAGGCGACGGGGTCGGCCCGGCCTGACGAGATCGTGCTGCGGATGTATTGGGACGACGCAAAAGAGCCGGCTGTCGAGTCTCCTATAGGCGATTTTTTCGCTGCCGGCTTCGGTCTTCGCCGTGAGATCCGTTCGGTCCCGGTGCAGGTGGAAACCGGCGACGGCTATAATTGCTTCTGGTCTATGCCGTTTCACAAGCGAGGCCTAATCACCATCACCAATGAGGGGCAGAAAAACGTCCGCTCCTTCTACTATCACATCGATTATACAGAGCTGGAGAAGCTGCCGGAAAAAACCGCCTATTTCTGCGCCCAGTACCGCCAGGAATTTCCTGAGATAACTGGGCGGGACTACCTCATCCTCGATGCCGTAGGCGAAGGTCACTATGTCGGGACGGTCATGTCGGCTCGCTCTCGCAGCCCATTCTGGTTCGGAGAAGGGGACGCTAAGTTCTACGTCGATGGCGATTCTAAGCCCACCATCCAGGGCACAGGCACAGAGGACTATTTTCTGATGGCCTGGGGGCTTAATGAATCTCTTTTTCCCTACTTTGGCTGTACGTACATGAGCACCGACTTCGAGGATTTGGGAACGATGTACTGCCTTTACCGCTGGCACATCGCTGACCCCGTGCGCTTCACAAAATCTCTACGATTCGAGATCGAGCACAAAGGCTGGATAACTGCCGACGAGACCGAAAGCGGAAAAATCGAGGGCCACGTTGAGCGCGAGGACGACATCGCTACCGTTGCTTTTTGGTATCAGCTTGGGCAGCCCAAGCGATTCACGGTTCTGCCGCCGGTCCCCCAGCGCATGCTGCCTAACCTGGACATCATCATCGAAGGCAAGGCTATGAAGGACACCGCCCATCATTCACCTGGGGTCTTAGAACTACAGAAGGGCTACGATTGGACGGGCGAGGGACAGATATTCTTCATGCCGGCCAGTGACAGGCCCGTCCTTGAGGTTGACTTTCAGGTTGAAAAAGAAGAGTATCGCGGCCTGATTCTGCGCTGCACACACGCCGACGACTACGGCATCTGGCGAATCTTGCTCGATGGCAAAGATGTGCGGCAGCCAGACGATTACATGGCCGGGCAAAAAATTCAGGACTTCGATTTCTACTGCCCGCAACTGGAGGTCAAGGACCACTACCTCGGAAGTTTCAAGCTAACTGAGGGAAAGCATACCCTGCGTTTTGAATATGTGGGCCGGAACCCCCTGTCGGCGGGCAACTATCTCGGCCTGGATTCGGTCAGGCTGCGCCAGCGCTGGGCGACGAAGCGCAAATTGCTTTCCTAAGGCTTTATTAGTCTCCGCGGCCTCTGCGGAGGTAAAGTGTCTAAAGTTTGGAGTGACTAAAGTGCCTAAAACTATAACTTTCAACTTTAGGTCACTTTAGACACTTTAGGCACTTATTGCAGCGCTGGAGCTGACTTGCTTTTCATGTCATGGCAAATTTTTCTTGAAATCAAGGCCGATAATCTGGTATAAATAATTGTCAATTTGCAGTTATCTTTGAAGGAGGCACGTCATGTATAAGAAACTTTTTTATGTGTTTTTGGTGTCCCTGATTGCTACAAGTACTGCTATCGCCGAGCTGGTTGCTTATTATCCGCTCAGCGAGGGCGCCGGCACTACTGTCGCTGACGCATCCGGCAAGGGCCATACGGGCACTATCCAGGGCACGCCCACCTGGGTGGATGGACCGTCCGGCTATGGCAAGGCACTGTACTTCAACGGTCAAAATCCAGCCAGCGGATGGGTCAACTGCGGAACCTGGAATCCTTCTGCCGGAACAGGACAATTAAGCGTTGCCTTCTGGGCGAAGTGGGGCGGGTCGATGGGTTCGAGTCAATATCAAGGGCTGGTTGCCAAGAGAGACGAATGGGACTCTACCGGCGCAGGCACACTTAGTATGTGGGAGATTGAGGTCGATGCCACTACCAATGTCGTGCACTTTTTCCGAGGCGGCAGTTATCCAACAAGTGGCAATTATGTTATGCCTGTGGGAGAATGGGTGCATATAGCGGTAACTTTCAACGGAACCACCGCTATTTTCTATGTCAACGGCACCCAGACCGGCAGCGGCAATTTTTCATTCGGCCCAAAAACCGACGCAACGATCGAGATCGGATGCGATAATGTCAGCGGCTGGAACAGCTTTAACGGCAGCCTCGATGAGGTACGCCTGTACAACAACGCGCTGAGTCTGGCTGAGATTAAGGCCCTTGCCGCTAAGTATGGCGCCTCCAATCCCAGCCCGGCTGATGGGGCGAAAATTGGCCAGACCTCGGTGGCACTTAGCTGGACAGCGGGAGCTTTTGCCGACTCACATCATGTGTATTTTGGCGAAAGTTACGACGCCGTCTACAACGGCGCGGCCTCCGCCGACAAGGGCATACAGGCTTTTACGGCTTATTGGGCGCCCGATTTGCAGATAGGCAAGACCTATTATTGGCGTATCGATGAAGTCAGTGCCACCCATCCGGATAGCCCCTGGGTAGGCGCGGTCTGGAGCTTTACCATTCCTCCGAAGACCGCCTGGCAGCCGAATCCGGCTGACGGGGCTAAGTACGTAGATACCAGCGCGACCTTGAGCTGGTCTGCGGGTCTTGGCGCAATTCTGCACTATGTATATCTCGGCACAAACCTTGATGCCGTTAAGAACGCAGACACGTCCGACACAACGGGCATATACCGCGGTCCTGTGGGAACGCCAACAACTTATACGCCCCCAGCG
>Ga0172365_10004697_pt1 | contig 10129 bp, 9 predicted proteins | sample LakKivSesite48cm_FD_114535 | JGI IMG/M metagenome (GOLD analysis project Ga0172365, IMG submission 114535) | Sediment microbial communities from Lake Kivu, Rwanda - Sediment site 48cm | ecosystem: Environmental > Aquatic > Freshwater > Lake > Sediment | place: Rwanda: Western Province, Lake Kivu... | reverse complement strand
TTGTCGCCCAGTTGATGTCAAGTTCGGGGAAGGGCGATTTGTACTGCCATCCTGTGTCGCCGGTCTTCCTGTAGCGTTCCAACCTTCGTATGGTAACCTCGGCGAATACTGGATCAATGTCTGCGGTAAAACACCGTCTGTTTTGTCTCTCGCAGGCCAGCAAGGTAGTGCCAGCATGAGCAAAAAAGTCTACGACAAGATCATCAGCATCGGAACTTGCTTGTACAATTCGCTCTACTGCTTTCAGGGGTTTCTGAGCATAACAACCGGGGACGTTTTCCTCCATTCTGTAGAAGACCTGCTGAATGTCGACCCAGACGTTCCCGGCACGTATATTTCTGGAGCGGCTGCGCTGGAGGTTCTCGGTCATCTTGCCATTTACAGTCTTGTAGTAACCCCTCAAAATCTTTGGTATATCGGTATATTCAGCCTCGACATTAAACTTCGGCCGTCCTTTTATGTAGTAAAGAAGTTTCTGCCTGACGGCCATCCAATTCTTTTGTGTGCCATATCCTCGCTGATTTCTCATAGTGATAAAGCTTCGCGCCTTCAGCTCCGGGAACTGGCGCATCATAATCATAAAATCGGCGAGAGGTTGGAAGCCATCATTTTGGTCGGCACCGAGCCAAACGTACAAGCTGGCGTCGTGTTTAAGGATACTGCAAGTGGTTGCCACCCATGTTGTGCTCCATTCTATATAATCTCTCACAGATGTTCTCGGCAGGCTGCTGGTATTTGCATTTCCGACTCCTATGTTATAAGGAGGGTCTTGAACGGCTAAGGAGGCCTTCTCATCGCCCATCAGCCGCAAAATATCCTCTTTCTTGCTCGCGTCAAGGCACCCTACACGGTGTCCACAGACAGGATCTTCCCAGACCTCACCATACGTCAGTCTACAATGGCTCAGAAGTTGGCTTCTGAGGTCACGATTATTGTCAATTCTCTGGATAGGTTCCCTCGCCATATTTTTGCTTTTTCAACGATTTGTCAGTATTTTAAGTTTTCGCCTGCCGATCGGCTAACATTTTTTCGATTTCGGCAATATCTTTTGAGTCAAGTGTCCAGTCCGATGCTGGGGCGGTTTCTATAATCTGCTCCGGCCTTCGTGCGCCAACGATGGCGGCAGTAACTTCACTTCGGCGAAGAACCCAACTGATGGCCAGTTGTGCGCAGGTTCTACCGTTACGGTCGGCAATTTTTCTAAGATGCTCAACCAGCTCCAGTGTAGCGCTGAAATTAGGTTCCTGAAAGTCAGGATTCCGTCTGCGATGGTCATCCAAAGGCAGTGACTCTAAACGCTGCTGGCTGAATCTGCCGGTAAGCAAACCTCTCTGCATAGGACTGTACACGATAACTCCAACGTGGTGTTCTGCGCAATACTGGAGCAGTCCATCTTCAACCTCGCGGTGCAGCATACTGTAGGGCGGCTGAAGCGAGGCGACCTCATAAATCATGCGGATACGCTCGATTTGCTCCATATTGAAATTCGACACCCCAATGTATCGAACCTTACCTTGGTCTGCGAGCTCGGCCATTTCTTCCCATGCTTGCTCAATGTCTTCTTCTGGCTCAGGCCAGTGCATCTGGTAGAGGTCGATGACCTCAACGCCGAGTCTTTTCAAGCTGGCGTGACATTCTTCTCGGATGCTTTTTCTGTCTAAACACGGCACTTTTTCTCTTTTTTCGTTCCAGAGAAGACCACATTTTGTTGCGATATACGGCTTATGTTTTGTTTGCCTCAGCGCCTTTGCTACAAGCTCTTCGGAGTGGCCCAGGCCGTAAATCGGCGCGGTATCTATCCAGTTGATCCCCGCATCCAGGCCGGCCAGGATGGCGGCGATTGCCTCGTTATCGTCCTGCGGCCCCCAGCCGAACTGCCACGGTCCGCCGATTGCCCAGGTTCCCAGGCCCACAGTTGTCAGCTTAAGATCGGTACTGCCTAATTGTCGGCTCTGCATACGTGGTAGCATATTATGGTTTTGGGTGATTATCAACAGATTTAATGTAATACCCGCCTTGCCTGTGGCCGAATTATATGTTATGTATTTTACAGAGACAGGACTATTGCAGCGATTCTCAAGGCTAATCCGCCATACGTCTGGCGAAAGCGAAGATTTCTCCAGAGGGGGGACTATTATGAATGAAAATTCCCGCTACGCGGGGGCCCAGTTGGCCATACTGTACGGAGCTGACTGCCAAAAAATCCTCCAAAACGTGGTTGCGAAAAGGACCCCTGCCATTATGTCGTATTTATCCAGGGGCAAATGGCACGTTGCGAAAGTGCAGCTAACCGCCCTCTGCGAAGACAAACTAAGCGCGGAGGGCGTCGGCTGGATGAAAAGACCACGCCCGATAAATATTCAGGCTGGCCAGCCGGTCGGCATATCGTTCAAGCACGGATACGGCAAGTTCGTTTTCGATACAACTGTGGCAGCCCTTGAGCCGTCGTCCGACCCAAGCTCCGGCGGAACGATAATACTCGTGGCGCCGGATCGCGTGGGTGTTGTCCAGAGAAGAAGCTATTTCCGTGTCAGTGTGCCCGAACCGCTGAAGGTCAATGTAGTGTTCTGGCACAGACGAAGTAAACTCCAGGGGAAAGACGTGATGTGGAGCTGGCCCTTGATAGAACCCCAACAGTACTTCCAGGGCAGGCTTGTGGATATCTCTGCCGGCGGTGCCCAGGTCAAGTTTCCGCTGCAAACCGACAACGGTAAATTAGAGACCCCCGATTTTAGAAAAGGCCAATTTATAGGACTGCGTTTTACGCCTATGCCCTACGAGACACCATTAATGTTCAGCGCCCAAATTAGAAACATACTGCCCGCAGCCGACCAGAAGGGTATATTTCTCGGCCTACAGATCGTCGGCCTGGAAGCCAGTCCAGAAGGGCGGCAGGTTCTGTCAAAACTGGTCGACATTGTTGAGCGATACCATCAGATAAATCAATCCGGTCATAACTGTCGGTCGGGAACGTCAGAAGTGGCTGCAACATCATCTGCGGCGGTTTCAGCTCTGGAAATCAGATAGTTTTTCTTACGGATAACTCGCCAATAAATCCATTTCGCCACACTGCTGGCGGCAAAGCCCCAGAATATCAACACCAGAGCAGCCAGTCGCGTCCAGATAATCAGGTCAACCAGGAACAACGCCCAGATAAGATATGCGAACGGTTTTTTGCCCTTGAGGTACTGATTAAGGATGTGCGGATACCGAATCCTGCTAACCATCAACCCGGCTGTGCCCAGCGCCAAAAACGGCAGGGCGTAAGCAATGACGTTTTCGCAGATACGATAGGCCTGCGTGCCTTCGGCAAACATATCGGGCAGCATTTGCTGATGGACGATAACTAGGCTGACTAACACTCCAGCAGCAGCAGGACTGGGCAGTCCCACAAAACTCATGTGCGCTGACTCATCTTCTTCGTTTTCCACATTGAATCGGGCCAGCCGAATAGCTGCACAGCTTATGTATATTGCTGCTGTCAGCCAGACGAAACGTCCAAGATACCTTCCGACCGCCGGGTCGATTTCGGCAAAGCCGCCCAGCTTGTATTCCAGCACCTTCAACATCAAAAACGCCGGCGCCACGCCGAAGCTGATTGTGTCACAGAGGCTGTCCAACTGGCCGCCAAAACTGGAGGTGCTCTGGCTCATTCGTGCCAACCGACCGTCGAACATATCAGCTATCATCGCCAGCAGGATCAGGTAGCCGGCAATGGCGAAATGAGAAAACTGTGCGCCGGCAAAGCGCAGTTCCTGTCCAGTACCGGTCTCTATGCCTTTGCTGGCAAAAACGATGGCAGTGAAGCCGCATATACCATTAAGGATGGTCACCAGAGAGGGGAAAATCGTGATATAATTTACCCGCTCCCTCGACCGGGCTCGGGACAGGTGTTTACGTGCCCGCCGCAACAAGGCCTTCTCAGTCCCGACCTGTCGGGATTGCATTTTGAGTCTGGCCATTACTCGTGCCTCGGAAGATAAAATATCAAAAATAAAAAATCAAAATTGTGGAATCGCTGCAGGGCAGCGATGACTTCCTCAATTTTACATTTTGCTTTTTGATATTTGATTTTCTTGTGGTTCTTCAAGATTTCGTATTTCGTATTTTACAAGCGGCGTTAAGCCCGCTTGAACTTTATCGCCTACCTTGACCAGGCACTTTATCTGGTATTGCGTTACGTACGACGCACTACGCACGACGCAAGACGGACCAATAGGCACGTAAAGTTCGGTTCTGGAGCCGAACTTTATCATCCCGAATTTTTCGCCGGCGGCGAGTTCCTGTCCTTCGCGGGCCTGGCAGACGATTCGCCGGGCAATTGCCCCGCTGATTTGTCGAACTACGAGTTTGTCTTTCGGGCTGTCGGTTCTAATCAGGTCCAGGTCATTCGATTCGTTGACCTGTCCGGAACGAGGGTTGGCTGCGTTTCTATGTTTGCCGGGCTTTAAAGTGACCTTTTCGACCCTCACATTGCAGGGCGAGCGATTTATGTGGGTATCGAAGATGCTCAAAAATATCCCGATCCGCAGGACTTCTCTGTCGTCCGTCGTCCGTCGCCCGTCGTCCGTCCCGCTGGTCCTGCTCTTGCACGAGAGACGAGAGACGAGAGACGAGTCACGAACTAATTCCACATCGGTTATCCTGCCGTCAGCAGGTGCTAAGAGTGTATCATCGTCCGCCTGCACCCCCCCGATCAAGTCGGGGGGCCTCTGCGGGTCACGGAAAAATGACAAAACCCATACAGCTACGCCCGTTAGGATTATCTCTATCGAAGCAACGGCCCAGCCGGGCAAAAATGCGACGCCTATCAGCCCCAAAACGGCCATCATCGCTACGACAACCGCGGGATACACAAGTACTTCCGGCAAGCCATATTTTGTTAATGGAATCCTCATATAAAAACTAAAAACTTAAATCTAAAAACTTAAAATTATGGAATTCAAAAGTTTTACGCTTTTAGTTTTACATTTTAAGCTTCTCTGCGGGTCAATCAATAAAAAAGGCCGATCTCCCATCCTGATTAGGGGAGTCGGCATTTTGAAGGAGGAAGACAACTGTGTAGAATTGTCTCTATAGTATTAGACGAAAAACTGCCCAAAAAGTTGCATTTTTTTCTCAAAAATTGCTTAATCCCGTCCTGGTCGGGTCTGTAAAAACAAAAGCGAAACTATAGAAACACGGCCATCCTGCATGGATTCAAATTTTTATCGGAACAAGTGCTCAGATAGCTCCACGAAAAATATGCCGTACACCCGGCGGATAAATCACGGGCTAAATACAGGAATTCGGCATATCTTAAAGGTTTATTGACTTACTGGTCTGGCCTGTCAGCTCGTACTGCTGGCTGTCATAAGTTGCCTTATCAACAGTGAATGTGATGGTTTTGGGGCTTGTGGTCAAAGGCTTGGTGAAGGTAGCATTGCCTTTCTTGCCGGTTGTACCGAACACGCTTGAGCCGGGATCAATGCTCCAATGTCCCTGCACTGTCAGTCCTTCGATGGGCAGACCTTCAGGGCCATTAGCTCTAATGGTAATAATCGCAATCACATTCTTGCGTCCGAAGGAGGAATGCGTTTGCAGAATATCGATAGTCGTATAAGCTTTTGGAAGTGTTACGTGGATATAGTTGGCTCTGGTTTTGACATCTGAGCCGCCTCGGCCTGTCGCCGTCAGGCTCACCGAGAAATCACCTGCGGCCTTATAAATGTGCGACGGGTTTCGCTGGGCTGATGTTTGTCCGTCGCCGAAACTCCATAACCAGTTGGTGACATCTCCGACGGATTGATCAGCAAACTGGACAGTTAATGGAGCATTGCCAGTGGTCGGCTGTCCCGCAAAGTCCGCCACAGGAGCCGGCGGTGGAGTCGCGTGGATATAGTCTGTTTTGGTTTCGGTATCGGAGCCGCCCGAGCTGGTCACCGTCAGGCTCACAGTGTAATAGCCAGGCTGGTCAAAGGGATGGGATGGATTCTGCTGCGTTGACGTTCCACCGTCGCCGAAGTCCCACAACCAGGTGGTGATATGTCCCAAACCCGGCACTTTTTTGGTGCTGATTATAACGCTACCATTTTCATAAGTGCAGACGGTTGCGTAGCATTCTGATTTGTCAGTGAACTGGATGGTTGTGGGCGCAGTACCTAGCGTCGGCAGCGCAACAAAAGCTGCCTCAGGAGGCCCAGGTATCGTCGCGGAGATGTAATTCTGCTTGATTTTAGTATCTGAGCTATCTTGACTTCTTACCGTCAAGCTCACCATGTAACTGCCAAAGTCTTGAAAAATATGAGACGGATTCTGCAGGGTTGATGTTTGGCCATCGCCGAAATCCCACAGCCAACTAACTATTGCGCCGGTGGATTCATCGGTGAATTGCACCGTCAGCGGCGCACCGCCCATCGTCAAGTCTCCAACAAAATCCGCCGTTAATGTAGGCGTGCCTGGCGTAGGCGTCCAGCGGACAGCCGCGCTGGCATCTACTATTCCCCAGCCGTACTTTTGATCCCAGCCTGCTGCTCCCTTATCCTTCGCAGTAGAGATAAGTGCTTGTGCGACTTGAGTGGGCGTGGCAGCAACTCCTTCAGCAATGAGCAAGGCCGCAACGGCTGAGACATGGGCAGCAGCCATTGAGGTTCCCTCCATGAAGCAATAGCCCCAGGATACGCTGTCCCAACTGCTCCTCTCATAATTTTGCTGTAAAATGCCGTCGCCATAGCCGTCCCCATTTTGGTCGACGTCAAGGTCGCCGCCGGGAGCCACTAAATCCAAATTTGGTCCATAATTGGAGTAATATGTCACGGTCTCGTCATAACGAGTTGCTCCGACAGCGATAACTTGGTCGCTATAGGCGGCAGGATAACGCAAAGTTGCTATGCCGTCATTGCCGGCGGCAGCGACGATGGTTACTCCATTGCTGAAGGCATAAGTTACTGCATTTTCCAAGGTCGTCGATGGCTGACTTCCTCCCAGGCTTAGATTTATTATGTGCGCACCCTGATTTGTCGCCCAGATGATACCGTCTGCCACATCAGCATAAGTTCCAGTTCCGGTGCTGTCCAATACCTTCACCGGCATCAAACAGGCACCAAAAGCAATTCCCGCGGTCCCTGCCTGATTGTTTGTGGTCTGGGCAATAATTCCAGCGATTTGAGTTCCATGGCCGGGATTTGAATCATCATTGGGATGGTCGTCTTTATTGACAAAGTCATAACCCGGCACAAAGGTAGTGTGAGCCAAATCCGGAGCTTGTTTGTAATATCTTATCCACTCCAGATAAGACTCAGAATAGTTTTCGTAAGCGATGCCGGTGTCAAGAACCGCAACTATTACCTGTGAGCCGGTGGAAACGTCCCAGGCATTTTCGACCTTGATGCCGCCGTACTTGGCATTATTCAGGTTCCATTGAAGGGGATATAGCGGGTCATTTGGGACTATCTGGGCGTATGCGATGTAATTGGCCTCGGCATATTCGACGTAGGGACAGGCATTATAGGTTGCGACCATTTCCTCGACCGTTTTGTCTGCTGGGATTTTCAGCCTTCTGAAGTCGGCCTGTTGACTGGTATACAATATGGAGGCGCCATATTCTGCGTTGATAAGACCTATGATTTGGAGCGTGGTGTCCGGCTTAAACTTGACGATGATCTCGCCGGGGACATAAGTCAGGCCGGGCTGAGCCAATCGCTTTTGGAAAATCGGCTCCTGCGCCGCTATCGGGATGGAAAACAACCCCCACAACACAGTTATCATGAGTAAGTGTGATTTTTTCACGCTTCTACCCTCACTCCAGCGCCGCTCTTGCAAGCTATTGTGAATATGTTCCTCTCCTACAACAAAAACAATATAGCATGATTATCAAATAAAGCAAGGTTTTTATCCCTGCCAACTTGTGGTTCGGCATATTTCTGAGATGACTTTGCTTTTAGGTCGATAATGCTGTGCCATTATTGTCTTGCTGACGTATCATCTGTAACGGATATAACGATTGTGCGTCTTTTGCTAGCCTGCCCGTGATTTGCATAAAAGGTCTGGGCGCGTAGCTGTGGTGTTCTTATGGGGCGTTTGCTTTTCACAGAAGTGGTTGGGCTATACCGATAATCGCATCCCAACGGTATGGTAAAACTCGCTCTGGGCAGCCGTAAGTACCGATAAAGCGAGTAGTGCTGGCCAGCTACAAACAGCAAGAATTGAATATCGCCTCACGTTTTCATTTCTGCGACGATTTGGCGGGTTTGAGGGGACTGAGCCTGATGAGCTTCCTTGAAGACGGGAGCCTGAGCGGGATTCTGCTTTTTGAAAAGCTCGTTGCCGGCGATTATCTCCTTGAGCGCCGCAGATTTCGCCCTGGCGTCCTTCAAAAAACTGGCAGCCTTTGTGCCATAGACTCCGCCCAGCAGAGCACAGACGGCAATAGCCAATTCGATCGCAGAATCGGCTACCTGCCAGGTATCAGGACGCTCGGCTGATTCAGCCAAAGCAGTTCGGGCAAGCTGCCAATTGGACTGGGCTAAAATATCCTCGGCGGTTTTCGCCTCCGGAAATTCCTTCGGCACTCCGAAGTAAGAAACAAACGCCCGACTTTGCAATTCGGAAAGCTCCGTCAATGCCTGCAATTCTGGCGAGGTTTGTTCTGCTTTTGCGTCCTCAGCCGCTACTATCGCGGTGCAATTGTGCAGCCAGGCGTTCTGCTTCTGCTGCTCGCTGGGCGCAAACCGTAAAGTATCACAACCTGTCAATATAAAAGCCAGTGCCGTTAATGTCACTAATATTTTGGTCATAATCTGTCTCCTTTATTCTCTAGCGCCCGCAGGCGGTATTCATACGAAACGCTCTTTTCGGAGAGTGATTCAAGCCTTTGCTCAAAAGACCGCTGGCACTGAAGCAGCATAGTAACATCGTGCTGCAGCAGGTCGAGCTGTCTCTGCAGGTTGATGTAACTGCCGATAATCAGCCCAGCCAGCAGCGCCAATTGGATAAGCACAGAGACATTTATCTGTCGGCTGAACTGCCAGGAGCGTGAATTGTTCTCAGGCATTTTTATACCGGGGCATAGAAAACGTACTTCTCGCCGACTCGCGACATTACTATGTAGGTTCCGGCAGGCAGGCTGCCCTGCTGCAGAAAAGACTCCGCCAGGTTCACCGCATCTATTTCCTGGCCCATCTCATCCGGGGGTACGCCGGGCTCGGTTATTTCTACCGCGCGTACCTTGTAGACATTGTATGAAGAATTGCTTTTGATCTTAGCGGCCCAGGCGCCCGCTCTGGCGCCGGGCGAGGTAACAACCGATGTCTCCTGTCTGGCTTGTGAGCCTGCGCGTGCAAGCCTTTGCAACGTCTGTTGGCTGTCGACAAAACTGCTACCATTGTTCATAAATGTTCCTTTCGGCGATAAACCGCCGAAGACCCCGCAATGAATTGCGGGGCTAAATATTGTTTAGCAGTCGCCGGCACGGCGACTGTTTTCCTCACCTTTTCCGCACTATTTTGAGGTTCGTACACTGGTTCTTAAAATCCATTTGCACCCGGACAATCCGGATTCTGCTGCGATTATCGCTTTTGCAGCAAAGCAAGTCCCGACTTTCCGGACTGGATGTCACTGTGTCGCCTACCCAGTAATCAAATGCAAGCATCGGCGTCTGCACGTTGGCGGTCTCGATAATCGCAGCAGAATCAGCCGCTCTTTGTCGAATGAACTCATACAGAGCAGCCAAATCATCCACCTCGTCCGGCACACCAAGCGTCTGATCGGAGCCGCCTGCAAAGATGCTCTGCTCTGAAACCTTACGGAACTTAAACTGTCGCGGCAGTGTGATTATCTGCTCAATTACAGGCGCCGCCGAGTTGAGTGGGCCATCGGCATACACACAACTTAGCCGCTCATCGCTGATTACCGATGCAGTAATTCTAAATTTCAGCACACCCTTTAGAGCCGCTACCCAGGCGTCAACATCGAGACGGTCGTTGGCCAGCCATATTCCGCACTCATCGAGCAGGTTGCTAAAAGCGGCAAGATACTGCCACCAGTGCAGGCCGCCGTCATACGAGACCTGAAGATAATAGCCCAGCGAATTTCCTTGTTTGTCTGTGGTCAAGGTAGGCCAGAAGCGTCTTCGGCGGTGCGCGAAATTGCC
>Ga0172365_10004695_pt1 | contig 10131 bp, 7 predicted proteins | sample LakKivSesite48cm_FD_114535 | JGI IMG/M metagenome (GOLD analysis project Ga0172365, IMG submission 114535) | Sediment microbial communities from Lake Kivu, Rwanda - Sediment site 48cm | ecosystem: Environmental > Aquatic > Freshwater > Lake > Sediment | place: Rwanda: Western Province, Lake Kivu... | reverse complement strand
ATTCCAAAATATCTTTTAAGTCGCTGTCGTCGGGGTCAAGCTTTTCTATCTCTTTCCAGATAATTATTCTTCCCTCCGGGGAAGTTGTTACTCCGAAAAATCTTATCAGCGCCTGGAGAGATTTCCGTTTACTAATTGACCTGCTTTTAATTCTCAGAAAAAGCTCTGCTACTGCCTCTGGAATCCCTTCTTCTCCCAACTCAACCAGATTATTCTCAGTGCAGATGGCAAAACATTGTTTTAAAAATTCTTTTTTTATCTTTTTGTCAGAGTTAAGAATATCTTTAGCCGCAATAACCATTAGGTCAAAAAGATAAAAATTAAGCCTAGCTTTCGTTAAAAACTCTCTTAACGCCCGCTTTCTTATTAATGGACTATCTTGTACAGTTGAGACGGGAGAAACAAGAGAAATTAATTTTTCAGGCGATAACCATTTTTTATTTTGGCGCCAGTAAATATCTAATTTATCTTCCAGGGATATTGGACCTTTGTGTCTTCTGGGCTTATTTTTTCTTTTAAATCTCATTATTTTTTCCTTTCAAAGAACAATCTAAGATTTTTAAATGCACTAATGGATATTAGAATTTATTTTAATTTTTGTCAATTTTCTGTTATGATAAAATATTATGATTGGAGTTTTTGATTCGGGAGTTGGAGGTTTGAGCGTGGTTAAAGAAATAGTCAGGGCTTTGCCTCAAAACAAAATAATTTATTTCGGTGATACGGCCCGGCTTCCCTACGGAACCAAAGGGGCTGATTTTGTTAAAAAATACTCTTTAAAAATTACGGAGTGGCTTTTAAACAGAGGAGCTAAGATTATAGTTGTCGCTTGCCATACTTCTTCGGCCCAAGCCGGTGATTTTTTAAAAACAGAATTTCAGACTATCCCTATTTTTGATATGATAACCTCCTGCGCAAAAGAATTATCTTATTGCAAAAATATAGGCATAATAGGCACGCCGGGCACAATAAAAAGCCGGGCTTGGGAAAAACATATTTTAAGCAACAATCCCGAGGCAAACATTAAAACAAAGGCCTGTCCGTTGTTTGTCCCTTTGGTTGAAGAGGGTTGGGTGGATAATAAAGCGAGTAAAGAAATAGTAAAAGAATATTTAAAAGATTTTAACGAGCTCGAAATTTTAATTTTGGCCTGCACTCATTATCCTGTATTAGAAAAAACAATTAAGCAAATTATTGGAGCTGAGATTGTTGATCCAGCCGAGTATTTGGCAAAGAAATTAAAAACATACTTAGAGAATAATCACGATATAGAAATAAAAAAAGGCAAGCCCGAGTTTTTCTTTTCCGATGAGCCCTACAATTTAAAAAAAATAGCGAAACTTTGTTTAAACCGAGAAATAAAACCAAAAATAATAGATCCTTTTTAAAATAAAATTATGAATGTCAATAATTTTAAGAATAAAAAAATTGTGATAATGGGACTGGGCTTGCAAGGCGGGGGAGTCGGAGCAGTTAATTTTTTTATTAAGCAGGGCGCTAAACTTTTAATAACCGACTTGCGGACAGAAAAAGAGTTAAAACCCTCATTGGAGAAACTCAGAAAGGTCTGCGATAAGCCCGGCTTAAGTTTTGTATTAGGAAGACACAGAAAACAAGATTTTTTAAAGGCCGATTTAGTTATTAAGAATCCGGGTGTTCCGCGAGAATCTCCGTATTTAAAAATTGCTCGAAAAAACAATATTCCGGTAAAAACCGATATTGATATATTTTTTGATTTATGCCCCGGAGAGATTATCGGAATTACCGGAACTAAAGGAAAATCAACTACCGCCACTCTTATTTATCTTCTGCTCAAAAAGAAATATCCCGACATCGTTTTAGCCGGTAATATCGGCGTTTCTCCTTTAGAGATTTTAAATAAAATAAATAAAAAAACTAAGGTTGTTTTAGAGCTTTCCAGTTTTGAATTGGAAAATTTAAAGAAAAGCCCTCAAATTGCGCTTATTACCACTCTTTTTCCGGATCATTTAAATCGGTATAAAAACTTTAAGGATTATCTTGAGGCTAAAAAGTCAATTTTTAAATATCAAAACAAAAAAGATATTTTAATTTTAAATTATAATAATCCTGAAACCAAGAAATTAGCCGAAGAGGCCCGCTCCCGAGTTTATTTTTTTAAAAATTCCAATATCGGTGCCGCGGTTTTAGTGGCTGAACTTTTTAAGATTTCAGATAATCAAATAAAAAATGTTCTTTCTAAATTTAAGGGCGTTTCTAACCGCCAAGAAATAATTGCCATTAAAAAAGGGGTAAGATATATTAACGATACCACGGCCACCACGCCCGATTCGGTCATCTTAGCGATAGAAACTTTTAAAAAGAGATTCCCCGATTCAAGAATAATTCTTCTTGCCGGAGGCGAGGATAAGAATTTGAATTATAAAGAATTGACCAAGGAGATAAAAAAGAAAGTGAAATGCCTGGTTTTGCTTCCGGGGACCGCCTCTGATAAGATTAGAAAGGAACTCGGTTCCTTTTTTAAGGAACCGAGTTCCTTTAGAGCAAGATCAATGAGCCAGGCGGTTAAAAAATCATCAGAGTTAGCCCGAAAAGGCGATCTTGTCTTGCTTTCCCCGGGAGCCGCCAGTTTTAATTTATTTGACAATGAATTTGATCGGGCAAAAAAGTTTATAGAAGCGGTTAGAAAAATATGAAGAAACATCATCTTCAATTTGATTATTTTTTAGCGGCAACAACAGGGGTTCTGTTAATTTTAGGAATTTTAATTTTAGCCAGCGTTTCGGCTAATTTTTCTCAGGAGAAATTCGGCCGGACAACCTATTATCTTTTCCACCAAATTTTATACGGATTGGTTCCCGGATCCGTACTTGGTTTTGTCGCCTATAAGATAAAAATTTCTTATTTCCGGAAATTGGCCTGGATTTTTATTTTATTCAATTTAATTTTAATGATTCTTGTTTTTATTCCCGGATTAGGAATTTTTTCTGGCGGAGCTTCCCGTTGGATTAATCTTGGTTTTACTACTTTCCAACCATCTGAAATTTTAAAATTGAGTTTTATCGTTTATCTTTCTGCCTGGTTGGCCAACCGGGCTGATAAAAAAACCTCTTTTTTAATTCCTTTTCTTTCGGTTTTAGCCGTGATGATTGTTCTTTTAAGTCTTCAATCTGACCTTAGCACCTTGGTAATAATTATCGCCACTGCCATAGTAATGTTTTTTTTATCTAATAGCTCTATTTGGCACAATATTCTATTAATTTTAATTTGCGGAGGAGGATTGTCGGCCTTAATAAAATTCGCTCCTTATAGAATGAAGAGAATTTTAGTTTTTTTAAATCCCGATCTTGATCCGATGGGCATGGGTTACCAAATAAGCCAAATTTTAATTGCTATTGGTTCGGGCGGAATATCGGGCTTAGGTCTAGGAATGTCCAGTCAGAGATTTGGTTTTATCCCTCAAACAATGACCGATTCTATTTTTGCGATTTTCGCCGAAGAAACGGGTTTTATCGGATCTTTAATTTTAATTTTTCTTTTTCTCTTTTTTTTCTGGGCTGGTTTGAGAATCGCGAAGAGATCTAAAGATAAATTTACAAAACTTTTAGTTATGGGAATAAGCTGCTGGATTTGCCTCCAGGGTTTTATTAATATCGGGGCAATGATTAGTCTTCTGCCTTTGACCGGGATTCCTCTGCCTTTTATTAGTTACGGCGGATCTCATTTAGTTTCCGAGCTGATTGCAGTGGGAGTTATTTTAAATATTTCTAAATCTAATAAAAAATGATAGAATAATATAATATGAAGATAATTTTTACCGGCGGAGGAACCGCTGGCCATATTTTTCCTATAATTGCGATTGTCAGAGAAATAAAAAAAGCTTATCCTTACGGTGATTTCCAGTTTTTTTATTTAGGTCCTAAAGACAGTTATAGCGGAAAATATCTTTCTCAGGAAGGAATAGAAGTAAAAAACGTTTTAGCCGGAAAGTTTAGAAGATATCTTTCTCTCAGTAATATCACCGATATTTTTAAGATTCCGATCGGAATTATTCAAGCTTTTTATCATATCTTTATTATTTCTCCCGATCTCATTTTCAGCAAAGGCGGTTATGGTTCGGTGCCGACCTGTTTGATCGGAAAAATTTTAATGGTTCCCATCTTTTTGCATGAATCGGATATTTGTCCGGGATTAGCCAACAGAATAATAAGCAGATTCAGTTTAGAGATATTTACTGGTTTTTCTATTAACGAAACTGAATATTTTCCGAGCAAAAAAATGCTTTCAGTTGGTAATCCGATAAGATTGGGAGTTTTAAAAGGATCTAAAATAGAATCAAAAAAAATTTTTAAACTTAGTGAAGAAAAACCAATAATCTTTTTTTTGGGCGGATCTCAAGGAGCTCAGAAAATAAATGATGTGCTTTTGGCGGTTTTGCCTCAGATTTTAGAAGAATTTGAAATAATTCATCAAGTTGGAGAAAATAATTTTGCTCAGGTAAAAAAAGAAACAGATTTGATACTTTCCGATAGATTTAAAAAATATTATCATCCTTTTCCTTTCCTCAGCGAAAAAGAACTGGGTAACGCCTACTATTCGGCTGATTTGGTTATTAGCCGGGCCGGAGCCGGAAGTATTTTTGAAATTGCCGCCAATGCTTTGCCCGGTATTTTAATTCCTTTAGCCGGAGCGGCTCAGAATCATCAAGTAAGAAACGCTTACGCTTATGCCGGACGAGGAGCGGCTTTAGTGATAGAAGAAGCGAATTTTAAACCTCATTTTATCTTTGAAAAAATAAAATATTTATTCAGCCGGCCGGAAAAAATGGATCAAATGTCGGAGAAAGCAGCCCAGTTCGCTCGCCCGAATTCCGCCCGGATTATTGCCGAATATCTCATTGCCTATCTCAGTCAATAAAAGAGCGGATAGTTGGTGTAAAAAATCGACGATCGTCAATTTTAATAGACGGACTTATTTAATAGACGAACTTAATTTTAAAAATAAAAATGGTTTGTTTATAAAATGACGCGATCGCGTCATTTTATTATCAGACATAATTAGAGGTCCAATACAGGTCTAACAAAAACTTGTTTTTGTTTTGGGGATAGTTTACAATAAAATAATGGCGACGATTGATGAAATAAGAAAAAATAGGGTGAAAAAACTAAAAAGCATTGAAAACGCCGGACTTTTGGCTTATCCGGTTAGTTCAAAAAGAACTCATACTTGCCAAGAAGCGATTGAAAATTTTATTAAATTGTCTAAAACTAAAAAAGAAATAGTTTTGGCTGGCAGGATAATGTCTTTAAGGCATCACGGCGGGCTTGTTTTTTCTAATCTTAGAGATGGAAGCGGCCAGGTTCAGATTATAATTAGAAAAGATTTATTAGGAGAAAAAGGGTTTGAATTTTTCTTAGATTATTTTGACATCGGTGATTTTATTGAAACTAAGGGCGCTTTAATTAAAACAAAAAGGGGAGAAGAAAGCTTAGAAGTTAATGATTATAAAATTTTAGCCAAGTCGCTTTTGCCCTTACCGGAAAAATGGCACGGATTAAAGGATGTTGAAGAAAGATACCGAAAAAGATATTTAGATCTTAATTTTAATTCTCAGGTTAAAACAAACTTTATTTTGCGTTCCAAGATAATAAAAAAAATCCGTTCTTTTTTAGAAGAAAAGGGTTTTTTAGAGGTAGAGACACCGATTCTTCAGTTGCTCTACGGCGGAGCCAGCGCCAGACCCTTCAAAACTCATCTTAATGCTTTAGATATAGATCTTTATTTAAGAATATCTCCGGAACTTTATTTAAAACGTCTCTTAATTGGAGGGTTCGAAAAAGTTTATGAAATAGGAAGATGTTTTAGGAACGAAGGCATGGATAAGTTCCATAATCCCGATTTTACCATGCTTGAGTTTTACTGGGCTTTTGCTGATTACAAGGATTTAATGAATTTGACAGAAGAAATGTTCGGTTTTTTGACAAAGAATTTATTCAACAAAAAAGAAATCAGCTACGAAGGGAAAAAAGTTAATTTTGAAAAGCCTTGGAAAAAAATTGAGTTTAATCAACTGTTTGAGAATTATACCAAAATAAAATTAGATGAGATTCATTTAGAAGCCTTAAAAAAAGAAGCTGATAAATTAGGAGTTGAAGCTAAAGGAGGGAAATTTGAGATTGCCGACGAAATATTTAAAAAAGTTATCAGACCCAAAATAGAACAGCCTTGTTTTATAATCCATTATCCAGCCGAGGGGCTTCCTTTAGCTAAAACATTGGACAAGGATGCTACAAAATCAGCCAGTTTTCAGTTAGTTGTTATGGGTTTAGAATTAGTCAAGGCCTATTCCGAACTTAATAATCCGGTTCTTCAAAAAAAGAGGTTTGAAGACCAGGAAAAAATATTAGAACAAGGGTTTGAAGAAGCTCAAAGAATGGACGAAGATTATATCCAAGCCTTAGAATACGGGATGCCCCCGGCTGCCGGCTGGGGAATGGGAATAGATCGGTTGGTGGCTTTGTTTACTGATTCCCATAGTTTAAGAGAAGTTATTTTGTTTCCTACTATGCGTCCAAAATAATTAATAAAAGCCCGTCCCTCTAAAAACCCATGTTAGATATTAAATTTATCAGGGAAAATCCAGAAATTATCAAAAACTCTTGCCAAAAGAGGGGAATTAAGTGCGACGTAGAAAAATTACTAAAAACAGATGAAGAAAGAAGAAAATTAATGGCTAAAATAGAAAATATTTCAGCTGAGAAAAATAGAGCCAGCAAGGAAATTGCCAAAGCAAGCGATAAAGACAAAAGGAAGATTATTGCCGGGACGAAAAAAATTGATAAGAAGGGCGATAAGCTAAAAGAAGATTTAGAAAAAATTGAAGAAAAGTTTAATGAATTGATGCTGATTATTCCTAATATTATATTTGAAGGCGTTCCTGAAGGAAAAGACGATTCCCAAAACGTGGTATTGGAAAAAGTAGGGGAGCCAACACGATTTGATTTCTCGGTAAAAGATTATATGCAATTAGCAGAAAAGCTTGACTTAATTGATACTGAGAGAGCGGCTAAAATAGCAGGTTCTCGGTTTGGGATATTAAAAAAAGAAGCGGTTTTATTAGAGTTTGCTTTAATAAACTTCGCTTTCGAAGTTTTAATTAAAAAAGGATTTATTCCTATTGTTCCGCCAGTAATTATCAAACCGGAAATGGCCTGGGCAATGGGGTATTTAGAACAAACGAACAAAGATGAAGCTTACCATTTAGCGCAAGACGATTTATATCTGATTGCCACAGCGGAACAATCTTTGGGTACAATGCGGGCAAAAGAGATTTTAAAAGAAGAAGAACTGCCCTTAAGGTACGTTGGTTTTTCAACTTGTTTCAGAAGAGAGGCCGGTTCTTACGGTAAAGACACCAAAGGAATTTTAAGAGTGCATCAGTTTGATAAGATTGAAATGTTTAGTTTTGTAGAACCCGAAAATTCTTTAAAAGAACATGAGTTTTTACTGGGGGTTGAAAAAGAAATGATGAACGCTTTAAAACTTCCTTACCAAGTGGTGCATAATTGCTCTGGGGATTTGGGGAATCCGGCAGCGGAAAAATTTGACATTGAAACTTGGTTTCCTTCGGAAAACAGATACAGAGAAACTCATTCTGTATCAAACTGCACTGATTTTCAAGCAAGAAGATTAAACACGAGATATAAAAAGAAGGATGGCAGGCTGGAATTTGTCCACACTTTGAACGGAACCGCTTTTGCTATCGGTCGAACTTTAATTGCGATAATTGAAAATTATCAGCAAAAAGACGGAAGCGTCAAAATCCCCGAAGTCCTCCAAAAATACGCCGGTTTTGAGGTTATAAAATAACAAGAGAGAATAATTAGGAGAATAATTAGATTAAGACTTGGATTGAGATTAGATTGAGACTTAGATTAATAATTAGATTAAAAAAAGAATTTAACTCTTAATTCCTACGATCGTATAAATTAGGAGTCGGTTAATAAATAGTTAATTTGTTAACTAAAAATATAATAAAAAGTTTACCAAGTTTAATATTGATTGTAGGGAAAGGTTTTGGTATAAAGAAAGAAGAGCATGAGATGTTCAGTAAGGAGTTTAAATATTAATTATAAAGTTTTCGGGGAGGGGAGACCCTTCCTGATTTTACATGGCTGGGGTTCAAAAAGCGATAATTGGCAGAAAGTTGGGGAATTATTATCAACCAGAGGAAAAAGGGTGATTATTCCGGATTTGCCTGGTTTTGGAACAAGCGATAAGCCTAAAACCGCTTGGAGTCTTGATGATTATTGCGATTTTATAGAAGAGTTTATTAGAAATCTAAATTTAGAAAAAATTTCTCTTTTAGGTCATTCTTTTGGCGGTTCTTTATCAATCAAATGCAGTTTAAAATTTCCGGGAAAAATAGAGAAATTACTTTTGGTTTCTCCCGCTTGCTTCAGAAGAAAAAGTATTAAAAAAATAATTTTATTTGTCATTGCCAAGATTTTTAAGATTTTTTCTTATCTTCCCTTTTTAAGAAAGGCATTTTATAAATTTATTGTTAGAAACAGCGATTATTCTTACGTTCAAGGAATTATGAAAGATATTTATTTAAAAATAATTAAAACCGATCTTTCCGGTCTTTTGGAAAAAGTAAACGTTCCAACTGTTATTATTTGGGGAGAAAAAGATAATATCACTCCTTTGCGGCAAGGGAAAATTATCAATCAAAAAATAAAAAACTCTCAATTAAAAATTATTCCTGAGGCAGGGCACAATCTTAATCTGAAAAATCCAGAAGAATTAGTCAAACTAGTTTAAAATATGAGCAATACCGGAATCACAATTTCTATTATCATAAGCGTTTTATGGTTTATTAGGACAAGCAAGATTGTTCTTTTTTATCTTTATCTTTGGCAGATGAAAGAATATCATATCAAGCGCTTTCTTTCTCATTTTAAAACAGCCAAGGGTTCAAGCTTGATATTTAATTTGCTTAATTTTATAAAAATTTTCCTTTTATCAAGTTTAATGCTTTTGTTTTATTTGTTGCCGATAATCTATTTTTCCGAATCACTGAGGGTTTTTCTTGATTTTTATAAAAAAAGATTAAAAAAACCGATTATAACTAAAAAAACAATAATTTTAATTGCCGCTGTTTTTTCCTTGGAGATTTTATTTATTATTGTTCTTTTTTTGACTCTTGATTTTATCATTTGGTTTTTAGTTTATTTTTTAATTGCCGATCTTTTAACTCCCTTAATAACTTCTTTAATCGTTCTTTTTTTCCAGCCCTTAACTTATTTATTAAGAAGAAAAATTATTTTAAAAGCTCAGGAAAAAAAAGAGGAATTTCCCAATCTTTTAGTGATTGGGATAACCGGAAGTTACGGCAAAAGCGCTGCTAAAGAATTTCTTTACGAGATTCTTTCCGAGAAATATAAGGTTTTAAAAACTCAAAAAAATATTAATGCCGAGATTGGAATAGCTCAAACAATTTTAAGAGAGCTAAAACCAGAACACCAGATATTTATTGCAGAGATAGGAGCTTATGAAAAGGGAAAAATAAAAGAGGTTTGCCGGATGATTAAGCCCAAAATTGGAATTTTGACCGGAATCAATGAACAACATTTAGCCACCTTTGGCTCTCAAGAAAATATTATTAAAGCTAAGTTTGAATTAATAGATTCTTTGCCTCAAGACGGAACGGCTATTTTAAATATAGATAATAAGTATATTAAAAATAGAATTAGGAATCAGGAATTAAGAGTTAAGAATTTTAAATTTTCTTCAACTTCAGAGAAACTGGATATTTGGGCTGAAGAGGTAGCAGTTGAAAAGGAATCTATTATTTTTAAAATAAAAACAAAAGATGGGGATTCGGCCGATTTTAGAGTGAATTTAATGGGTAAACATAATCTGGAAAATATTTTATTAGCTGTTAGTTGTGCCAAAGAACTGGGAATGAACTTAAATGAGATTTCCGCCGCTTGCTGGAAGATTAACTCGGCTCAGGGAGGGATAGATTTTTTAAGAAGAGCGGAACCGATTGTTTTGAACGCTTCTTATTCCGCTAATCCGGATGGCGTAATTGCTGATTTAGAATATTTAAAACTTTACCCCGGCAAAAGAATAATTATTATGCCCTGT
>Ga0172365_10004691_pt1 | contig 10134 bp, 12 predicted proteins | sample LakKivSesite48cm_FD_114535 | JGI IMG/M metagenome (GOLD analysis project Ga0172365, IMG submission 114535) | Sediment microbial communities from Lake Kivu, Rwanda - Sediment site 48cm | ecosystem: Environmental > Aquatic > Freshwater > Lake > Sediment | place: Rwanda: Western Province, Lake... | reverse complement strand
GATATATTGGATGTATTGTTTTTAATTCTTCTTTTGTTGGGAAAGAAGTTGCTGCAAAGTTTTTTTCTGTTATATCCCCATCTGTCCATTCATCATTCGATATCTGCTTGACTGTATCATTATTTATTTGTTCTGTTGCATCTGGTGTTTCTTTTGTCTGTGCTCCACCATATTCATAATTTATGTTTTCCCCATAAACTACTAATGGAATTTTCATCTGAACTGCTATCTTTAATGGCCAACTATATATAGCTTTATCAAAATACCACGTTGGTATACCTTTTTTTAATCCCTTCAAGAACATGCGTTTACATACTCTTGGATTAAGAGTTAGTTGGATTGCATCAACTCCAAATTCATTGAGCATATTATCCCAATTTTCGATTCCAGTTTTACTTGAAGTAAAATTTCCAACGGAAACAACTAAAGGGTTCATCTTTAGTTTTTCTTTGAATATGTGAAGCTGATAATACGAGTCTTTTCCTGAACTTGCAGTTATGATACAATCGTAGTAATTTCCATTGCATCCTCTATATTTATTTGCAAGGTTTTCTAATTCTTTCCATCGTTCATCCCAATCTATAGTGTTCTTTTGTTCATGATGCTTACATGCAATACAAATTCCATCTTCATCTATAATTAATCCTGGTCTTGTATCTGGCATGACACACTTTTTGCAATATCTCATTTTACTATCCACCAATCATATATTTTTTTATCTCTATCTAGTCCGACATTTAAAATCAAGTTTTTATCTTCAACAAATTCATCGATAGCTTTTGTTACACCAAGATGAGTATCATTATGATAATCATCACCACCAAATATTCCACCAAGTTTAGTCTTATCCCAGTACAAGTTTAAATCTTTAACAACATTCTCATATGTGTGGTCACCATCTATATAAATAAAATCAAAGTCTTCAGTTATGTCAAGAATGGCATCAACTGAGCGTTTTCTAATAACTTTTAATTTTCCTTTACCAAATTTCCTTAATCTATGCAACATAATCGAGTAAGATTTGTCCACCCTTTCTTGGGTGTAATGTTTTCCAACTCTACAAGTATATTCTTCGTATGGATCTATAACATAGAATGATTTTATTCTATCTCCAAGATTAATCAAAATATCTTGAGAATGTTCTCCTTCCCAAGCACCAATCTCTCCACCAATCATATCTGTCTTTTCAGTATTTTTTATATATTCCATCATTGGTCTCATAGCATACCCTCTACAATACTTATATCTTCTGGTATATCTACAGCGTGACCATTATAATCAATTGGTACCCCTTTGATATGATAACCACTTTCTAAAAACCTATTCATATCTATAGATTCAGTTAATTCTAAGTCAGTTGATGGTAGAGTCTCATAGTATTTTAATGCATCTTGTTTGAAAGCCATTAAGCCTATTTGTTTATACCATGATTTTGGTTTTATGTTTTTCCAATAAGAGGGGATTGGTTCTCTAGACATATACATAATGTAACCAAATTCATCAATAACTACTTTTACAACATTTTTATTATTAAATTCTTCTAACGTATGTATTTCTCCAATTGCATTTGCAATTATATTATTTTTTATTCCGATGACAACATCATCTATATTTTTCCCAGTTATTAATGGTTCATCTCCCTGAATCATTACTAAAGTGTCGTAAGTTACCATCGTAGATGCTTCAAGTATCCTTTCTAAACATCCCCTGTGTTTGTCGCTTGTCATTAATACTTTAATTCCATTTTGCTCTAAAAATGATTTTATTTCCTCATCACAAGTAGCTATATAGACTTCATTTAATTGAGATGATTCTTTTGCTGCTTTATATACCCATTCAACGAGAGTCAGTCCATTTATTCTTGCTAATGGTTTTCCAGGAAACCTTGTAGATGCCATTCTAACTGGTATAATTCCAACAATCATATTATATCCCTATATCTAAGTTTATTCTCTTTATATAACAGACTTGTTTTATTTGTTATAAATATCCCTTCCATTCCTTCTTCTCTCATCTCAGAATCTATCCATTGAATTACATCAGCAACCCCTCTGAGTTGCCTATCACCCCATCTATCTGGTTCAGTTAATGGGATATTTGTGCTATGGGAATTACTTGGATCATATCCTTTTGATTTTCTTTTTAATTCATCAATTGATGATTGATGCCTTAATATGTGGTGTTTGTTATACTCTTCTATTGTATCTTCATCTTTGCACACTTTATATAAAAATGGAGTATCATAGAAATTTTCTTGACTATTTAAATCTACCCCAATAAGTCTTATTTCTGTTGCTCCAAGGATTAGACAGGCATTTATGACAGCTATTAATTGACCTCTGTATCTAAATATTGGTTGATTGAAAGTTTTTGCCGTACACTCTTTCAATTTATGCGGTGGATTTGGTTCATCAACAAACCAAGGGCTACGACTTGGCATAAAATAAAATGTTTGCTTGTTCACGTATCTAATATTATTAAAACCGAGTGTCTTAGCTAGATTTATAGAATTTGGTAAATAAAGTAATAGTTTAGTATCTGTGTTTCCTATTTTAGCCATATATCTTAATACTGATGCATCTATATAATCTCTTTCTATAGAAAACCAGTATTTAAACTTTCTACTACCATATGGAACTCTAGAAAAACTTATGGTGTTTTTATCCTCTAAGAATTTCCATTCTTCCTCTGTAACATCCATATAGGATAGACCTGCTGCAATAACATAAAATACACTCATTCTCCCTTCATCTCATTATATACACTGATACACTTCTCACACAAATCTTTATGAAGAATTGGTGTTGTTCTAATCGGCTTCTCCCTTGGGCAATTCATCTGTCTTAATTTATTAAGCACTCTCATTGAATAAGGTTTTCTTATGAATTTACTCAATTTCTCGCATATACAAATAGGATTTGTTGTTAGAACATCAAAATCAACAATTAATATATTCTTTCTATAGTCTTCATTTAATGATTTATATACTTCTAAATCAGATTTCATAGATTCATAGTACCATCTAAGAGTTCTCTCGATATCATCTATCTTTTCGTAATCTGTATCCCAATTTACTGCAAAGTAAGGCATTATGATATTCTTATGATTAATCAATGTGGTTGTATTTGATGGGCTATTAGTTATCCTATCATAATAACCATAACTTTCTATTCCTGAAACGATATCGAATGGGTGTCGTATGATAGATATTATTTTTGCTCTATTTTTAAAAGTATCCAATAGAAACTTGGAATTTGTGATTGCTCCATGCATTGCTATATTTAAAGTAGATTCTCCTTTATATATATTATACTCTGCTATTTTTCTATCTTTAAACAGTCTCCTTATATACATTAATAATTTTGGATTATGGAATATCGATGAGTCATCTCTAAATCTTGTATTCAAACATCTAGAAATATTAAGATTATAGCATTCTCTATCTAATATCAATTTAAACAAGTTCTGGAGACATTCTATCTTAATCATTCCCAATGAATGATATTCTAATAAAGCTTCTAATATATCTATTTCAGAGTGATTTTCTACTGTATCAAAATATTCAAGAACCCTCTCTAAGATTATCTTACCTGATTTGGCAAATCCATCAACGAATATGATATCATTTGGATATGAATTTCTAATAGTTTGCATCTGTAAGGATTTCTTTGCTTTTATCTAATAACATTATACCATCAACACCTAGAGCAATCATACCATATCCCATATCTATCTTATCCTTAATTATCTTCTTTGTTGGATGAACTATATGATAACCAGCAAGTTTATTAGTTTCCTTTGCTATCTGTATCAACGACTTTTCTATATTTTCCATTTCACCAATATCTATATCTGTCTGATTACAACTCATATCTAATGACAAATCATATGGGCCTATGATATATCCATGTATCTTCTTATTTAATAACTTGGGGGCATTTTCTAATGCTAATTTGCATTCAATCTGTATGTAAACTTTAATTAGTTTATCCTTCACATCTAAACCATATTTCTGTTCCATCAATAATCCAAAACTCCGTTTACCATGTGGTTGATAATTAACATAAGATAATACCTCATCTATCTCTTCTTCTGATTCTATGTTTGGGATAACAAGCCCATCTGCACCGTAATCTAAACACTTACTTATATTGAATTTATTGATATCTATTCTAATATATATCTCTGCTCGTGGATTATGTAATCTGATAGTTCTTATTAAATCTGGTAATATATCTAATGTTATATTGCTGTGTTGTGTATCTATCACATAATAATCAAATTTCTGTAATGCTAGAATCTCTGTAGTTGTTGTATTTGGTAACATGATCCATGTGCCAAGCAACATTAGAATTTCACTTTTCCTATTTTTTCAAAAGCTTTCTTAAGTCCATGTGTCGATTGAAACATCTTATCATTAATTCCCAAGTCAAAGAATGGTTGATCCCAGTTAATAGAAGTATATTTGACACCCCAATCTTTTAATTGTTTTATGGTTATCTTTTTAGCAAATTCTAACTTATTTTCTAATTTTCCTCTAGAAGAAAGAATCATTATATGATGTCCATCATCGTATAGTTTATTTATTATATTTATATTCTCTTTTATTGCCTTTGCTTTTGGGAATTTTTCATGTAAATCGTCACAAAGAACACCGTCAATATCAACTGCAATTATCATTATATACCTCATCTAATATTTTCATAATTGATTTTGCATCATCAACAGTACCAAGAAATCCATATTCATTTTTATCTATCACATCCACAAATTGATTAATCTCATCACCAAAAGATGTATCTTTCCCATAATAGTGTACTTCTTCAGTTGGATTTCCATAAAAATCTCCCTCTTTTGTAGATATAGAGATAACTTCTGGGAATCCAAAACTTTTGCTTGATGTATATAATCCTTTAATTTTTATGAATCCATTCTCCATACATATATCCAATTCAAAATTATTCTTCCACATAACGCAACTTGAATGTAAAGTTGAAACTGTACTTTTGCTGTTAAGAATAGTAAATACATTATCATCAAACCATTTTCCATTAAATCTAGATATAGCTGATTTTGATGATATAAATTCTTCATCTTTTGTATATGGGGATGCCTTTAATATAACTCGCATTATGTCCAATAGATGAATTCCTTGACTTAATAGTATGCCCCTACCAGCTAATTCTTTGTTCTGTCTCCAACTTTCTAATTGAGCTTTACCATATGTACCTCTCATCCACATAATCTTACCATATGTCTCTTTCGCAACCTCTTTTATGGCTTTTTGGATATGGTGATGATATCTATGGTTAAAACCAAAAACTAACTTCTTGTTATTTCTTTTCATTGCCTCTTCCATTAATAGAGTGTCAGATAGATTAATCCCGGGTGGTTTTTCAGAAAAAACATCTAATCCTTTATTTAAACAATATATATTTATATCTCTAAGTAATGTATGGGGGACACAAACAAACACAGCATCTAATTTCTCTTTATCAATCATTTCTTTATAATCTTTATATTCAACATCTATCACTGTATCTGCTCTGCAAACGAGATTATACCTATTATTTAATAGTATATCTCTTTCTCGCAATTTCCCCTGTTTACCATACCCAATTATAGTAACATTGATTTTATCCATCAATCTCCGCCTCACAATGATTACAGATTGCCATTTCCCAATCCATAAGGTTATTCGTATTATTACAATTCTTACATATCTTTTTATTAATTGTATTACCTATAAATATCGCTTTTTCTATATGAGTATCTTTTGTTAGATAAATAATCTTATTTTCCTTTATTTGCTTTCTAACATAGTCTGCTTCTACTTTCATATGATGTATATCCCTTGATTTAACAACTTCAGATAATTTATTCCCATAGTAATGATGATATATTGTGTTCGGATTCATTTCTCCAGCAAAATCAAAGCCCACTATATATATTTTATCATACATATGACTTAGTATCCATATGAGAGAAAATCCTGTGCTTGGAGGATTAGTTACTTTCCTTATCTTCTTTGAAGTCTGTATAGATATGTGTCTTTTGCATCTGTTATATATATCTATATCTTTGATAGATTGATTTTTCTTCCAACTATATAGAATATTCTCTGGATTCCAACAAACATACCATATTTCATTTATATCTTTAACTATTCCTTTGATTTCATCAAATGTTAATCCCATTTCCCTATATCCATTAATAAAGCTAGTCGCACATTTTAATGGGTTATACATTGCCCATATGGTAGTTCTAGAACCAGCATCTTTCTCAAATAGCTTAGTCTTCCAATTGTTTATCCTAATAATCTCATCAAACTCATCTATCTTACTACCAAGATTAGAATCTTTTATTGATGCACCATTTCCAACTAACAGGACACTTTTATTCATTTCTCCCCCCATAACTTATATACAATAGAATTTAACCCAAGAATATTATTTCTATGCTGTCTATAGTATATAAACGATTCTTTAACAAATTTAGCTTCGCAATTATTCTTCCTCATAAATTCTTTGAAAAACCACCAGTCACACTTACTAAATTGCTCTTCGAATCTATCAAATCCATTATATGCACCCAATCTTATTGCTGAGTTTCCCCAACCAATACAATTCTTATCATCAATAAAATGATAATCTATTGTATCTGGAACTTTACACTTACTGAAATAACTGTATATCATATTATAATTGTCATAATATACACATACATCTGTGAAAGCTATGTTATACTTCCCCAGTGCTTTTACTAGTGATTTAACATAGTTCTCATCTAAAAAATCGTCTGTATCTGTGAATATGAGTATATCATATCCTTCATCTTTTATATAATCTACTGTAAACTTCTTTGCTTCGCTTAGGGAGAGAGAACTATCTAGATATAATCCCCTACCATCATATATGTTTTGGTTAAATAACAACAAATCAAAGTCAGTGAATGTTTGCCTATATATAGATTTTATATAATCATTAAAGTAGTTTATTGAATTATTATGTATTATCCCCGTGACTGCTATCTTCATCTCTTTGATTTATAATAATCCACAATTTCTATCAATTCTTTGGGTTCTGCACTTCCTTTCTGGTCTATCCCTGGCATTGTTTTATCCAATGTGAAGTGTTTTTCTATAATCTTAGCCCCATTATCAATTGCCTTTTTAGCCCACTTTGTTCCTATGGTATGATCACTAAAACCACTATACTCATTAAATTTCTTTGGGAAATTGATTAAATCTTCATCCATAGTAGGATATTTAGATACACAATATAAATAATCGACTCTCCCTTTTATTTTAGGAAATTCTTTCTCACCCCACATACCCAATGAAGCTATGATTGGTTTACCAGTATTTTCTATAGCTTTTATTATATTTCCATCACTAATACTTCGACTTGCAATTTTATATCTATCTACACCTAACTTTTCCAACCATCCAACTCTCTTAGCATCAAATGGTGTTGCCAAAAACTCTATTCCTATTCTTTTACATTCATTAAATAATTGCTTTGTTTGCTGGAAATTAATCTGGACTGCTTTCAATTCCCAGTAATATGGGCTTTCTGGTGTTAAGATATAATCTATATCATACACTTGAAATTTTGCTATATCTGCACCACAATCATATGCTGATTGTATCATCTTTTTTGCTAATTTCATATTACCATTAAAATTATGACCTATTTCAGCTATAATCATTTCTTCCTCAGAATTTCTTTACATACGTTAATAATATCATCCATATCTCTTTCAGTTGCTGGTGGCCTAGCAACTACAGTATTTATCACTTTATTAAAATGGCAATCTTCTGCAATTGGGCATGAACCAATGTCATAATTTTTGTTTTTCTTTACGAAAAAAGGTCTATTCTCATGATATATGGGGGAATGATATAATGGTTTTACATATCCTTTACCGACTGGAATATTACATTTGATTAACTCTTCTGCGAATTCATTTCTTGATAATTTGCCACCAAGATACTTCATTGCAAATATATGATATGCTGATTCACACCCATCTTCTATTTTCTGGAATTCTAGACAATCTAATTCTGATAACCCGTCTATGAGATATTCAGTTAATTTCTTTCTTATCTTGTTAAATTTATTTAACTTTTTAAATTGCTCTACCCCAATTGCTGCATCTATTTCTGTCATTCTATAATTATATCCAAGAATTACAGATTTATAGGTTCTTTCTTTTTGACCTTCTATAACTGCTTCTCCATGATTTCTTATTAATTGAGCTATTTCTGCAATATCTTTGTTATCAGTTATTAGCACACCGCCTTCACCACTTGTCACATTCTTTGTTTCTGTTAGAGAAAAAATCCCACAATCTCCTATTGTTCCAACTCTATTTCCCTTATATTTAGCTCCTGGTGATTGAGCACAATCTTCTATCACTTTTAAATCATATGTTTTTGCTATTTCCATTATCTCATCCATTTTACATGGACTTCCAAATAAATGGACAGGAATTATTGATTTAATATGATTTGGTTCTATTAGCTTCTTTGCTATTTCTTTTGGGTTTATATTGAATGTATCTTCTTCTATGTCACAGAATATAGGAATATTATATCCCATCATTATAGATGTTGCGGTAGATGTAAAGGTATATGGTGTTGTTATCACTTCATTTAGATTTCCTGGATTACATGCTACTACAGCAGCATGCAAAGCAGCTGTTGCTGAATTAAATGCAACTGCATATTTTATATTATGATATTCTCTAAATGATTTCTCTAAACTCTTTACATATTTTCCACCATAAAAAGCTTCTCCTGGAGATGCTTGGAAATATGATAGCCTACCTTCCTTCAAGACGTTTATGACAGCTTTCTTTTCTTCATTTCCTAAAACTGGATGTTTTGGCCATGGTTTAATTCTTTTCATTTTTCCCATTCCTCTTTTAATATAGAATAAAAATTTGCATCATAGTAAACTCCATTTCTATAATGATAATGCCTTATGCTTCCATCATACTTAAATCCACACTTCTTATAACACTTATTGGCTCGTATATCACTTGAGTTTACACCTAACCATATCTTGTGGAAATTTAATTTATTAAACCCATATTCAAATAATTTCTGTATTACTTCAACTCCATATCCTTTACCTCTAAATTGATTTCCACCTATAATAATTCTGATTTCTGCACTTCTTGCAATCCAATTGATTTCATAGAAACCTATTAGTCCTATTGTCTTTAAGGTTTTCTTATCTATTATCTTCATTATAATATCTTTACTTTCTTTGTATCTCTTAAATTCTTCTTCTGTGGATTGCCATGAGCAATAGATGACCCCACTATCTGGTCTTATACCCATCACCATATAATGAGTTATATCTTCATCATTTGCCCAGTGACTTATATTCTGTATATCACTATATTCCAAATTCCTTAAAAAAGTTCTCTTTGTTTCCATACTTCTCCTTATATAATCCTTCACATATATCAAATTCCATTTTTGTGTCTATATCCAATGTCTCTTCATTATTTGTAACAATATACAAATAAGGATTATTATCCGTGTAATCCCAATAGCATTCATGTTCAAACATATAATTTTTATTATAAATAAGGATGTGGTTAACATTTTCTAAAACAGGTGGCAAAAGACTTGTCGAAAGGACTGTTGCATTCTTGTTGTTTATTGGTTTATGACTATCTATCTCCCAAAAATGATTGTATCTCTCCTTAACACACGTAATAGAATGAATATGGTTATTTTTCATATAGAAAGATGCTATTTCTTCTATGGTATTAATCTTTAGGAATGGAAAGCACCCATTTACATTTAATACCCATTCTTCCTCATAATCCTTAAGATAGCTTTGAGTTTCTGAAATCCCATTAAACTTTTGAGAGATTGATTGATTGTCTCTTGCTTTTAATTCTATATTTTCCATTTTACTTGCCATATCCCACAGAGTTTTGTCATTTTTATTCACTGCAACAATAACCCTATTGAATAATTTGCTGTTTTTTGCTATATAATCTAATTTTCTAACATAGATTTCAAACAAGGATGTGTCAGCAAATGGTCTAATCATCTTATGTGGTAATCTAAAGCTATTTTCTCTTGCTGCACCAACTAAAATTAGTTTCATT
>Ga0172365_10004688_pt1 | contig 10135 bp, 8 predicted proteins | sample LakKivSesite48cm_FD_114535 | JGI IMG/M metagenome (GOLD analysis project Ga0172365, IMG submission 114535) | Sediment microbial communities from Lake Kivu, Rwanda - Sediment site 48cm | ecosystem: Environmental > Aquatic > Freshwater > Lake > Sediment | place: Rwanda: Western Province, Lake Kivu... | reverse complement strand
GAAAAAAGTTAGGCAAGCCTAATTTTTGTGCTCAAAATGTGCTCAGTTTTTGTAAAAATGGGGTAAAAAGGGCTAAATTATCAGGATAATCAGGAACCGCGACCAGCCCACTTTTATTTTGTTTTTCAATAAGTTATTGAAAATCAATAAATTTGTTGAAAAATGCGGGTTAGCGTTCTAAGTCCAGCGCGTCTGCCAGTTCCGCCACCCTCGCCTTATATTTTTTTATTTATGTTAGCAGATTTTGGGAATTGTTCCAAAATCCCTGATGGCTTTTAGCCCTCTATTTTCTAAACAAAATCAACCCCGGGGTTATTTCCAGATTCCAAGCTGTTGGTCTCGGGCATTTTTTTCAAGAGGGAAAAATCGCGCTTGGCAGGATTGGTTCGGAGGAATGACCATCAAGCTTGCGTATCCATCTTTTAATAGTTGAGCATTGACCAGACCCGAAGAGCTATATACCAGAGCCAAGAGCCTTCCATATCGGTCTCTTCGGGAAAGGTCAAATTCTAAAAGAATCTAATAGCTGGATATTTTTGAGCCAGGCTTGTTCCCCGTAAGGCTCTGGTCGCTTTTTAGGATGATGAATCTCTGGGGTATTTATGCAAAGATACCTGACGGTTTCCAGATTGCTCAGCTTGATAGTATCCCCATCAAATGAAGATTAGTTAGAATTTAAGCGAAGTAACTATTCAAATTCACTGGAAAGGATTTTTTCTGAAAATAAAAATTAGAGCTTAAAATAAAGGATAGCAATTATGCTCAGAAGCCAGAGTAAGACATTGATGAACAAGGGCTTATCTTTCAAAAAAAGTCTGGTTGGGTCTCCGCCTTCCCCTTTCTGGTGCACCAGGTAAAGATAGCGAAAAATGCCGTAGCAGACAAAAGGAATGGTCCAGGCAAGATGCCGGGTTTGAAATTTATCAACCACGCTTGGCCACATAGTCCACAAGGCATAAGCCATTACTGTGCTGGCAGTGGTCACTGCAATCATCTGGTCTAAAAAGTAAGGACTATATTCTGCCAGCGATTTCCTATGACTCACTGCTTCTTCACCCTGAAGACTCAATTCGTGCCGTCTTTTGGCAAAAGAAAGAAAAAGCGAGCCTAAAATGGTGCAAAGAATAATCCAGGCGGAAATCTCTACCTCAATCGCTTCTCCTCCTGCCACCACCCGAAGCACAAATCCCAATGAGACAACAAACACATCTATAATTGCGACATTTTTGAGCCAGACCGAATATAAAAAATTGCTCACCAGATAAATCAACAAAATGATAAAAACTAAAGGACGGACTTCATAAGCTAACAAAAGCCCGGCAATTAAAAGAATCACCGCCAAAATCCAGGCTTGGCTCAGGCTCACCCGGGCTGAGGCAATTGCCCGGTTCTTCTTCTCCGGATGAAGTCGGTCTCTCTCCCGGTCAAAAATATCATTGACCAGATAAACTGAACTCGCGACCAAACAAAAACTGACGAAAACTAAAAATGAGCTGAGCGCGGGTCCTTTTGAAAATAAATTTTCACTGAACGCCAGCGCAGAAAACACCAACAAATTCTTCACCCATTGCTTGGGTCTCATTGATAAAATTAAATCCATTAATTTACTCATTCCCTTCCCCTTATATTTTAATCCAGTTTTTTTATCAGTTTTCCGGGATTACCCCCTGCCAGGGAGCGAGCCGGAACCGAATCCATTATCACTGAGCCTGCGCCCACCACTGCATTCTCTCCGACTTCCACTCCATCCAGAATTATTGCGCCAGCGCCAATCCAGGCGCCTTTTTTTATCTTGATTCCTTGAGCGTGAATCCCCTGCTCCTTAATCGGGACATCTGCCACAGAATAAATATGGTTCACTGGCATTATCTTCACCCCTGGAGCAATAATCACCTCATCTTCAATTTCTACCTCTCCCTGTCCGGTTATTATTGCAGAGATGCCAATTACCGCTCCTTTGCCAATTTTTATTCCGCTGTTTCCCAGCCCACGATAATTATAGACATTTAGAACCGCCTTGGGCATAACTCTCACTTTCTCATCAATTTTCAATCCACCCGGACGACCCTGAAGCATCACTGACTCGCCCAGATAAACCCCCTTGCCTAACTCAATCCATTTAGTGCCAAAAATCTCCACCCCCCGCTCTATCGCGACCCAGCCTTTGCCAGAAATCAAAAGCCGATACAAGACCCACCGCAAAAACAAACCAATCGGTCCGGGAACCCATCTCAAACAAACATTAAAAATCTCTTCTAAAAAGTACCTTAGCCAGCCTCCACTTTTTAACTGAACATAGGTTCTAATTTTATCCCAGGAATTTTCTTCAGCTTCCATCTCAAAAAATTTTATCACTGATTTTTCTTTTCCTCAAAATCTTCTCTGCCCAATAGCTTTTGAATTTTGCTCCTGCGTCTGAAAACCCCCTCTAAAACACCGAGCAAAAGCCCTGAAAGATAGCTTAAATGATGTCCCAAATAGGCAAATGGGCTTATCAGGCAGAGCCATTTATCGGTTTTTAGTCTGACAAAGCTCATCACCATAAAAGAGCAGAAATAAAATAAAATCAGCCCTAAAAATAATTTAGGATAAATCAATAAAATAATCAGCCCAAGAAAAAAAACCGCTATCCCAGCCCATAAAGACCTGTTCCAGAGATACATATCCGGATAAAGCCAGAGCAGTCTTCCATTCTGCCTTCTGAACCGGAAATTCCGCTTGAACCATTCCCAGCCCCATTTCCGCCTCTGGTGAATAACGAAAAGCTCTGGGAAAAAGCCTAAGTCTAAGCCAGCGCGCTTTTTGATTTGATAGACCAATTCACTATCTTCTGCGCCATAGCCGATTTTTTCATTAAAGCCCTTAAGCCTCTCAAAAATTTCTTTTTTCAAAAAAAAGTTAGATAGATGAATTTCCCCAGGACGAGCTAAATGAGAGACTTGAGAAATTTTATAAGCCTTGCTCCCCGAGCCAAAATAGCTATCAGTGAGAATTAGCTCCACTAATTTCTCCCTCCAAGATAAATCTAATGGAGCGATGTTTGTCCCGCCAAAGCCCGCTAACTCCGGTCTGGTTTTAAAAATAGCTTTAGCCTTTGAGAGCCAATCCTTCGGAGCTATCGCATCATCATCAATAAAAGCTAACCAGTTTCCAGCAGAAATCCGCACCGCTTGATTCCTCCGCATAGCAGGATTCTGCTCAACAATTTTCAAAAATTTTATCCGAGGGTCTTCTATCTCTCCAGGCTCAAAATCCCCTACCGCAATTATTTCAAAATTTACCCCCTCTTGGCTAAGCAAACTGGATAAACCAGGCTCTAAGCGCCTTCTGCCGAATAGCATAATCACGGAAAAATCCTTTTCGCTCATCTTCCCAGACCAATAATGGAAAAGCCCATTTTAATTTGACGCTTAAACCCTGCCCAGCCTTTGGTTCTAACCATTCTACGGAAAAGATAGTTAGGCTGAAAATAAAATTTCCTGTAAGCCCGGGTCAATGCCTTTAATAATTCTTCCCGGTTAATTTTTTCCTCCCAAATCGGAGGAATAAAGTCCGTGCCCGGGGCTTGCGCAAATTCCCTCCAGACATCTCTTTTAATAATCCCTTTTTCTAACGCTAATTGATAAATCCGCGTCGCAGGAAAAAGCGTCAACAGGGAAAAATGAACATAATCCGGTTTAAGCTCTTGCGCTAATCTAATGGTCTTTTCCAGCGTGTCCCGGTCTTCCAGAGGAAGCCCGAGCATAAAATAGGCTAAGGTCTCAATCCCAGCTTTTCTCGCAGAACTAAAAGCGGTTTTCGCCTGTTCAATGGTTATTCCCTTTTGAATAAAATCCAAGAGCTTTTGCTCCCCGCTCTCCACCCCAAAATGAATCCGCGCAAGCCCTGCCCTCTTCAAAAGCTGATAATCCTCGGACTTCAAATCGCCAACTCTGGCTCTTATGTCCCAGGCGATTTTTAATTTTCGCTCAATAAGCAATTCCGCTAAAGTTAAAACCCGGGCTCGGCTGCTGGTGAAATTATCATCATAAAAAATCACCTCCTTAATTCCCAACTCCTGACAAAGCGCCATCTCCTCAAACACATTCCCCGCGCTTCTTGCCCGGAATCTTTTTCCCAGATGAGGACGGTCACAAAACAGGCATTGATAAGGACAGCCTCTGCTGGAGATAGCAGTGGTCGCTGGCTTATTGGGACTGAGCACCGAATAGTAATCTCTAATCCGGAGCAATTCCCGAGCAGGAAAATTTAAACTATCCAGGTCAGAAATCACTGATACTTCTGCTTGAAAACTATTTTTCTGCTCTCGGGAGATGATTCCTTTTACCTCTCCATTAAAATTTCCTGTCTGCCATTGTTTGACCATTTCTAGAAAACTTTGCTCCCCTTCTCCAAGACCCACATAATCAAAAACTCCCAGTTCAAGCGTCTCTTTGGGATAAATATGAGGATGAGCGCCGCCAGCTATGATTTTTGTCTTCGGAGAAATTTGTTTTACCTTTTGAGCGACCTCCATCGCATCTAATAAATGAAAACTTAAAACCGTGATGCCCAAAAGCTCTATCCCTTTTTCCAAAATTAGCTTAGCAATCTCTTCGGAATTTAATCCCTGATTGGGCGCATCTATCACCATAAGCTCTACCTCTTCTAAATTTTTCAGTGCGCCTGCCAGATAAAGGATTCCCAGAGGCGGAAATGCGCCCCGAGCAGATTCTACCTCACCTGGTAAAATACTGGGCAGGGATTTTTGGGTCGGCGGATATAACAAAAGGATTCTCATCTTCGTAATCTTAAGACTAAATCCGCGAGCAGACCTAAAATAAAAACCTGAACCGCAAAAATTAAGAGGACGATGGTGCTAACATCCATAAATTTTTCTAAAATAAATATGCTGTAAATCGCAACCATTAGCGCCAGCGCCATCAAAACCAGACTTAATGGGATGAAAAACTTGAGCGGATTAAAATAGATTATGGTGCGAAGCAAAAGCAAAGATAATGGCAGGACTTCCCCAAGGGAAAATTTGGATTTGCCTTGACGGGGCTGATAATCAATTTCTACATATTCAATTCTGTATCCCTCGCTCAAGAAAATCAGGCTGAGGGTGGAGGTGAAAGAAAAGTGGTTGGGCAAAATTGGAAAGTATTTTCGGGCAATTTCTTTAGGGAAAATCCGTAAGCCAGAATTCAAATCTTGGATTTCAAACCCAGCTAAATACTTGACCATTTTCACTACCAGCCATTTAAAAATTCTCCTTAAAATCGGCTCCACCCCGGGTTTAGCTCTTCTTTTCCCTACCACCATTTCCGCACTATGACTTTTTTCCATCAGCTCTAAAATTTTTTCCGCAGGATAGCTCCCATCCCCATCCATAATAATAATTTTCTCCCCGCTCGCCTGATGAATCCCGGTCTTGAGCGCAGAGCCATAACCCTGATTCTTTTTATGCTGAACCAGTTTTATCTTCCCAGCTTGAGCATAATTAGCCAGAATCTCCGGACTCTTATCAGTTGAGCCATCATCCACCACCAAAAGCTCCACTGGCTTAGCTTTAATCAAGGAAATTATTTTTTCCAGCAAATCGCCAATTGCGCTCTCTTCATTATAAATCGGTATCACTATGGAATACGCGGATTTTTCTGGATTCATTTTTCCTCCCCAGCTTCTTCTTCCGAATAAAATTTAGCCTCTAACCAGTAGGCATCATCAAAGCTATAATCCGCTTTGGGACCTGCGTCAGTAATCAAAAAAAACTCTTTTATCCCCTCCAGCTTGATTTGGGTCAAACCGCCTGAGCCAGATTTCATAAACCGAGCATACGCCAGGCGCGTGCCTTTTTCACCGCTTCCTAAAATCATAAAATTCACTCCATCACCTTTTTTTGATAAAGGCGGAAGATAAAGCGCAGGCTTGAAACTCAAACCTGTCTCCTCTACCGGGAATTTTAAAACCGAGATTCTCGCTAGACCCGGCGCCTGCTTGAGTCCATACCAGGCTCGGTTCTCTAACCAGAGCACCTCCACGCTTGGCTCCCACCAATTATCTGTCTTAGCGTGTTTTAAAATTTTGGGCGCAAGATAATCACAGCTAAAACCCGCCTGCTTCTTTATATAAACCATTAGGTCAGAAAAAAGCCAACAAAGCTGATAATTAAATCCATGCAAAACCGGGTTGAACTCTTTAACCTCCTGGCTCACCCGGTCTATCAAATAAAGGTCAAAATCCATCTTATTTCCTGCTAAGGCGCTCTTTTCGCTCACCGGCACCACAGTTTCAATTTTATCATAGAAATATAGGGTTCCTAATGCGGAGCTGGAAAAGCAGGTTTGAATGTTGGACTGTTGAGAAAGCTCTTGAGCAAAATAATAAGCCCGGGCGTCCCTGATTTTAAATCCCAAATAATTTTGGGGCAAAAAGAAAAGCAAAACCAAAGCCAGCGCAAATCTCCAATGAGCCATCTGGCTCAACGCTAAAGCCAAAATCAGCGCGAAGAAAAATGAAAAATACAACAGATAAACATAATGCCGACTGACTAATTGGCTGGCGCTCAGCCAGAGCAAAATCAAAAAATATCCCGAGAAGCGAAATACCCTCCAAGCGTCATTGCTTTTTTCCCCGGCAAAACATTTAATCAATCCTGCCAGAATTAAAATCAAGCCCGGTAAGCCAAGCATCCATTTAAGATGTTCAAAAAGCTCCAGATAGGTTTTGCTTTTCAAAAGATAGAGCGGATTGCTTCTGGTGCCACTGTGCATTAAAACCACAAACTCTTCTGACATCCGGGCTTGATAAAAAATCAATAAAACCAAAACCATTAGTTCAAAAATAAATAGCTCAAAAAGCCTTTTCCGCTCTTTCTGGCTCCTTAAAAAAATTAAGCCTAAACTCGGAATAACTAAATAACCAGGCCAGTCTGAAAAAAACATTAAAAGCGAAGCAAATAGCAAAAGCCCGAAAAAAAATCCCCTGGAATTGCTCCTCCACTTTTCAAAACTATATAGAAAAAAACTGATACTGAAAATGGTCAAAAATTCATAGTTAGTGCTCATTGCCAAACGGAAATTGATGGGAAGAAAAAGCGCTACCAGCCAGAAAATTAGTTTTTGATTTCCCCGGAGAAACCTGCTCCAAATCCAGATAGAGCCGACCAGCAGAAGTAAAGAAAATCCCCGAGTGACCCATTCTTTAACCCCAAATAGCTTATATAAAAGCGCATAGATAATATGCAATAAAGGTGGATGAGCGGTATGATAAAACTTTTCACCATCAACCTCTGCCAGCACCGACAAAAACCGATTTTCCCAAATCCCGGTTTGGAGATGGTGCATTGCGCTCATCTCCTGAAAACCAGCCTCAAACTCCAAAATCCAAGGCAGTCCAATTCTTTGCGCCTGAAGCAAAAGAAAAAGCAGAATAGCTAAACCAATAATTCCCTTTTCAAACCTCTTCATTTTCTCTCTTGAAAATACCCCCAGGTTCTTTCCAGCCCTGGTCCCAGCGAATATCCCGCCCGCCAGCCTAATTTTTTCAGCTTCCCGATATCTAAAACATTATACTTTATATCTATGGCTCTTATTTTTTGCCGCTTCTTTTTTAGCTTGCTCCCAGCTAATTTTTCGCAAAGCTCAATCAACTGATTTAAACTTGTGCCTTTTCCGGTGCCAAGATTGAGAACTTGATTCCAGCTGGCTTTTTCCAATAACCAGAGCAACCCGGAAATCAGGTCATCAATATAAATATAATCCCGAACCGTGTCGCCTTTGCCATAAACCGAAAACTCTTTTCCACTGAACAAGCATTGAAAAATTTTCCCAACCGCACCGTGACGGTTTAATAACTCCTGATAAGGTCCATAGGGATTGGAAGGACGAATGATAAGATAATTCAACCAGCCCAATTCTCCCGCCATCTTTACCAAATTTTCCATATTCAGCTTGGCAAGCGCATAAAAAGAATTGGGTCGGCAAACCGCCTGTTCAGAAATCGGCAGGCGTCTCTTTTGCTCCCCATAAATTGTGCCACCGGAGCTAAAATAAACCAAGCCCTTAATCGGATGAGTTCTTAATAACTCAAGCAATCCAACTAAAGGAATAACATTCTCCTCAAATTCCTGAGCTGGCGCATCTTGAGATTCACTGGGAATACTGCTATGCGCCAGATGAATGAGGGTTGTATTCGGGTTCAACAGCTTCCCTAATTTATCCCTCTCTTCTATCCTCCCTTTGCAGTAATCATCTGCGGAAAAAAAATTGGGCGCTATCGGGTCATAAATTATCACATAATACTCCCTCCGCTTATTCCTCTCCTCCAGATACCGAATCAGGCTCTGACCAATAAATCCAGAGCCTCCTAATAAAACCAACCTCTTCCTCAAATCCCCTCCTGATAAATTTTTTCCAACCAGCCCGCTTGCTCCTGAATACTGACCAAAAGCTCTGGCTTGGGTTTTAAAGGCTTTTTCCAGAGCTCCTCCTTAATCAGCCATTCTATTTTTTCTCTGAGCAGGTCTGGTTGTCCCATTTTGAAAAAAATTATCCCCTCCCCTTCTGTTTTGGCAAGAATTCCAGGCGCATCAGAAAGCAAAAGCCAAGCGCCAGTAATCAGCGCATATTTCGGCACTAACGGACAATTCTCCGCCCATAAACTCGGAACCACCAAAAGGTCTATCCCCTCTAAAACTGAATTCATTAAATGATAATCAAAAACGCCTAACCAGCGACAATGCTTTATCCGTTCTAAGCCCAAGGATTCAAAATATCTCTTTTCCTCTGAACTTGAAATGCTCCCATAAATTGAAAGCTCAAAACTATCCTGCTCCTTAATTTTAGAAAGCGCCTCCACCAAGATATGAAGACCTTTATGCGGAAGTAATTGACCAATAAAGCCTATCCGTAATCGGTTGGAGATGCTCTTCTTATGAGCCAAGAAAGGCTCAAAATTTATCCCGAAATCCATTATCTTAGAATTTTTAATTTTAAGTCGGTGGTTTCTAAATACCTTTGCGGTGTAAGGATGTGAAAAAAACACTGCCTTGGCATTATTTAAAATCTCGCTAACCGCCTGATTCCTTTTTTTAGCCAATTTTAGCTCATCTGGCAACTTTAAAAGGCTTATTTCTTGAGGCAGATATTCCCTTGCCCATTTATCCAAAATTTGATTTGAGAAAATCCAGTTCCGGCCAAAAAGACAATAAATACACCTAATCCCTCCCTTGGGTCCTGCGCAGGGCTTAAAATCTCTATCCAAAAGCTGTCCCCGGGCACAAATCTCAGAATAATCAGTGATGGTGATAAAAAGTGGAACCCGAGCAAGAACCGCCTGGGTCATCCCTAAAGATAGCCCGCCTAAAAAATAGGTAGAATGAACCAAATCCGGCTTAAAATCATTTATTATCTCAAGCCAGTTTTTATCCATCTCCGGGTCAAAAAAATATCCCTCAAAATTTTCAGGTGTTAAATGCTTGCAGATTTTTGCCACTGGCAATCCAGAGTATTGCTCCCAGACCACAAAAATTTTATCCGGCTTAGGAAGCTCCCGAATGGAAACCACCAAAACCTCATTTCCCCGCGCTTGCATTGCTTGGGCTAACTCAAAAGTCCAGACCTCGGTCCCACGAAAATGCTCTGGCAAAAACCGATGGGTAAGATAAATAATCCTCATCTCAAACCGACTAACCCCTTTGTTTTTATAGATTTCATCTTATTAAAGTATAAATCCGCTCTCCCAAATAGACAAAAGCCTGATTTTAATGCCCGGGCGCTAAATTTAGATATTTTCAAAATAATTTCAAAATTTGGAAAGAAGCCTCAGAAGCAGAGGGAATTTTTGGTTATTAAAAAATGGCCGGGGTCAGAATCGAACTGACCACACGCGGATTTTCAGTCCACTGCTCTACCTACTGAGCTACCCGGCCAATAGCTATTTTACATTATAAAAAAATAAGCTATTTTGTCAACCAAATTTATCTTGATTTTGGAAAAGTTCTTATCAACTGGATGAAGCGGGAGGCTGTTGTTCTGGTTTTGACTCCTGGCTTATTGCCTCTTCATCATCGCTGTAATAGGACTTATAGTAATAAGATGAATAGCCATAATATCCGTAATAATAATAGTAATACCGGTCTCTCTGGAAATCT
>Ga0172365_10004686_pt1 | contig 10136 bp, 14 predicted proteins | sample LakKivSesite48cm_FD_114535 | JGI IMG/M metagenome (GOLD analysis project Ga0172365, IMG submission 114535) | Sediment microbial communities from Lake Kivu, Rwanda - Sediment site 48cm | ecosystem: Environmental > Aquatic > Freshwater > Lake > Sediment | place: Rwanda: Western Province, Lake... | reverse complement strand
TGGGGAGGCTGGCGCTGCCCTCCAAAGATTATTTGTCAGAAGAAGTCTATCCTAATTAACGCACCACTACCGAGTGCAGCAAGCTTTATATAGATAAAAGCCCTAGCTGAGCCGGAAATGACATAATAAGATTTGCAACTCTTACTTATAACTCCTTCTCCTTGCAATAAGCTTTGCTGCATTATAAGACGCAGTGTACAGTAAGAACACCAAAAGACAATCCAATTCCCATAGAACAAGCAGTAAACCAGCGCAGGAATAGGATAGTAGAGCATTGCCTCATTCAGAACAAACAGCTTGCCTTTTCTCATCTTCAGCACATCATCCCCATAGTCCTTCAGTGAGCCGAAAACAAGGAATACAAGCCAGAACGCAAGAAACAGCTGAGGCATGACAGTTGCAGTAAGCAGGAACGTTATGATAATCACTGATGCGGCAATCCTGTGGTTGATGAAATCCAGCCTGTTTCTCAGGATGAAGGCTTTAGCTTTGCGTCTTTATAAAATTTGACATCCAGATAATTATTTATAAACAATAGGATACATCCTTATTATTCGAAGTAGGTATAAAGGAGTGAGAAGTATGAAAATCAAATATTTTCTGTTGTTCTTTGCTGTGCTTTCGCTATTCGCCATCCCAGTTTCCGCAGGTGCGGTATCTGCATGTGGCATGCTCTCATCATCCAACACCGTCTACACGCTTACCCAGTCTGTCAGCTCATCAGGCACCTGCTTTAACGTCACAGCAGAAGGAATTACCCTTGACTGCAATGGCTTTTCCGTCACAGGTAATAATACTCCTGGCACTGCCGGACTCTACTCAAATAAGCCGGGTACAACAGTGAAAAACTGCAATATTCTTGGTTATGACAAAAATATCTATCTTGATTCAAACTCAAATTTCAATACACTCTCAAATATTAATGCAAGCTCTAGCAACGCATCGACTTACAGCACTGCCATATACCTCTTCTCAAGTTTTAGCAATAACTTTACAAACATACGTATAACTTCAAGTCGTCTCTACGGCATAGACTTAGAACAGTATTCCAGCAATAACATTTTCACAAACATCAATATTGATTCAAATGGCGATGGAGTAAAGCTGCGCTCAGGGTTCAACAACAGTTTCACGAATATAAATGTGAAATCAGATAATGGCAGAGATATCTACCTTATCTCATCATCTACTTATAACACATTTACCAATGTCAATAGTGGTTATTCAGGCATTTATCTCCAAGGCGGGTGCAATTATAACACTTTCAGTAACATAAATGTCACTGCACATACCAACGGTATAGACCTCGCTTCAAGCTCCAATAATAGCTTCATGGATACCAACGTCAATTCATCTGCTCATGGGATGACCCTAGACCACAGTAATGGTAACAATTTCACGGATATGAATATTACATCCGCCCTTGATGGTATCAGGCTCTCGAGTAGTTCTGACAATATCATAGCGAACAGTAGCATCCGTGTAGGTGCTAGTGCCATAGTATTTTTTAGCTCGAGCTCAAGAAATATAATCTACAACAACACACTCGTATCCAATGGCGTAGTATTTTCAGACCTTGTTGACATATTCCGTTCCTCATCAGGCAATCTCTTCTACTGGAACAACTTCACCAACACATTGGGCTACTACGTGCGGGATGAGACTGGCGGCAATTTCTACAACACAACCATAAATGGAAAACCTGCAGGAAATATCTGGTACAATGTTGTGAGCGGTTTCATCCTAATCAATGGCACAGCCCCCTCCCCATTCCCAGGCCTTTACTATGGCTCCTCAGGCTTAGCATATCCATATAACAGCGCCAACTCCCAACGCAAGCTCTCCGGTGATGTGGTTGACTATGGACCACTAGTGCCAAGTGCATCAGTCCAAAGTGCTATTAGAGCCAAGAATATGGCCGAGCTAACAACAGGCTTTGGAGATCTAGCACTTATCTGCGGTGCAGTAGTTATCATCGCCCTCGTATTGCTATTAATAATATACTTAGTCTTTTTCAGGAGAAGGAAGCAATAAGTTTACTATATTAACCCTCCTTCTCAAGGACAACCGAGACTTTCCGTCTGGGTTTTCCTTTCACCTTTTCCGACTTCCATAAAAAGCTTTTCACAACTTAACTTAAACAAAACTCTCTTTGTCTAAGTAAGTGACTGTCAAAAAACGTTAGCTTTTTATACTTTATGTTATCAAAAATGATAACAAAGTGAGAAAAATGGATAAAATTCTGGAAGGATGGGTCAAAAGTGGAAGGCATGCATTCAGAACAAGGGAGTATGTTGCACTTCTTGGAAAGTCAGCCTACGCAAGGCTTGTCCTCCACAGGTTGAAGGAAAGGGGGGAGCTTTTGAAAGTGAGAAGGGGCTGGTGGGCCTTCCCCAGTTCCATGCCGGAGGCAGTCGCCTGCGAGATTTCGGCACCAGCTTATCTATCGTTCCACTCCGCCCTCTATCTGCATGGACTTACTACACAAGTTCCAAAGTTGATACAGCTAGCTGTGACAAGGTTTGGGAAAAAATATTCCATAATGGGGAGAGAGGTTAAGGAGTACAAGATAGAAAAAAGTAAGTTCAATGGGTTCTCAGTCAAGGATGGGGTTCATTTGGCATCCCCCGAAAAAGCATTTGCAGACTGCTTGAATGTACCGCGTTCGTGCCCCGAGATAGTCCTCAGGGAAGCAATCGGAAAGATAGATGTAAAGAAAGCAAAGCCTTGGCTATCAAAGGCGGGCATAAGGCGGCTTGGGAGGTTTTTGAATGATTGACCGCAAGGAACTTGAGAAGTTCGGACCGCCGGGGTTCCATCTGGGCCAGAAAGAGAAGGACTATGTGCAGCACTGGGTTCTTTCCTATCTCTCGCGCTCGGGCTTCAATGGAGTTTTCAAAGGAGGTACATGCCTGCAGAAGGCATTTGGGCTGCCCCGCTACTCGGAAGACTTAGACTTCACTCTCAGTGAAGAAGAGCCGGATTACGATGCGCTTTCAGCTTTTCTTTCCTCTTCCGGGTTCACTGTCGCCTCTTTAAGGAGGGAGGAAAGCCAAAACTCTGCAAGCGTGAGGCTGCGCTACAGGGGGCCGTTGTATGCCGGAACCACCCTAAGCGAAGGCACCTTAACGCTTGAGTTCAGCAGGAGAGAAATGCCAGTGCTCAAGCCAAAAGCCATCCTCATAAGGCCTCCTTATCCGGATTTATTGCCCTACCAGCTTCTCGTAATGGACAACGATGAGATTGTAGCCGAAAAGATGCGGGCGCTTTTTACAAGGGTATCAGGCAGGGATTTGTTTGACCTTTATTTCCTGTTTAAGCTCGGGGCATCTGTGAAAAAGGAACTCGTGGACGAGAAGCTTAAGTTTTACAAGATGAAGTTCGACAAAAAAATCTTTAGGAAGAGGCTCAGAGGGATAAAGCGGGTATGGAAAAACGAAATTTCAGCTTTGACGAAATCCCCTATTGATTATGAAGAAGCCGCTAGATTGGTTCTAAAACAGTTCGACATGGTAGAATAATAGAACTTAGACACCTCATTTCCTCGGAAATGATCTGTCCCCACCTATTTATTCTTAGGAGACAGATACTTATCGTGAAAACACGACCCGTAGTGAATCAGAAGGGATAAAAAGAGAGATGAATAAATTTCCTAGGAAACAAGGTGTAATCTGTCGGTCAGGTCAAGTGTTTCGCACCAAGCGGACGACCTGACATAACAAAAGTTAGCAGAGTGCAGCAAGCTTTATATAGATCAAAGCCTGTGTCATGGGCATGAGCATAAACGACTGCAGGGACCCAGACAAATACCTTGCCAAGGCCAGGTACTTGACGAAGGACCAGCTGGAAGCATTGAAGGAATTCGAAAGGGAGAAGGCAGCTCAGGGAGCACGGTCTTTTCGGGCTTACGGGGGAAAAGAAGGATAAAGTGGAGTTTATACGTTTATACATGGGATTTATACAAATAAGCACTGTGAGATAGGCCAGGCGCTGATGTGCTAATTTTCGAGCATCCATTTCCAAACAGGTTTTAGCAGTACTCTTTTTCCATCTATTCTAAGTTCATCCTCTTGATTATAGGTCAGTACTAATCCGCCTGACAATTTGAATTCCTTTAGGGCTTCTACTATCCCATCAAATTCCCTCTTTTTGTTCTCGTCATTTAAATCGTAGCAAACTTGAATTGCAGAGCTAATCTTGCCGTTTTCCTTTACCAAGAAATCGCATTCTCCTTTTCTATTGAAATAGAATATGTCCTTATATTTTTTTCTTAGGTGGAGAAATACCGCATTCTCAAGCATTCTCCCTTTATCCGAAGAGAAAGAAGTTGAATTGACGCTCGAGAGCCCATTGTCTATGGAATAGACCTTCTTCGGGTTGACCAGCTGCTTCTTGAGTGAATAATCGAATTTCGGAATAGTGAAGAGTAGGTAGCTATCCTCAAAATAGGAAACAAATGATATGGCACTGTTAACCGAACCTAGGCTGAATATTTTTTTCAGGTTATTATATGAAAACTCCTTTCCAACGTTTGTCAACAGATACAGCGACATCTCCTTAACTGTCTTAGAACTTCTGAGTCCGTACCTCACCACAATATCTCTTGCAATTATATCATCTAATAACTCGCGAAGTATGTCTGCCTTGCCATATTTGAGATACTCGGGGAATCCACCTTTGCTGAGGTATTCCTCAAATGAATCTATCCCAGCTTTCTTTTCCCTTAAAGCCAGCATTTCCTTGAATGAGAAGGGAAAGAGCTCATACCTAAGGTGTCTTCCGGTGAGCCTTGTGCCCAGCTCCTTGCTAAGCAGGGATGCATTGGAACCGGTAATCACGAATTTCTTTTTCCTGTCAAGCATGCTCCTTACAAACCTTTCCCATCTCTGGACATTCTGTATTTCATCAAAACCGTAATAATCACAATCGCCGTATTCCTCGCTGAAAATGTCGTTTAACTTCTTGAAGTCGTCAGCTTCGAAACTTGCAGCGCGGGTATCCTCAAAATTAAAATAGTAGAACTTGCCTATTTTTTTCATAAGCTGACGCAGCAGTGTGCTCTTGCCGCATCTCCTTATACCCGACAAAATCAGGGCATAGGGAAGATTGAGATTTATCTGGTTTAGGCTCTCCCTTTGCACTCCATATTCAAGCGAAGAGAGATCCAACTGTTGGGATTTTACCACTTCTCTTAGGGTTTCCTTTAGTATCATGGTTTATAGATTACCAGCACTAGTATTTAAATCTTTTCATTAGTAATGCACAATATTATTCATTAGTAATGAATACTAATTAGTACTAATTAATACTAGTTTTACTAAGTCTTGGTGTGTGTAACTATTCTGTACCGACCTGCATCTACTGAAAATAACAAATATAACAAAAATAACAGAATGTTTGTATTATTGTCTTATTTGTTAATATAACGTAAATGGAAATTTACGTAAACAGCTATTTACGGTAAGAGTGGCTTTTTATTACTTGAACTTATTGTTCAAATGATATTTAATGTAACGAAAATAACCGCTCGAGTTATTATTGATGCATAAAATATACAAACTATACAAATCCTGGCTTATTTTGTCTATTTCCTAAGTGCAGCTTCGCTTTTGTAATCGGAAAGCGAAACTTATTAAAATTCCAGCTCCGTAATATAGAGGTAAAGGGGTTTTGAAGTATGCCTGAAAACGTCAAATTTATAGGAAAGCGAAACTCGGAAGAAAAGAAAGCAGAAGAGCATAGTCAACCGGTCAAAAGTCTTCTTGAGAAGCTGCACCTGAAAGAGCCTAAGCCAAGATCACTTGAAGAGGCGCTAGAATGTGTGAAAAGAGACGCGGAAAGCGGCAAGCTCAAGAAACTTGCAGATGCAGACACAAAAGAATTCGATAAGCTCAGAAATAAGAAGTTCAAGAAGCATGAGGAGTTTTCCAAGAAGGCTGAGGAGTTTGTGGGAGAGATGGGGGAGATGCTTCTCAGCAAGGAAGAAGTTAGTGAAGCGCTTAAGATGCTAAGAGGAGTGCGCTACACCTTCGCTCCTGACATAATAGGTGGACCTATGAGCCTGCTGCTTCCTCACTGGGCGGAGTATGGGGTACTTGATGGTAGCATACACATCTACAGGGACATACTACCGAAAGCAGACAAGGAGCGCAGCATTGCACATGAAGCGGGGCATCTCATTGAGTACTACCTGCGAGTGAAGGAGCTGCAAAGAGGTCCGCAAGACCCTGTGCTAAAGGAGATTTATGACAGATTGAAGGGAGATTACAACGAGCTAGTCATCCTCCGAGTTGCAAGGAAATACTCAAACAATGACAAAATTGAAACGCTTGTGGAGGCGATTGAGGACGAGTATGCTAAGAGAAAGGGCTTGCCTGAAAGGTTTGAGGTAGAGGTAAAGGGAATGGACTTGGAGTTCGTAGATGCGCTGAGAAGACTCCTGAAAAATAACCCAACGGAGTTCAGAAGGCTTCTTGAAAGCCCTTCTCTGTGGTATGAGAGCAACTTCAAGGAGCTGAGGGCTGGGATAATTCAAAGGTGGAAGAATGCCTAGCCCAAAATCCTTCCAGGAATCCATCAAATATCTTGAGGAAAGCCAGTGGAACAAGCTAAAAGAGGTCATAGACAACACCCGGGACAGGCTGATGGTCAAGCTGCTTTACTCAACAGGCTGCCGTGTTGGGGAGTTCGCTCTGGTTAAGGTTGGGGACATTGACTGGGAGAACGGCTTCATCCATATCCCGGCCGAAAACACGAAAACAAAGGAAGCCAGGACAGTCAGGGTGGGGAAGGAGCTCCTGAATGAGATACGCGGCTGGCTCAAGGACCAGAAGAAGGAGTCCGGGTATCTGTTCTCCTCAAGGCAGGATGAGAAGCTCACCCCTAGGAGGATACAACAGGTTATAAAGAAATATGCCCTTGCTGCAGGGGTTGACTGCCACCCTCACACCTTGAGGCATACTCATATTGTCCATGCGCTTAACAAAGGCGTGCCTATCAACGTTGTGCAGGCTGAGGTGGGGCATAGGAGGCTGACGACAACCCAGATTTACTCAAGGGTTGCGCCCAAGCTTGTGAAGGAAGCGTATGATAAGGCGGGGTTTGAATAGACTTATTTTATTTTTTTAATAATAAGCTCGTTTGGGTCCTTACCCATACAAACTAATACTTTTTCATTTTTAAGTAGATTACTAAGATTTTTACCAACATCTACAACTTTGCATGTATTGGGCGAAAGATCATCAGTTTCTGTTCTTAATATATCTAACTCAGATTTTTTTCCATATTCTAGTTTCAATGGAGATTTAATTATATCAACCACTGCAATCACCTCACTTCTAATTTACGGGATTAGTAGTAAACCTCTGTTGCCCCTTTCGCTATTATCTTCCCAGTTTCTGATAGGTAGATTTTTCCCTCTCTCGTCTTGATCACATGTTGCTGTTCGAGCAGTTTTTTTATTAGTGGACTTCCCTTGACTTGTATCGCGCTTTCCGGAGAAACTGCCTTCTCCTTCAGCAGTCCAACTAGGAATTCTATCTCCGGAGTTATGCAGGGGAAGTGGCTCTTTATCACTTTTACCTGCTCCTCTTCCGGAAGGCTGCTCAGCTCCTTCAATTGTACCAGCGTTGCAGCCTTTGTTTCTATCACTTCGATTTTCGGCATTATCTGCACCTTTATGATAAATCCCACGTACCTCTTTAATGTCGAGGGGTAAACCTTAGTTCTCTGAGAAATTTCATTTAAGCTGAGGGGCTCTTTCGACTCCATCAGGACAGTTTCGATACTTTCCATTATCTCTTCCGGAGTTTTTTTGCCCATCTCATCCACCCCAATTAATTACTTAATAAGTAATTAATTTTGCTGATCTATATATAAACACATATATTTATATATCTTTCCATATAAAATAATAGCAAAGTTCCTATATAGAAATGGTGAACGTATAGGGGCCTAGTGGGTACGAGGTTTTAGCATGATATCCGTGGGTGCATTGGAACTCTATGAGAACGAGGTGTTGAAGAGAATGTATGACAAAGAAATTATTGGCATGAATTATTTTGCTGTTGAGAAGGTTGCAGGGATTGTTAAATGGGATGAAATTGCCAGAGATTACAGAGTGAAGAAAAGCTTCAGCAAAGTTGTCCGCCATCTGAGGAATAAGGGTTTGGTAACGGATCACGGGAAAGGTGGCACTGTTGCTTCGCTTACGCAGGTAGGAGTCTTATATGTACGGGGGCTTTTAAAGAGGCTTTGAGCAATGGCTAATCGTCTTATTCTCATTGCAATTGCGATTATCATTCTTATAGTCCTTGGCGTACTTGGTCCTTCTTCATTTCTTCTTTTACTTTCTCCACAGCCCGAGCTCGCTTTGGGAGCCAGCATCGTTTATTCATGTATTGACAGTAAACAGTGTCGTGAGTCAGTTTATCCAGCATTGCAGGGATACTCAGTAAGCCCTAAATCCCAAAGCACAAGTGCATATTTTTGCACTAGACCAGCTGTTAAAATAACAGTGCACAACCCTCTCCAGTCTAGTGATGTAAAGGTTTCGCAGAATGATCAGGAAATAGGTGAGATTGGAAGAGGCGGAACAAAGGAATTTTATATCATGCTGAATCCTTTAAATCCTAAATTTAGGGTAGGGGAGATAACTGAAACCAGGACCGTTGCAGTAGACAGCGAGTATGTTCGGGGGGATTTGTTTGGAGATGTTTTGGATAAGGGAAAACGGATGGGTGAAACAATAAGTGTAATAATAGACTGGAAGCCTTCAGAGAATCAGAGTAGGGCATCTAACCAGATTGCAGAGTTGAATAATACGATCAGCATATGCTCAGCAAAAGCCAGTGAGAAGAATGCAACACAGCTTTCACCCACTCTTAATTCTGCGAACGAAACTCTTAAACGTGTCATAAGTGATTTTGAAAACTGTGATTTTACTGGGGCAGAATATAGAGCAAAAAGCCAGAACATACTGTTGCAGGATGAATGCAACACAGCACTACCAAAAAGCTTTTGGGAACAATTAGTAGATTATTGGTGGTTGGTGTTAATCATTCTCTTGATTATTTATGCATACTTTTCATCAAGAGATAATTACCCCCCATATTAAATTAAAAAATAAAGAGAAGAGTCCTCACTCATAATACGCCAGCGGCGTGCACCTCTTCTCGAACAATGCCAGGGCTATCTCCTTTGCATCGTCATTCTCGCCAGTTATAGCCTTCGCATCCTCGTAGCACTCCTGCAAGAGCTGGTTCTGGTATTCCCTGTATCGGGTATATTTGTCCTCCTGATTTGCACCATTATTTGCTTTTGCCTGTCCTGTCGGCTCGATGGACTTCAAAATCCTGTTCGTGAAAGTCCTCTCGCCCCTCCTTGCTATCTTTTCCTCGTATACTGCCTTGACCTCATCTCCCTTCTTCAGCTTCTTTATTTCCAGCGGTATCTCCTCCCAGAGGGTGAAGAATACCTTCTCCTCGCCTTGCTCGACTGCCACCCAGCTCTTCCCCTCATTCTTCTTCGACCTCCCGCTGCCGAAGAACTTCCCTATTATTTCCTTTTCCATTCAAAACACCTCCGATGTCAAGTGATTGACATCAATCATCATGACCTCCTTCCCGAATAAATCAGGTTGGCTTTGGGTATTTCCCAGACCTTGGGGGCTAATGACTCGAGCTCCTTTTCGTCAAAATATCCCCACTCTTCTTCTATTCCTTGAACAAAGCCAAACCATAATTTAGGCTCGACTTCCTCAACACCGAACCAGTACCAGCCGGTGAAGCTCTCCCATGCCCTTAAAACCTTCCTGCCGTTTATGTAGAGGTCCGCCCCTCTTGCCTCAAACTTTGCCATGCGCTCACCCCTCGCTGTCAAACCCCTCCCTGGGGTTTTCCCTTTCGTATTCCCTGCCCTCCTCGAACAGCTTCTCCTCAAGCTCATCAAGCAGATACACGACCATCTCCCATGTATCCGAGCCTACCTGCTCCCTTATCTCGTTCATGATTTCATTTTTCACGTCTTCTGACGTTCTCATAAAAACACCTCTTTGCATGTCCCTTAATGCGTGGGGAATTTCCGGAAGCCGTTGGAAGGCTGGAGGAAATTCACAAGGGAAACCGAAGGTTTCCTCT
>Ga0172365_10004684_pt1 | contig 10138 bp, 8 predicted proteins | sample LakKivSesite48cm_FD_114535 | JGI IMG/M metagenome (GOLD analysis project Ga0172365, IMG submission 114535) | Sediment microbial communities from Lake Kivu, Rwanda - Sediment site 48cm | ecosystem: Environmental > Aquatic > Freshwater > Lake > Sediment | place: Rwanda: Western Province, Lake Kivu... | reverse complement strand
CGCGTGGGAGCCGATGGGCCGCAGGCTAGTGGTGCTGACCGCGGGCGAGCACCAGAACCTCACAATCTGGGGCGCCACGCCGCTGCTCGTCTGCGACACGTGGGAGCACGCCTACTACCTGCAGTACCAGAACCGCCGCCCGGAGTACGTCGATGCGTTTTTCGAGATCATCGACTGGCCGGCCGTGTCGAAGCGCTTCGAAGAGGCCATCCGCGAGCAGACTGCCTGAGCACAGCGAATCGGCGCAGGTAGGCCCTCACGGGCGTTGCTGTCACGCCGGCGTATGGGTCTCGTTTGCGGCGGCTCGCTGGGCAGGCGGTGCTTCGCTGGCCATTCGTCCCCATCGGGCTGGGTAGAGGATTCGCACCTCCGAGCCGTCGCGGAATACTCGGCATATAAACGAACAAAGGGCGAGACAGCTCGCCCTTCGTTTTGTTGCGCTCGCCGCCGGCGGCCGGCCCCGGCCCCGGCGGGTCAGCTCGCGGCGGTGGAGCCGCGCTCGATGAGCACGGGCCACAGCATGAAGCGCAGCGTGCCCTTGGCGTCGTCGAGGAGGCCCATGAGGCGCTTGCCGGCGATCTCGCCGGCCTTCTCCCAGGGGAACGCGAGCGTGGTGATGCCGAGGTGGCGGAACTGCGGGGCGTCGCCGCAGCCGACGAGGCCGTAGTCTTCGCCGGCGTTCTTGCCGCGCTCGGCGGTGCGTGTGGCGAAGGCGCCGGCGGTCTCGTCATCGCCCGCGAACACGCCGATCCGCTCCTTCACGAGGGGGAGTTCGTCGGCCGTCTTCCTGCCGAAGTTGGCGCAGCTTTCGCCGGCGGGCTCGGTGATGACGCTGAGGCTGGATTCGGGGATGCCGTGGAGGCGTAGCTCGCGGACGAAGCCTTCCTGCCGGGCGTGGCGCAGCCGCTCGGTGCCGGACGAGAGATGGATGAAATGCGTGTAGCCGCATTCGACGAGGTGGCGGGCGGCTTCGCGGCCGGCCTGTTCCTGGTCGCATTCGATGCAGTTGGCCGGGACCGGCGGGGCGAAGTCCGACACGATGACGACGGGCACGGAAAGCTTTTCGGCCTCGTCGACGGTATCGCTGACGTCGGTCTCGCCTGCGGCGATGACGGCGACGCCGTAGATCCTGCCCCAGTCATGCCGGGGGAGCCTGGAGCCGGCCTGCCCGACGTAGGGGATGAAGCGGAGGCGGCTGCGGTTCATTTTCAGGATCTTTTCGAGGCCGGCGATGACCTGGCCGTTCCAGCCCTGCCCGCTGGGGTAGCTGATGACGCCGTACATTCCCTCGCGCAGCGTGACGGTCGCGGGCTCCTCCAGCGTACGGATGGGGGGAGCTTCGGATGGCGCGGAAACGAAGGTTCCGCGCCCGGAGATGCGGCGGATCAGCCCCTTGTCCACGAGGATCTTCAGCCCGTTTTTCACGGTGACGGGGCTGACGCCGAGCTGCTTGGACAACTCGTTCTCGGGGGGGAGCGAATCTCCCGGTGCGAGGTCTCCGTCCTTGATGCGGCGCTCCAGCGATTCCGCCAGTTGGAGATACAATGGGAGGCGTCGTGACTTATCAACCAGACCTTGTATCAACTTTTTCCCACAATCAGAAGGTGCGACGTTTCCGGAGTTACCGAGGGAGGCTTCGCCTACGGTGTCCTCGCACCTGTACTTCCGGAAACCGGAGGCGCGCCGCCCTTCACGTGGTGTACCGCGAAGTTGCTCCCCGTCCTTGTGCTGCTTGTCGTTCATGTCCTTGTCGATGCTTTGATCCCCAACGTAAGTGTAATGTTCATTTTTTTCATCTAAGAATGCTATTTTAGCATTCAGAGGTGAAAAAGTCAAGTACTATCAGGCTTCCGCCTGCTTGAATCTCTATCGTGCGGACGGAGGCGTCCATGCGGACGGAGGCGTCCGATGCGCTGCCGCGGCCGGGCGGGTGAGGCGCCGGATGCGCGTGGGGGAAAACGCGCATCGACATTGTTTGGCTCCGCCTTGTATCATTTTGCTGTTATGTTACCACAAAGGCGAGGCGAATGCAATGGTGGAATGCGTGAGAATCCGAACTGTGGGAAAAATCCGCACCGTGCCGCACGCCCCGGCACGGAGCCGGGCGTGTCCCCTGCTCAGGCGCAGCAGGCAAGGGCGGCGGTGTTCAAGCATATGATGGCACCGTGCCGCCGCGGCCGGGCTGGCCCGCATCGGCTGAGGCCCGTGCCCGTGACGCCCATGCGGCGATGAACTGCAGAGAGGGGGAAAGCAATGTCTCTGAAGGACAAAATCCAGACGGCGACGAAACAGAAGTCGAAAATTGTCCCGTACAACGAGCAGATCGTGGGCTATTGCCAGTGCGGGGATTGCCCCACGCACGAGCAGGCGGAGCGTGGGGAGATGGTGTTCTGCTCGGCCGGAGCCAGCGACAACGTGGAGAAGATGGTTAAGCGGGGCTGCCAGTGCCCCACCTGCCAGGTGTTCGAGCGCTATGGATTGAGCAAGGGGTACTTCTGCATCAACGGCGAGGCGAAGTAGCGCCGCGCGGCTTGCGTGAGGTTCGCCCGCCCCCGGGCCGGTCTGCCGGGGAAAGACCGATGGAGGACGAGAGATGGCCGGAGGAGAAGCCGAGGCGGCTCTGCTGCGGGAGCAAAAGTCGAAGATTGTGCCGAACACGGAGCAGAACGTGACGGTGTGCACGCGGTTCTGCGGAACGTGCCCGACGCACGAGACGTGCGGGAAGAGCGAGTACCTGTTCTGCTCTACGGGTGTGAGCGACAACAGGGGCCGCGTGGTGCAGCAGGGCTGCAACTGCCCCGAGTGCGAAGTCTGGATGAAGTATGGGCTGTCGGAGATGTACTTCTGCGTCCACGGCGAGGCCTGAGGGGCGTTTCGGCGCCGGCGTGCGGGCGGCGTGTGTTCCCGATACGTGACCACACAGGAGCTCCGAGATGAACCAGAGCATGGACGACTATCGACTGAACGAAGCCGTGCAGCGGCTCGTGCGGGACTCCTCGGACCTCGCGGCCACGGCTCGCTCGATGGCGGGTATCGAGCTGTGGGGGCTCGAGCAGGCGGCGAAAGACTGCGCCGCGAGCACGAGGGAAGCCGCATGTCGGATGTATGCCGGGTGGGCGGAGCGCGCGCGGCAGAGGCCCATCGCCAGCCTGCTCAGTTGGGCGGGCACCGGTTTCCTGGCGGGGCTGCTGCTGGGGAGGCGCTGACGCCGCCGCAACGAGGCGAGGGCCTGCAAACAACGCGGCCACGGTGCCGGTTGTTGGCAGGATTGCAGGAAGGAGAGAACAAAGATGATCCAGCTCGCGAAAGAGCCGTTGGGCGTGCTGAACCAGAAGCTCCGCACGCTCGAACACGACATCGCCGAGATTTCGAAGATAACCTCCTCGGCCGCGGGAGAGAGGTTGGCAGGCGTGACCTCGGGCATCAAGAGCGCGTACGACAAGTCGGCCAAGGCGACGAGGGGATTCGTCGCCGAGCATCCGGCAAAGGCAGCGCTTGCCGCCGCGGGGACCGGATTCGCTCTCGGCTTCCTTGTGCGGACGCTGTGGCGGTCGAATGCCGGAAAATCGTGAACGCAACAGCCGTGCGGGGTTGGTGATCGACATCCTCCTGGACGTTCTGGGCCAACTGGAGGGGCTGGCGGGGTCCTACCTGATGCTCGCCCGCAACGCAGTCAGGTCGGAAGCCAGGCTTGCGGGCCGCCGTGCAACACTCACGGCGGCCCTCCTCATTGTGTTCGCCCTCGGGATGATCCTCTTCTCCGTCGGCTGTGCGCGCGTCATCTCGTACTGGATCGGCTACATCGGCACCGGCTACATCGTCGTGGGCAGCTTCCTGTGGCTGATCTCGATTGTTGCCTTGTACTTCCTCCTGAAGAGCAAGCAGTGAGCACCGTGAGTTTCGAGGAGAAGGTTTCGACCGAGAACGAGCAGGCCCGGCGAATGGTCGAGGCCCACAAGGCGGTGCTGCGCCGCGACGTGGAGTTGCTGCGGGAGCAGACCGACTCCGACGAGATCTGGCAGGTGGTGCGCTCGCGGCCCGTGCTGACGCTGGCGATCGCCGCCGCCGGTTCATTCGTGCTCGGGATGCTGCTGGCGGCGAGGATCCGCCGCGCGGCGTCACGTCGGACGTCCCGTCCGCCCGGACAGTCCCCGTCCGCAGCCGCCCAGGGAGGGGCACAGGGGCGCCGGCACCGCTCGGACATGCTGTGGCACATCTTCCTCTTCATGCTCCCGGCGTTCATCGAGAACGTCAAGCGCCGCACGCCGCGCCCCGCCGAGCCGGAGGCCGGCCCCAATCGGACGTCCCCGTCCGCCCGGACGTCCCCGTCCGCCCAATAGCCCGCTCAGCCGCCTCCAATCGGACGTCCCGTCCGCCCGGACAGTCCCCGTCCGCCCGGACAGTCCCCGTCCGCCAAATCGGACGGCCCCGTCCGCGCACAGGCGGCCTTTCGACCGCCTGTGCGAACCCTGAACCCTGAACCCTGAACCTCCTCTCCCCTACTTGCACTTCGAGTTGATCCGGTTGCGCGTGTAGAGCAGGTCGAGGATGTCGATCCGGCCGTCGCCGTTCACGTCGGCCCGCCAGTTCTCTCCCGTCCCCACGTTCTGGTTCAGCTTGTTGCGGATCAGCAGCAGGTCCAGCAGCGTCACCGCGCAATCGAAGTCCGCGTCGCCGCGGAGATAGACCAGCACATGGACCGTCGCCGTCGAATGCACGCCGTCCTCGTCCGCGATGGTGTAGGTGAACGCGTCCGCGCCAACGTACTTCACCGGGGTATACGTCACGGCCGTGCCGCCGCCCGTGATCTCGACCGTCCCATGCTGGCCGTCCGTCTTGCCAACGACCGTCAGCACCTCCGCCGGGCCGGGCAGGTACGTGTCGTTCGCCAGCACGTCGATCTCGGCGGCACCAAGGTCCTGCACCACTCGCGGACTGTCGTCGTTGGCCGTCGGGCCCACTGCCGCCACGTGCACGGTCTTGGCGAGGCTCGCCGAGCTGTCGGTGTCGTAGACCGTCAGCGTCACGTCGTAGTCGCCGTCGTCGGGGAACGCGAACGACGGGTTCTGCTCATCGCTCGCGCCAAGCCCGGCGAAGTCCCAGTGCCAGCCCGTGATCGCATCCACCGCCGGCGCCGAGGCGTCGGTGAACAGCGCCGGCGAGCCCTCGGCCGGGTTGGCCGACCACGAGAAGTCCACCGTCGGCGAGAGGTCATTCACCGTCACCTCCGCCGTGTCGGTCGCAGTCAGCAACCCGTCCGACACCTGCAGCGTGACCATGTAGGTGCCGTTCCCCGTCCACGAGGCGCTGGGGTTGGGCCCCACGCCATCGTCGAACTCGCCGTCACCGTCGAAGTCCCACGCCAGGGCCAGCGGGTCCTCGGCCCTGTTCGGGTCGGAGCCGTTGCCGCTCAGTTCGAGCGTTTTGCCTTCGTCGACGCTGTAGGGGCCCCCCGCCTCGGCGGAGGGCGGCTCGTTCACGTCTATGACGATCACCAGGTACGCGGGGACCGACGGCATGGGGGTGTTCTCGGGCGTCTCGACGCCGTTGTCCCACACCCGCAGGCCCACGTGGTACGTCCCTGGCGTCTCGTAGACCGCATGGGCGACCGCATCGGTGCTGTCCGGGTTGTCGAAGTCGTAGCCCGCCGAGCCGTCGAAGACCCAGTCGTAGCGCGTGATCGTGTCGCCATCGTCGATGTCGAACGACGCCGTGCCGTCGAGCGTCACCGGCATGCCCGCCGTGCCGACGCCCTTGCCCTCGATCAGCTTCGCCACGGTGATGACCGCGAAGGGTGCGTGCCCTTCGGTGCTGATCGTCACCCGCCGCGAGGCCGAGTCGGTCTCGCCCTCGTTGTCCGTCACGCGCAGCGTCGCAGTGTAGGTGGCAAGAACGCACTCGAAGGTATGGCTCGCCACAGGGTTGTCGCCCGAGTAGTCGAACCGGCCGTCGCCGTCGAAGTCCCACTCGTAGAGCACGATCCGCTTCGTGGGATCGAGGTGGTAGGACCCCGACCCGTCGAATGTGAGCGGCAGGCCGCACTTCCACACGACGTCGCTGCCGGCGTCCGCTACCGGCGGCAGCACGAAGAGGCTGGGCGTGAGCATGATCACCGACCACGCCGTCACGAACGTGTCGTAGTAGTTGCCGGGGTGCGTTGTCTGGCTGTGCTCGATCCACGTGCCGTCCGACTCCTGCTCGCCCACGAGCTTCTCCGCGACGCCGTAGGACCCGCGGAACCAGTTGAACCCGTTGCTCAGCGTCTCGCTCCGCGACAGCCTCATCGCCTTCACGAACGCGTACCAGGCGTAGTAGCTGCGGCAGTTCATGAACCAGTCCCAGTTGCCCGCCTCGGCGAACCACCCTTCCGTCCCGATCCAGCGCGAGTCGCTCTTGTAGTTGTCGACCGACATCACCATCTGCACCATGCCCGACGGCCTCGTGGCCTGGCTGCCGTTGTTCCCGCCGCCGCGGTCGGTGTAACCGAACCAGCGGTTTTCGGGGCTGTAGGAGTAGCTCAGCCACACGTTGTTGCGGTTGCGCACCCACTGCGGGATCACGCAGTGCCACGGGGCTTGTGTCGTCGGGATCATCCCGATGGCCGCCCACTGGCAGGCCGAGTTGTCCGGCCACTCGTTCCAGCCGTAGCGCCACCCGCCGCCGCAGTCCGAGTTGTCCGACTGCCCCCACGCGTAGGCGTCCACCATGTCCTGCAGGATCTCCTTGTAGGTCCTGCCGGCCACGTTGGCGTTGCCCGCCCACGCCACGCGGTTGGGCGTGCCGCTCGCGACGATCCCGTCCATGATCATCCCGCCCTCGTAGGGCATGTAGCTGCTCCAGCGCGAGACCAGGCCGATGTGGTTGCCCGTGCCGTCGTAGGGGTAGTCCGGGTCGCCGTAGGTCTGCGAGTAGACGCTGTACTCGGCGAGCTGCCTGAACAGCATCCGCATCCCGCGCTTGACGGTGTCGACGTAGGGATCCTCCCTTTCGCTGCCCGTCTCCTTGTGGCCGTTGATGAGGAACGCCTGCATCGCCGAGCCTGTCTCGGAGTTCGGGTAGCCGTAGGTGTAGATCCGCCCGTCCCAGTAGTCGCCCTGGGCGCGCGTCTGGTTCTTATGCAGCCACCAGAGGCCCTCGTCGATCGCCACGTCAACCCTCGTATCGAGCACATCCTCGAGGATCACGACCGGGTAGGTGTCGTGGTGCGTGTTCTCCAGAGAGTCCTTCACCGTCAGCCGCGCCGTGAAGAGCGTCCCCGGCGTGCCCGTGTAGGTGTGCGCCGTCTCGATCACGAACTTGTCCGTCACCGTGGCCGGCTCTGTCGCCGGCGAGCCGTCGCCGAAGTCCCAGGTGTATTGCAGCGTCCCGATGCCGCCTTTCACGGTGCCCTTCAGCCTGATCTCCTTGCCGCTCCAGGTGCGGTGCGGCACTTCCGTGCTGCCGGTGAACTGCCACGGCACGCACACCACTATCGGCCCGGGCATCAGCACCACGGTCGTCGTCTGCGTATCCGAACGCCCGCCCGCATCGTAGACCGTCAGCGTCACGGTCTTCGTCACCGAGCCGATGGCGTCGCCCACGGCGTAGGCGTGCTCGGGATTCGGCCCGCTCCCGAACGGCGAGCCGTCGCCGAAGTCCCAGATGTACTTCACCACGCCCATGTCGTCAGTTGAGCGCGTCCCGTCGAACGCCACCGGCAGCTCGAAGACCGCCGTATACGGCCCGCCCGGATCCGCCACCGGGGCGTCCGAGCCCAGCACGCTCACTTCCGCCGTGCTCGTGCTGGACTGGCGGGCGTTGTCCTCGACGGTCAGCGTCACCGTGCCCGGCCGCCTCACCGGGTAGATCACCGTCCGCCCGGCCGCCATCAGGCGGAAGTCGTCGATGTGGCAGACGTTATCGTTGACGACCACGCCGCTCTTCAGCGACGCGCCCGACACGTAGGTCGAGTGGTAGACCAGAGTCCAGTCCTCCGCATCCGCCTCCTTGTAGAAGTAGTCGGCCCCGCCATCGTCGTTGATGACGACCTTGTAGTCGTACCACACCGACTGCGCGTAGCCGTAGCCGGTGTTCACGCGATAGGCGCCGTCCTCGTAGACGTGCAGGCCCCCGCTCGACAGGTAGAGGGCGTAGGGCATGTCCGTGTAGGAGTAGTTCTGGTTGTCGGCGTGCTTGAACCCGATCATCGTGTTGCCGCTCTCATTCAGCCGCGCTTGCACCGTCAGCCCCGGCTCCTTGTCCACCGCGTGAGCCGTGAAGAGATAGCGGTTGCCCCAGCTCTCGCCCCAGATCGACACGTAGTCGCCGTAGACGCCCGGATAGATCTGGAACGAGCAGTCCCACAGCTTCTTGTCGAGGTAGACGCCGTCGAACGTCTCCGTGCCGAAGTCCCAGATGTAGTGAATGATCGAGCAGTCGTCCGTCGAGCCGCTCGCGTCGAAGAGCGCCAGCGCCTGCCCCGCCGCCACGTCCTCCTCCTGCACCGAATATGGCCCGCCCGGATCAGCCTCCGGGGCCTCGCCGGCCTCGATCGACACCGCCAGCGTGTCGCTGTCGGACTGCGGGATGTCGTCGTAGACCGTCAGCGTCACCTCGTACTCGCCGAGGGACCTGTAGATGTGCGTCACCACCTCGCCCGTGGTCGTCTCGCCGTCGCCGAAGTCCCATTCCCAGCGCACGATGCCGTAGTCGTCCGTCGAGGCTGACCCATCGAACCGCACCAGCCACCTGCCGCTGATGGCGTCGCACTCTATCAGCGCCACGTCCGGGCCGGCCTCCGCCACCGGCGGCTCGCCCGGCGTCACAGTCACCGTCATCGTGTCCGTCGACGACTGCAGCGCGTGGTCCCACACCGTCAGCGTCACGGTATAGGCGCCCGGGGTGCTGTAGACGTGCGTCGTCATCACGCCCGAGTCCGTCGCTCCGTCCCCGAAGTCCCAGTCGTAGCGGTAGATGCCGTAGTCATCCGTCGACTCGCTCCCGTCCAGCAGCACCAGCCAGGTCCCGCCGGACACCTGCGACTCGTCCAGGTCGATGTCCGGCCCGGCCTCCGCCACCGGCGGCAGCCCCTTGGTGATCGTCACGGTGCTTGTGGCCGTGGCCGTCTGCCCGGCCCGGTCGCTCACCGTCAGCGTCACGGGGTACACGCCGCCGTCGAAGTACCTCGCGGCGGGCTTCTGGCCATGCAGCGTCAGCTTGTAGTTGTCCACCGTCGTCGCGCCCGTCACCACGAGGCCCGTGTAAAACTCGGTCACGCTCGAATAGACCGAGTCGTACACCAGTTGCCACTCGGTCGTGCCGGTCGGCCGGTAGTAGTAGCGGGCACCCGGGTTCTTCAGCTCCACGCGCAGGTCGTACCACGCGCCCGGCGTGAAGGTGTAGCCCGTCCACCCGCGGCCGGTCCCATCCTCGTACACGCCGATGCCGCTGTTGACCGAGTAAAAGTAGATCGCATAGGTCATCTGCGTGTAGCTGAAGTTGTCGTTCGTGTTCTTGAATCCGAACATCACCTCGCCGATGGCGGGCATCTGCACCGTGGCCTCCACGTCGATCGTGCCCGCCTGGGCACGCGCGACGCGGTGCCGGTTGAACAGGTAGCTCGATCCCCAGCCGCCGCCGGCGAGTGTCAGCACCTCGTCCTGCGTGGCAGTCGCCTGCAGCCAGCGGCCGTCGATCGTCGTCCCGGCGAAGTCATCCGACTCCACCGTCCACGCGTAGTCCACGATCTTCACGTCGTCCGTCGACGCGCTCCCGTCGAGCTGCACCTGCCAGCGGCCGCCCCACGCCTTCGACTCATCAGCGCTGTAGGGCCCGCCCGCGTCAGCCATCGGCGGGTCGTTGTAGACCAGGTGCACCAGCGTCGTGTCCGTGTCCGTCTGGCCCGAGGCGTCCGTCACCGTCAGCGTCGCCGTGTAGGTGCCGGGGCCCTTGCGGTAGACGTGCGTGGGCATCTTGCCGGTGCCGGGGATGGACTTCGCCGAGAAGTTGTCGAACCTGGCGGACGTCCTGTAGGTCATCACGCCCGACATCCCGGCGCTGAAGAACGTGTCCTGGCATTCCGCCACCAGCGCGCCATCAACATAGCCGCTCAGCCTGTCGCCCTTGCACACCAGCTTCAGGTGGTAGAGCCGGTTGTTCT
>Ga0172365_10004682_pt1 | contig 10139 bp, 7 predicted proteins | sample LakKivSesite48cm_FD_114535 | JGI IMG/M metagenome (GOLD analysis project Ga0172365, IMG submission 114535) | Sediment microbial communities from Lake Kivu, Rwanda - Sediment site 48cm | ecosystem: Environmental > Aquatic > Freshwater > Lake > Sediment | place: Rwanda: Western Province, Lake Kivu... | reverse complement strand
ATTCGGGGTGGGTGAAGTCACCGGAGGCAACGAGAGAAATCCCCTTCACCTTAGCCCAATAGGCCAGGGTGTCGAAGGTCATGTCACGGGAGGTGGCCCGGCTGAACTTGGAATGTATGTGCAGGTCGGCGATGAATTTCATGATGGATAAGGCTCAAGTTTAGACCATCGCGACAGAGATTTCAAGGACAATGATGACAATTATAACACCCAAAATTCGGGGGGCTTCGGCCTCACAAATCTTTGGGGGGCAGGCCACCCGCTCCAGAAGCTATAAGTTTAAGTTCACAGATGGGACATTGATGGCAAGCGGCTTAGCTAAATTCAAATTTTTGGATAAAATTCATATTTTTGAATTATATCGGATAGTTGGTCCCGATACAAAAAAAATGTTATTGATAATAAACGAATTATAAACTCGGAGTTACCTAAAATGTTGGCACGGAAATTGCTGATTAAAATCTTGGCTGAAGTTTTATCAGGATTATATCGGAGGGTAAGACACACGTTGAGATTGAGATATGGTGCTACCTGAATTCAAAATCCGTCAAAACAGGGAGGTGAGAATCTCAAGAAGGAAGTGGTTTGTGGGATGAGGTGAGGATATGTGCCCAAGATTATCGAGGGATAGACACATATCTTCAGGGAAGGAAACCTTTTCTCGCTCGTTCATCCTGGGAGGATGAATGAATGAGAAAAAAGGAGTTCGAGCATCAAATCAAAAAGGATGTCGAACTCAAAGGAGGGAATGAAAGAAGTGAAGAGATACGGTTTCCTCTTATCATTTTTGCTCGGTCTGTTGCTGTGCGGTGGGGCCCTCATCGCTCAGGTGCCGACTGGTTCCAAAATCATCGGCACCGTCGCCGATGATCAGGGTACGCCTCTGCCCGGTGTCACTGTCGAAGGCACCAACCCGAAGCTGATCGGGAAGGTGACAGCAACAACCGACACAAACGGTACGTACCGACTTCTCGCTCTGACTCCTGGTGAATACAGGCTCGTCTTCACGCTGCAGGGCTTCAAATCCGTCGTCCGGGAGCGAGTTTACGTCGGAATCGAGCAGACGATCAACCTCAACATCACCATGGAGCCGGGTGCTCTCGAAGAAGAAATTACCGTTATCGGACAGAGCCCGATCATCGACGTCAAGAGCACGCTGCGCGGCATGACCCTGACCAGGGAGGTTTTCGACCTTCTGCCCAAGGGCCGGAACTTCGATACCCTGGTGACCGCCGTTCCTGGAGTCTATGATGACAGTGACCTCCTGGCAGGAATCTCCGTCGACGGAGCCTCGGGCGCTGAGAACATGTTCTTCGTCGATGGAATGGATACGACCAACCTGTACACTGGTGCGAGCGCCCAGAGCGTCAATTTTGATTTCGCCGACGAAATTCAATTCAAGGCGAGCGGCTATAACGCCGAATACGGTGGCTCAGTGGGCGGCGTCATCAACGTAGTGACCCGTTCCGGGGGCAACGAGTTCCACGGCGAGCTGCTCGGCTATTTTTCGGGCACTGCTCTCGAAGGGACGCGGAGAAAAGAACTGGACCGTAATCATCAAGACGGGGACCGAACCGCCACGTATTATCCCTACGATCAGTATTATGGCGATACCACAGACAAAAGATACGAGGGCGGATTCCAAATCGGCGGCTATATCCTCAAGGACAAGCTCTGGTTTTTCGGGTCCTTTATGCCTGTCTTTTTCGATCGCTACAGGAAAATGGATTTTGCTGTCGTGAACAAGCCGGGCGTCTTCAATGACTACAACCGATCTGAGAGAACTTACAACGCCAGTGCCAAGATCACAGCCCAGCCCATGGGTAACCTTCGCGTGGGCGCAAGCTACGTCAACAATCTCTACAAGTACAAGGGCGATAATGCCAATGCTGCTACGGCCAGCACCGCAACGGATTATGAGATTTACGGTTACTCCTACCCGAACTGGACTGTGGCCGGTTACGCCGACTACACGATCAGCAACAACGCTCTGCTCAGTATCCGCGGGGGTTATTTCTACACCAACAGCGGCAAACAGCTTGCCCCGGTTACCACCCCGTTTTATGCCTTCCAGTCGGAACAACCCTACTCCTATTCGGGGACGACCAATTCGATGTTCCCGGAAATCCCAGCTTCGCTTGTGCATACCAGCAGCTGGACGAATATTCCCAGGGCTGCAGTTCAACTGCGCAATAAAAACATCAGAACCAGGCTAAACCTCAACGCCGATTTCACCTATTACATGTCCCTCGGGGGCGAGCACGCCTGGAAAACCGGCATCCAGTACATGCGCCGGGGTGAGGATTTTGATGACACGGCAGCCCTGCCCGTCGTCTATTTAAGCTGGGATAACGATTTCGAGGCCTATGGGACAACTTATGGCCGGGGAAAATACGGCTGGTATGCAATCCGCGGTAATGCTGATTCCGGTCCCTACGGAAGCTTTTACAATGTCAAGATGGACAGCTGGGCCCTTTACTTGCAGGATAGCTGGACGATCGCCGGCAAACTGACTCTCAACCTGGGTGTCCGGGCCGAAACGGAATTCGTCCCCAGTTATACGACAGATCCACTTTTTGCCAACATCAAAAAGCCTATCAACTTCCCGTTCTCGAAGAAGATTGCTCCTCGCCTGGGCGTTGTCTATGACGTCTTTGGCGACTCGAGCCTGAAACTGTACGGAACCTTCGGCATCTACCACGATGTCATGAAGCTCTTCATGGGAGCGAACGCTCTCGGCGGGCTCAAGTGGAAAAGCGCTTACTACTCGCTCGACGACTACGACTACACCAAGATCGGTGTGAACGACTACTATCCCGGCACCTACTACACCACCCTGGATTTCCGGGCACCCGTCTTTGAGGCCATCGACCCGGATTTGAAACCATTTACTCAGCGGGAAATTTCCTTCGGCGCAGAAAAAATGCTGGGCCAGGACATGTCGCTTTCTCTCCGCCTGGTGCAGAAGAAAGTTCTCAGTGCGATCGAAGACTGCGGCGTTGTCCTTCCAGCGGGCGAGTACTACTTCTACACCGAACCAGGAAGCGACTTTCTCTGGGAGAAATACCAGGAAGCTATGGCGACAGGAAACCTCCCGGAGGGAACTCCCAGGATGCCCCATTCCAAGCGCGTCTACTACGGCATGAACCTCGCTTTTGATAAGCGCCTCAGCCACAATTGGCTGGGCGGCGTTTCCTACACCTTGAGCCGCCTTGAAGGGAACTTCACCGGCTTGGCCAGCGGAGATGAGCGTGGCAGGATCAACCCCAACGGCGAACGGTTCTTCGACCTGTGGTATATGGCCTGGACCAAGAATATGGTGGATGAGGTCGACGGGCCTCTCCCGACCGACAGAACCCATGCTTTCAAGGCTTATGGGAGCTATGTTTTCGATTGGGGACTGACCGTCGGCGCCACCGTCAACGCTTACAGCGGGAACCCGGTCACCGAGATGTGGAACGTCGATACACCCAATTTCTTACCTTTTAACCGGGGAAATATGGGGCGGACGCCATTCCTATGGTGGGCCGACCTCTATGCGGAGTACAGCCTGAAGCTCGGCGACAGGTACAGACTCAACTTCAACGCCAACGTCTCCAATCTCTTCAACACCGATACAGCACAATGGGTCTATTGGAACAGGTACATATCGAATGTCACTCCAGGTGAAGAAGTCATACTCACTGGGAATTGGGAACCTTCCCCAACTAAGACAAAGGATCCCAGGTTCGGCTATGAATACAACTTCTTCGACCCGATTGCCGTTCGACTGGGTGTAAAGTTCACCTTCTGATCCAAGCTGAAAGCGACAGCAGGACAAAAAAGCCCGCCCCGACACGGAGTCGGGGCGGGCTTTTTCTTTCTCTCCCCTTGTTTTATTTTTGGAGAGTCTCTAAAATCCCCCGGACGGTCTGGGAGCGCTCGGAATCGGGTTCGAGCTCCAGGAATTTTTTAAAATTCACCACCGCCTTTTCCTTATCTCCCTTATTCAGATAGACATATCCAAGCTTGAGATAAGGATCGCTCCAGTCCGGCCTAATCCTGGTCGATAATTCAAAGTAATAAATCGCCTCATCAATTTTCTGGTTAGAAAAATAGATCTCGCCCACGTTATAGGTGAGAATCTCGTCTTCAGGCGAAGCTTCGATCGATTGGGTAAAGTAGCTCTGGGCTTTCTCCAGGTCGCCTTTTTTCAGATGGATATCACCGATACTGGCCAGAGCCTTGGCGGTCATCTTTTTCCCGGCAAGCTTGTCTTCTTCAGATTTTTCCAGGACGAGAGTATACTCGGCGATGGCCCTGTCCAGGTCCCCCATTTCTTTGTAACAGTCACCGATGTTCAGGTGAGCCTGATAAGCCTGGGGGTTTTTTTCTAAAAACTCCTGGCAAAGAGCGATAGCTTCCGCGTATTTTCCCTCGTTAAAAAGCTGGCTAGCCTGGTCGAGAAGAGCCAGGGTTGATTCATCCTCGATGATACTGCTTTCTGACGGCTTGATTTTTTTCAGGGTCAGGGTAATCGTCGGGTTGATCTTGATCTGGCTGATATTAAAGTCGACGTAAGTCGGGATATAGCCTTCGGCCGACGCGGTCACGCGCCAGTCTCCCGAACCCAGGCCGATGATCGACCATCTGCCTTTCTTATCAGACTTTGCCTCACGCGATATCTCTTCTTTTCCCTGAAAATAGATGATGATCTTCGCCGAGCTTATGGGATTTCCTTGATCGTCAACGACAACCCCACCGATTCGACCTGTTCCCCTTCCCGCTTGGGCAAAGCTGAGGACGGAAAAAACTGAGAAAATGAATAAAAAAGATAATAAATGCCATAGTTTCGTTGTCTTCATTCCCTTCCTCCTTTTTAAGTCCGTGTTAAAAAAATCCTAGATTAACGTTTTCTGGCAATCGAAAAGGGGAATCAAACAGTCCGAAAAACCACACATCCTCTGGCTCACATCTGAAACGAGATTTTTCCTCGCCCCTTGCTTCCGTCCGCCTTATTGATAAGCTCGAGGACAAGATCATAATCGCCCTTTTCCAGGACTACAGGAATTTCGATTACATACTCATGCCCGGAAAGTTTAGCCAGTTCTTCCTCCTCGAGAAGGATCGGATACTGATTCTGGTATTCCCAGACCTTCTTTTGAGAAGCGTCAAACACGGCGAGAGATAATTCCAGGGTAGTCTTGAGTTTCTCGCCTTCTGCGGTGAGCGCAATATTTTTATACGGAACCTTGACCCGGAGGATGGGCTGTTCTTTTTGCGTTTTATCAATTTCCAGGCCGAGCTCAAAAACGCTGCTATAGCTATCCTCCATAATTCTGGGTTTGAAAGCCATCTGGCCTTGATTGATTTCTGCGAGATGCTGGGCGCTCAGGGGGTCGAGCTTATAATTTCCGCTCCAGTGAGAATCTATAAAAATAATTTGAAATAATCCATAATGCCAGATTTCCGTCGGGACATCGTAAAAGGAACGGCCCCGCGGATAGGCTTCTCTTTGGTCCGGAACCCCAATGAGGATGTAAACCCTCCCTCTGTCCTGGAGCCAGCCCGGAGTTCCGCCTTCAGTAAAAAGACGGTTTGCCTCTTTGATGCGCCGGTAATATTCATCCTTGAACTTGTTCTCTTCCGTCTCCGGGTCTAAATCTCTTTTTTTCCAGAATTCTTCGATGAATTGATCCCGCTCCGATGGAGGAAGCTTAAGGAAGACGTCGTGTTCTCCCTTGGTAATAAGATACCTGACTTCAGAAAGAAATTTCTGGCTTTCCGGGTCCAGGTTTTTTTCCATCCGTTTCATGGTACAGGATGACAGAATCAGAAAAAAAAGCAGCCAAGAGAACCCAGATTTTACGGTTTCTCTCATTTTTTGTGCTTGAGGGAATCAACGAGCTTTTTGATGTTTTCCTGTTTTGGGCTGAGTTCCAGGGATTTTTCCCAGGCAATCAAAGCCTCCTCGATGTTGCCCAGCCGATAATAACACTCGCCTGTAGAATTCAGTATGTTGATATTGGTGCCGAAGTGAGAAAGGTAAGCCTTGTAGTAAGAGATGGCTTCTTCATACTCCTGGAGGGCCTGGCAGGATTGACCCAACGTCGCCAGGAATTCATTTTTTCCCTGGTTTTGATAAAACGGGAGAGCCACGTTTTTTGCGCCCCGATAATCTTTGACCATAAAGAGGATCCGGCAAAAATCCAGAGCAAATTTTGGAGAACTTGGGTTTTTTTGATGGGCTTTTTCCAACAAGGCCTTCGCCTCTGGAATCGCTTTTTTATTCAAAAGCTGGTTACCCAAGATGTTGAGATAAACAGGGTTGTCCGGAGGAGGTCCGGGCAGTGAAAGGATCCACGGCCGGGGAATGGAGGTGAATTGCGAGATGTAGAAATTATTTTCCCGGGAGAGGACTGTCTCCTTGTTTTTATTCAGGAGGGAAACCCTGATTAGATAGTGATCGGGTGGCAGGTCCTTTAAAGCGAATTCCTCATAAAAGTCCATCGGATCAGCATATTCTTTGATGCTCTTGGCGAAAGAGAGGACTTGTTCGGAATCCGCAATATTCTGTCTGAAGATGGAATACTCAAGGTACCCACTCTCTCTCAGCTCTTCATTCAGAGGATAGATTTGGAAGGCAAGGTAAAGAGTATCCTCGCGAGAAAAATCATTCCTCGGGGAAGGGACGAACTGGATATCCCCGATCAGGAATGCTTTCTTGCTTGTTTTATCCTTCGGATCCTTCTGGACTCTGTTGGCAAGGAGGAGAGGACTCATCTGAATCTGGGCCGGCTTGGGAATGACAATATCCTGCTCAATGGAGGTGAATTCTTTGAAAACTTTATTTTTCAGGAGAGCATTGAATTTGTAATTTCCTTCGACAAGAGGGAAGACATCCTGCAAGCTAAAAAGCTTGGATTTGATTTTGTCCATCTGGCTCTGGTCAAGTTCGACGGGGATGGTCCGTTCAAACTGGAAAATCATGTTCCCTTCTGTATCAGAGACCTGGACGTTGATTTCGAGAATGGTCTTGAATTTCTGGTTGTACTGCTCGACCGACAGCTTCTTCGGCTCGATGAGGTAATGGACAAAAAAAGTCCCTGAGTCGTCCCTGACAACTTCCAGAAGAAAGTCACTTTCAATGTAATTCGCCGTATACTCGACCTCGATAATATCTTTGTAGCGGAGCAGCTTTTCGGCGTACTCGTCGTTGACTTTTTCATAAGGCGCTGCGGGGATTTTAGCGGAGAGGAGGACCTCCGAGGCAATCGATGGCGAAGGGACATAGGTCGATGTTTCTCCGTGGATCAAAGAGAGGGAAACAGTGGCAATATTCGGCTCGATCTCGAGAAGCTGATTAAAGGCGTTTTCGTAATCTCTCATGTCTCCCATGTAGTTGGTCAATAAAAACTGGGGGCCGAATTTGATTGGGCTATAGAGCTCATATTCGCCTATTCCAGTTCTCTTGAAAAAGACAACGCTGAAGGCATTGGGCAGGCCGTATTCTATCATCCCTTGATAAAACCAGATGATCGTGGGATAGACTTCGGTCAGGGATTCGTATTTTTCGATCGAATCGGGTTCACCCAGGATGATATAAATCCTCCCCATAGGCGTTCTCCATCCTGGGCCGGGGGAGTCCCTTCCGAACCACTTGTCGGCGTAGTCGATGCGGCGGTAATGCTCTTTCTTGAACTCGTTTTCCAGAGTGTTGGGGTCGGGGTCTCTTTGCTTCCAGAAGGCCTCGATGAAGATGTCCCGCTCCCGGTCTGACTCTAACTGGAGAAAGACATCTCTTTCCTTGGGCGTTATGATGTAACCGACCTCTTCCTCGAGCCAGCGCCGATATTGCGGGGAGAGATCCTTGAGAGTTTTTTTGGTCTGGGAGCTGGCTGAAGGCGGGACGATGAGGGAAAAAAGAAGAATGCAGAGCAGAATTTTTGTCCGCATCAGAAAGCCTGCGGCGCTATTATAGCATATGGATAGAGAGGATGAAATAAGAGGGAGCGAAAGGGGCCTGCGTCATAAAAGTGGGGAAAGGGGCTTGACATCTGTCGGGGGCCGTGATATTGTAGAGATAAATCTACATCTAAAGGAGGCCCGATGGATACTTTCCAACAGCTCGAGGCCCGACGCCTAGCCCTCCTCGAGGAGTTCCGCTCCTTCCGCTCGATGCGGCGGGGCACGATCAATGAACAGTTTTTCGATGTCCGTCTCAAGGGGCAAGCCAAGACCGTCCGGCGGGGACCCTATTATGTCTTGTCGCGGAGGGAAGGAGACAAAACCGTCAGTCGGCGTCTGACCACACCCGAGGCGCTCGAACAGGCTCGAAAGGACAGCGAGGCTCATAAGCGGTTCCACGCCTTGTGTCGGGAGTTCGAAGAGGTGATCGAGAAGCTGGGAGAGTTGGAACGGACGACGGAGCAGGAAAAAAAACGCTCGAAATCCGGGTCGAGCAAAACCGGGAGGTAAAAAGGCTGCTCGAGGTTGCGGCCAAGGGCGGGAAGCCGGACCTGGAGGCCTGGGAGACGGCCTTGCGGGGAGCGGTGTTGGCCTGCGGAGCCAAGGTCCTGGCCGAGATGCTGGCCGCACAGGGCTCGGGCCGGAGGGAGGAGCCGGTCGTCTGCCGCTGTGGGCAGAGGATGGAAAGCGAGGGGGTGCGGCCCAAGGAGTTGTTGACGATCCTGGGGCCGGTGAGCTATGAGCGGTCGAGGTTTAAGTGTTCGGGGTGCGGAGCGACACGTTACCCGGGCGATGAAGCTCTGGATGTGGTGGGGACGACACGCTCGCCGGGGCTGCGGCGGATGATGGCCCGGGCCGGGAGTCAATCGACCTTTAAAGACGGCCGAGACGATCTCCGTATCTATGCCGGAGTGGAGGTCAGCGCCAAGGATGTCGAGCGGGTGGCGGAGAGAATCGGGCAAGAGATGGACATCTGGGGAGAGCGGGAGAGGCAGGCGCTCTTTGGTCCGGAGCGGGAGAGGGAGCCGGGAAAAGACATCCCGCTGATGTATGTCAGTTACGACGGGACCGGGGTGCCGATGAGGCCGGAGGAACTCATCGGCGTCAAGGGCAAACAGGCCGACGGCACGGCCAAAACCCGCGAGGCGAAGCTGGGTTGTGTCTTTACCCAGACGACGGCCGACGAGGAGAGGCATCCGATTCGGGATCCGGACTCCACCACGTTCGTCGGCGCCATCGAGACGGCCGAGGCGTTCGGGTGGCGGATCTATGGGGAGGCCAGACGGCGGGGCGTCGAGCGCGCCCGGCGGATCGTCGTCCTCGGGGACGGGGCGGAGTGGGTGAAGAATCTGGCCGAGATGCACTTCCCCGGTGCCGTTTTGATTATTGACCTCTACCATGCCCGCGAACATGTCGCGGCGCTATGCCGCGCCCTCTTCGGAGCGAACGAGAAGAAAATGGAGCGCCGTCGTCAGCATTGGTGGGCGCTTCTGGACGAGGGGAAGGTCGAGACCATCGTCTCCCAGGCCGCACTCGCCCTCCCCGAAGACCCCGATCTGAGGAAGAGCGCGGCGGCTGAAATCCGCTACTTGAATAAGAATAAAAAGCGGATGCGCTACAATAAGTTCCGAGCGCAGGGCCTGTTCGTGGGCTCCGGAGTTGTGGAGGCCGGATGCAAGACCATCATCGGCCAACGCCTCAAGCAATCAGGGATGGAATGGTCCGTCCGCGGTGCTAACGCCATCCTCGCCCTGCGTTGCATCATGAAATCTAACCGCATCGAAGACTACTGGGAGTCCCGAGCCGCGTGATTTACCCCCCTTTTATGACGCAGGCCCAAATCCTTCACGTTGACCTTAGATCACAATTGATTGCATTTGCTATTTCTGCAACAGATCAATTCTTAGGAGTATTCCCATTTGTTATTGATTTCTTGCTTCTCTGGGGTAAGCTTCAATCATAATTTCAGGAGGTAGGTGTATATAGTCTGTCAGAAGGTCAAAACACCCAATATCATTTTGTTGATTTGTGCACATGGTATCAGAAAGCTCATCTGCCTCCCAGGCAAAAAACCCAATGAATCATATTGATTGGAAGGTTGGATTTGTGATAAACATTCCACGATGTCCTTATTCGTTAAAGGATGACTAGATTTTCCAAATATTCTGACGTAGCCAGCCAAGAGAGACATT
>Ga0172365_10004680_pt1 | contig 10140 bp, 7 predicted proteins | sample LakKivSesite48cm_FD_114535 | JGI IMG/M metagenome (GOLD analysis project Ga0172365, IMG submission 114535) | Sediment microbial communities from Lake Kivu, Rwanda - Sediment site 48cm | ecosystem: Environmental > Aquatic > Freshwater > Lake > Sediment | place: Rwanda: Western Province, Lake Kivu... | reverse complement strand
TCTTTTATGACGTATTTAAAATCTCCCATCCAGCGTTTCTTTGCCTCTATAAAAATGGGATTGATAGCGCCGCCAGTAAGAATCATTTCGTCTGAAAGTTTAACTTTCTGGGATAATTCCTTAATATGCTCGGCGGTCAGTTCCATTGAAGTCTTGACCATTCCTGCCAGGATATCTTCACGATTATGGGATAGATGGAGATTAATGATGGAAGCCCATATATTCTCTACAGAATACCTGTCTCCGGACAAATAAGGAAGAAAACCGGGCAGGTCTGAAACTTCCTCCTCATTCTCCCGCTCCAGAACCTTTTTCAGAGCTTGCGGTAAGAAATCTTTAAAGAAACTATCCAAGTTCATATCCCGACAAAATACATTGGCAAACCACTTAAATGCTTCTCCTCCTGTATTTAGAACGAACATAGTTATCCAGCGACCAGGAATTACGTGGCAACGAATATTATGTCTGGGAGAAGCGATGGGCGTCTCCAGACAGGTAGTCAATATTTCGCATGTTCCCAAAATATCCACTATCTTTCCCTGTTCATGTGTTCCCACACTTAAATCGGCACAGGCGACATCATTCCCGCCCATCAAAACCGGAATTCCTGCTTTAAGATTCAGTTTATCAGCCATCTCAGGCTTCAGAGTTCCCAGAACCTCCCAGCTATTAACAAAGGGTGGTAACTTCTCCTCAGAAATTCCCAGCTCTCTGACAATCTCCAGATTCCAACCTTTCTCGGGTCTGGTTGTATTGAAAAGGGCGGTCAAAGAGCCAGTGGACGCGTCCATACCGAATTTACCAGTTAAGCGATAGCCGAAAAAGGTATTGGTATGAGCAAAAATGTGTCCATTTTTATAGACTTCAGGAAGATTATCTCTCCACCAGAGAATCGTAGAGGCAGTGCAACCTCCGGGAACTGGAAGATTGGCTGTTTCTGATAGGAGCTTTTCTTCTCCTATTTTGTCTCGAATTTCCTGAGCTTGTTTAGGAGAGCGCCTATCCATAAAAAGAACTGCAGGAGTTAAGGGATTACCTTCTTTATCCAGAATCATCGCCCCGGGAGTGGTCACGCCCATAGGCATAACTTCAACATCTTCTAATGAACTCTTCAAACGCTTGTGACAGTCGAGGAAACCTGCCCACCATCTTTCAGGATCAGAATCGGCTTTATCTCCGTCATAAGTGTTGATAGGATAGTAACAATTTGTCATCTCTATAAGCTCGGCCTGGCGGTCAAAAAGCCCCAGTTTAAAACCGGTTGTGCCTATATCCAACGCAAGGATGACTCCTCGTTGACTCATTTGTTATCCCCCTTTAAAAGTCCTGCTTCCTTAAGGTCTTCTCTTAACTTCTCTTTCTGGTCTTCTCTCAGTCCCAGAAGAGGCTTCCTGGGAAGCCCACCCACAAGTCCGACCAAATCCATTGTCGCTTTTACGCCGGCAACACCATATGCACCGGAAATCTTCTTATTGAGGGTGGAAAGGCGGAGGTGAAGTTTCTCTCCTTCTTCCATCTTCTTCTCTTTGCCAAAAAGGTAGAGTTCGTGTGTTAAATCTGGAAAATAGTTGGCCATGGAAATCACTCCTCCCACAGCACCTGAAAGAATTGCTGGAAATAAGAAGCTAATGCTTCCGGCCATCACCACAAAATCGTCAGGAACTACCTGGATAAACTTCTCGATGCCACTAGGAGCGCTATCTTTTATCCCTACTATATTTCTATGTTCACTCAGCTTCCTTACCAATTCTGGTGAAAGAGTTATCCCGGAAAACTTCGGCGCATTGTAGAGCAAAATTGGTATAGAGGAGCCTTCAGCACATTCAGTGAAATAGCCTGCCAATACTTCATCGGTCATACGGCTACGGAAATAGAAGGGAGGAAGCATATTAAAGTAATTGATTCCCATAGACTCAGCCTTCTTAATAAAACGGAGGGCTTGCCGAGTAGATTCTACAAAGCAAGCGGTTATAACTTTCTGGTGGGGTGCTTTATATTCTAAAACTATCTCCAGTATTTTTAGCTTTTCATCCTCGTCAAGAGCCTTGTTCTCACCATTGCTGCCCAAAACCAAAAAGCCCTCGGCTTTGGACTTAGCGTAAAAACTCGTATTATGTTTGAGACCATTCCAGTCTACACTCTCATCCTTTAGGAAAGGAGTGGCTATGGGAAGAAAAACGCCGCTTAAATTCTCTTTGTGGTTTTTCATAGAATCTCCTTTAAGTTTTCATTATTCTATTTTTTATTTTTTATCCAACCGCTCATTGACGAAGTCCACCATTCCCCTTGTAGCATTGGAAAACTCTTCGGCTGTCGCCAGAAGAGCCGAGTGGGTATTAAACTCCTCAGGTGTAAGACCATCTTCTCTATAGCCCTTCTCAAAGTAAGGAATTCTAAGAAGTTTATCCAGCACCTCTTTTGGAGGTTCTTCTTCTATCTGGTCCCTAAACTGAATATTGTCACTAATTTTCATCAATCCCTTAATATATTTCGGGGGACAGGTATAAACAATATCTGCGCCAGCTAACTTCTCTACATGCCAGGAGGCAATCGGTTTCCCATTTATGGGCGGACTGATACGCATGGAGCATATGAGCATCTTGCTGGGGTAGTTTCTTTCCTTAACGAGCTTGTAGGCTTTCTTAAATATGGCCAGTTCAGCCCACCTGACATCTGCCTCTGAAAGCTCAATTCCCTTCTCTTCAGCTTTTTTTGTAAGACCTCCCAAATCTCCATACCTTGCCGCCATATCAGTTATAACAGACCTCCATCTGGTCAGGTCAACCCCATTCTTTTTGGCAATTTCCAGCCCCTCTTTGACCGCATTGGCGCAAACTAAAAACTGCGGAAGGGTAAAGGCGAGAGTATTATTAGTGGGTATACCCATTGAAGTCAAAATTTTGATAATTTTGTATCCCTCCCTTGAACCAGGAATCTTGATCATAACATTAGGGCTTAGGCTAGCCAGTTCCTTCGCCTGCTCGAGCATCTTTTCTTCATTGTGTATCTCCCGGGGATCTACTTGAGCTGAAATATATCCATATTTATAATTCGATTTTTCAAAAACCCCCAAATACATCTTAGCACCTCTTTTGACTATTTCCTTATAAGTCATCCAGAAAAGGCTCTCCTTATCTATTTCCAGATTCTTATCAATAAGCCCATCTACAAATTCTGCCCAGTAAGCCCCGTGAGTTTTGAATACATCCAGACAGAGTGGAGGGTTTGTGGTAACACCTCTAAATAGCGTATCCTCGGGTTTGTCAGGATTGTAGAGTCTCTTAAATTGTCTTTTCATAATTTCCCTGTCTTCCTCTTTTGCCTCTCTCAGCATCTCCTCCACCCAACTTTGGTAGACTAAAGGTGAAGAATCCCACCATATCTCAGCTTTTGGATTTATTTCGGCTAACCTTTCCAACACGTGCTTTTCTCTCATTTGTCCCCCTTTAATCTAAGCTTTATGAAATTTTACCACAAAGATACAACACCTGTCAAGTACAACAGATAAACATAAATCTTTACAAATTTTTCTAATTTAGTATAATATTTTTTAAGGAGGACATTGTGCTCCGCATAGAAAATAAATCTCAAAGAATAGCCATACGGATACTTATTGTTTCTCTTCTAGGAACTTTAGTAATTTCCATAATAATTTTGAGACGTTACCTAACAGAACTACCCCCTATTGATACCCTTGAGGAGTATAGACCAAACTTGATTACCGAAATCTGCGATATCAATGGCGAAGTTATTGATGAACTTTTCGTGGAGAGAAGAGCCCTGGTTCCTCTCTCCAAAATTCCAGTAGACCTCCAGAATGCTGTTATTGCTATTGAGGACCAGAGGTTCTTCAAACACTGGGGAGCAGACTTGCATGCTATTGCCAGAGCTATGCTTGCCAACTTGAAGCATGGTCAGATTGTGGAGGGAGGAAGTACCATAACCCAGCAACTGGCCAAGGCCTTATTTCTCACAAGAGAAAAAACTATCGAAAGAAAGATAAAGGAATTACTTCTCTCAATCCAGTTAGAAAAAAATTATACTAAAGAAGAGATTTTGCAGTTATATTTAAATCAGATTTATTTTGGTCAGGGTGCTTACGGTGTTCAAGAAGCTGCGAGTGTCTATTTTGGAAAAGATGTCCAAGAGTTGAATCTGGCAGAATCGGCCATGCTGGCGGGACTGCCGCGAGCCCCAAATAGCTACTCCCCCTTTGTGGATGTTGCTCGCGCTTACAGACGGAGAGCTACTGCGCTCCGGAGAATGGTGGAGTGTGGATTCATTACCCCCGAGGAAGAAAATGCCGCCAATAATTATTCACTTCCAATTGAAAAACATCAACTAAGGAAGTCCCAAGGTTCTTATTTTGTGGATTACTTAAGACAAATATTGGAGCCAAAATATGGAAGTAATGCTCTATTTAAAGGCGGATTAAAAATTTACACAACTTTAGACTTGAAAATGCAAAAGATTGCAGAAAAAGTTCTGACAGAGAAACTGGATGAGTTCGACGAGACAAAAAAGAGAGAAAGCGAAAAGCCAAAAGTGAGTGAACTGGAGGAGACGGAAAAGGTCACGGAGAGAAAAGTCCAGGGTGCTATTTTATCTCTCGATCCTGCGACAGGGCAAATTAGAGTAATGGTGGGAGGTCGAGACTTTGAGGAGAGTCAATTTAATAGAGTAGTTCAGGCAAAAAGACAACCGGGGAGTGCATTTAAACCCTTTATTTATACTGCTGTTATCGATAATGGCTATACAGTAGTAGGTCCCATAGAAGATTCTCCAGTTGCCTATTACAATGATGGAATAAACTGGAAACTTCTTTCCAACACTACAGACCTCTCTGATATAGACCCCGAAATTGTCAAAAATATAGACCCTGAAAAACTCTGGATTCCCAAGAACTACGAAGATACTTTTCGTGGAGGTATTTTAATTCGCGATGCTTTGGCCTACTCCATAAATATTTGTGCAGTAAAGTTACTGGACAGAATTAGACCAACTACTGCAGCCAGTTATGCTGAAAAAATGGGCATTCGGAGTCCCCTGGAGAAGACACTATCTCTTGCCTTGGGTTCATCGGTAGTCACACCACTGGAAATAACCTCAGCTTTCGGAGTGCTGGCGAACCAAGGCATCAAAACCAAGCCTTACGCTATTATTCGAGTTGAAGATGTTAGCGGAAATATCCTGGAAGAGAACTTCCCAGAGGAGGAGGTAGTCCTATCGGCACAAACTGCCTACATTATGACGCACCTCTTGAAAGAAGTTGCCGAGAGAGGAACCGGCTGGTATACCAAATATATAGGTCGTCCAAGAGCCGGAAAGACTGGCACAACCAATGAATTTACTGATGCTTGGTTTATCGGGTTTGTCCCCAACCTGGTGACCAGCGTATGGGTGGGTTATGACGACAATCAAACCCTGGGAGAGAGAAAAAGCGGAGCAGTTGCAGCCTGTCCCATCTGGACAGAATTTATGAAAGAAGCTCTCCAGGATACTCCTGTATTAGACTTTCCTGTTCCTCCCAATATCGTCTTTGTGAAAATAGACCCTAAAACAGGGCTTTTAGCCTTAGAAGACTGTCCGGATGCTGTGTTATTACCATTTGTAAAGGGAACGGAACCGACCGATTATTTCTTAAGTGAAGAAATGCCTGAAAAGAAAACGGAACCAGCCATTTCCACTCCCTGGGAAAAAGAGCCTTCCTGGGATTAAAAAACCCGATTTATACCTGTAATTTGGAATTTTATTTTTGATATTTGATTTTTAATGTAGGGGTTCAATTTATCCAACCTGGTTAAGAAAGGAGAACTGTATGGCTAAAAGTGGTAAAGATGCTGAGAAAGAAGCAGTATTACATGTAGCTAATTTGATGTGCGTGGCAGCCAGGACAGCACCCAAAGCCAGGGGAATAGACAATATTGTCAGTACTGTTCTGAACGATAAAGAAAAGGAGTCTCTTGCCCACAAAATGGAAGAATTTGGTAAAAAGACTGAAAGACCCCATGTGTTCACTCGGGATGCAAATAGCGTTCGTCAAGCACAAGCCCTGGTTATAATTGGCACGAAAATTGGCCCGGTGGGTCTGAATTGCGGTTTTTGTGGATTTGACAACTGCCAGAAATGCGAAGAATCTGATGCCCGCTGCGCCCACAACAGCGGGGATTTGGGAATTGCTATAGGCTCCGCTGTTTCTGTTGCCAGTAATCACAGAGTAGACAATCGCGTTATGTATTCGATAGGCTGGACCTCTGTTAAGGAAAAAATACTGGGAGAAGAAGTCAAAATGGTCTTAGGTATTCCTCTCTCCGCCAGTGGAAAGAACATCTTCTTTGACCGAAAATAGAGGTTCAATTCACTGGTGAGGGATTCTCTTCCCCTTTGAGGGAGAACATTTTTCCTTTACCCTCTCCCCTTGAGGGAGAGGGTCGGGGTGAGGGGGATAAAATGAAGGAATTGTTTACCATGTGGAAATATACCAGAATGGTAGTTTTGACTGCAGTGAGTGCTGCAGTTTATGCTGCCGTACTTATTCCATTTAAGCCGATACCGATAATTCCCGGATTTACAGAAATCAGGCCAGCCAACGTGCTTCCCATTATCTCCTCTCTTATGTTCGGTCCTGCGGCTGCCTGGGGAAGTGCCTTTGGAAACCTAATCGGAGACTTCTTTGGTACTCTCGGTCCGGGAAGCGTCTTCGGGTTTGTGGGAAATTTCCTCTATGGGTTCATACCTTATAAGGTTTGGGGAATTCTCTCAAAGGAAGACCCGACTATCAAAGGTAGTAAGCAACTCTTAAAATATCTATTCCTCGTATTTCTGGCAAGTAGTGTTTGCGGAGTGGTTATTGGCTGGGGAGTAGACCTTCTGGGTCTGGTCCCTTTTTCTGCCCTGGCCAACATCATTATCATAAATAATTTTCTGGTTGCTTCTATTCTGGGCCCTTTCCTTTTAATTATCCTCTATCCCAGAGTAAAAGGGTGGGGACTTCTCTACTCTGATATACTTGAGGAAAGAGAACTTCGCAGGAAGAATTTGAGAGGGCTGGGACTTATCCTTATCTCGATAGGTGGTCTGGGAGGAATAATTCTGGGAAACTTAATCTCATTGGGAGTTTACCACTCGGGATTCCTGGGAGCAGGGTTTGTAAAAGGAACTACTGGTTCTCTTGGAATCGCCCTGGGAATGGTACCAGTGATATTTCTGATTTTCATCGCCTGTGTGTTGCTATAGGTAGCCCTCGGATGGGTAGTGGCGATATTCCTCGGAACAAAAAAATTTGAGGGAGTAATATGAAAGCTATTGAGGTCGATACTTTAAGCTTTACTTATAAAGGCGGACCCAAGAAGGCTTTAGACGGAATAAAATTCGAACAGGAGCAAGGAGAAATGGTAGTCCTTATGGGACATACCGGAGCTGGCAAGTCGACTTTCTCTCGCTGTCTAAATCGTTTAATTCCTCACTTTCATAAGGGCAATTACAGTGGGGAAATCAGAATTCTGGGAAACTCAATTAGGGATAAAAGAGTTTATGACCTGGTAGGTCAGATAGGATTAGTATTTCAAGACTTTGAGTCGCAACTCTTCTCCACTAATGTAGAGTTAGAAGTAGCATTTGGTCCAGAAAATCTTTGTCTCTCTCGGGAGGAAATCAAGAGAAGAGTTGATGAGTCATTGCAATTAGTGAGGCTAAAAGGTTTTGAAAGAAGAGAACCGGCAAGCCTTTCTGGAGGTGAAAAACAGCGACTGGCTATTGCTTCCATCCTTGCCATCAAGCCAAAAATAGTGGTAATGGATGAGCCCACAACAGACCTCGACCCCCAGGGTAAACTTGAAATCTTTTCAGTGGCGAAAATACTTAAGTCAGAGGGCTACACCATACTCTTTATCGAGCACGAAACCGAAGCGATTCTGGAAGCAGACAAGATTGTAATCGTGGATAGAGGTAAAGTAGTTACAGAAGGGAAACCTTACCAGATTCTGAAGGATGTAGAACTCCTGGAGAATCACGGGATTCGTCCTCCCCAGATAGCCAAACTCCTCAAGGAAATAAATGAGCCAACGATTTCTTTCAATCTGGATGAAGCCCTCAAAGTTTTCCAAAAAAGAGATTGGAAAATCTCAGACGAAAAATACACAGCTCTCTTGAAAAAAGAGGAAGAGCAACACATAGGTTATGGAAAGAAGATTATCGAAGTAAAAGACCTGGAATATTTCTATCCCGAAAATATCAAGGCTCTGGATGGCATAAGCCTGGATATTCAGGAAGGAGAATTTTTAGCCATTATTGGACAGAATGGCTCGGGAAAGACGACATTGGTAAAACATTTCAATGGACTTCTTAAGCCCTCAAAAGGAAAGGTCAGAGTAGCTGGTGAAGACACCAAAAGAAAACAGGTGTCGGAACTTGGGAAAATAGTAGGTTATGTGTTTCAGAATCCCGACCATCAGATATTTGCCGATACAGTGGAAGAGGAAGTTGCCTTTGGGCCCGGGAATTTAGGAATTTCTAAAGAGAATATCTCGCGGTTCGTAGAAGAGGCACTGAAAGAGGTTGGATTAGAAGGATATGAAGGATGCGACCCTTTCTCTTTAACTAAGGGAGAAAGACAGAGAGTTGCTATTGCCTCAATCCTTTCCGCAAGACCACAGGTCCTCATCCTGGATGAACCAACCACAGGTTTAGATTATAGACAACAGAAATCGGTTATGGAACTTCTGAAGAGCCTCAATGGGAAAGGACATACCATAATCATCATTACCCACTCACTCTGGGTAGTTGCAGAATATGCAAAGAGAGTCTTAGTTCTCCATCAGGGCAAAATTATACTGGATGGCTCTCCCAGGAGAGTCTTTTCTCAGGAAGAGAAGCTCGCTGATAGTTTCTTGAGATTACCAGAAATTATAAGGTTAAGCAACAGGATGGAGAGAACCCTCCTTTCTGTTGATGAATTCAAATATTGTCTGGAAAGATAAATATGTTTATCTATCTGGATAAAGACTCTTTCTTGCATCATCTACACCCGGTCACAAAGATAGTAGGATTAATTCTCCTTTTCATCTGGGCGATGGTGTTTAACCATCCATTATACCTTTCCATTATCTTCGTAATTGTTTTCTTCCTTTCTCTTCTGGCTAAGTCTCTCGCCAACCTTAAGAAATTCTGGATACTGTTAATCATTTTAGCTTTCTTCAGTACACTCTTATGGTCCTTTTTTCTAAGAGGCCCATCGCGACTATTTAAATTAGGCTTTATTCAAATATCGAAAGAATCTTTCCTTTATGGACTGGCAATGGGAATTAGAATAGACACAATGATAATCTCCGGAATTATCTTCCTTTCATCCACCAGAACTGAAGATTTTACCCAAGGACTCAGTTCTCTGGGCCTGCCTTTCCCGGTCAGCTTTGCCCTTTCTCTCTCCTTCCGCCTGGTTCCCACTTTCGCCGTTACATCTTCAACCATCATTCAAGCTCAAAAGTCGAGGGGCTTAGATTTGGAAAGCGGGCGACTCCTGAAAAGAATTAGAAAGCATATCCCTCTTTTCGTTCCCATCCTCATACATGCCATCAGAAATACCGACCTCTTAGCTATGGCGTTAGAATCTAAGGGTTTCGGATTTAAAAAGAAGAGAACTTACTACCTTCAGTTCAGGTCTACTTGGAAGGATTGGCTTTCCATAGCAATATTGGCAGGCTTAATCGGTTTCTCTTTCTACATCAGACTCAATGGATATGGTATGATCTTCCACAGAATATAAAATCTCTAAAAACTACCGTTTTTCTTCAACCCGCTCGCAACTATTTTTCTCCCTCGAGTCGCATCCTCTTTTCCCTATATGCGGCTGCCAGAATCTGTTCTCCCTGTTCCAGAAAACAGAGCTCCATATACCTCAGATAATCAGGGTCGCCAAGAGAACCTTTCTCACATAGATATTTTTCCTCTAATTGTTGCTTTTCGATTCTGAGTTGAAGTCCCAGAAATCCACTTTTTGACTTTAAAGCTGCATTTATCCTGATTAGTAGATATTCTGGACAGGCTTTGGGAACTACTGCAAACAATCCTCGTGAGAAAGCATCTTTTATAAGCTCGTTCTTTCCTCTGGTATGAGCTGCTGTGTAGACTACTACAGGAACT
>Ga0172365_10004678_pt1 | contig 10141 bp, 8 predicted proteins | sample LakKivSesite48cm_FD_114535 | JGI IMG/M metagenome (GOLD analysis project Ga0172365, IMG submission 114535) | Sediment microbial communities from Lake Kivu, Rwanda - Sediment site 48cm | ecosystem: Environmental > Aquatic > Freshwater > Lake > Sediment | place: Rwanda: Western Province, Lake Kivu... | reverse complement strand
TTCTCTGGGCATCTCTGCTCCGGTGCTGACCGGCTGCGGGCCACTGAACTTAGTCGCTTCAAACTGCGTTTGCTCAGTGTCGGTCATAGTCGGCTGTTCAACAATCCGCGGAGTTATGAAGACCACCAGCTCGCTGGTAATGGTATCTTCGCCCGTAAACCTAAACAGAAGCCCGACAAGCGGCAAATCACCAAGCAGCGGCACTTTGTTGATCTGCTTGGTGACTTCCTTCTTGCGCAAGCCGCCCAGAACCACGGTCTGGCCGTTCTGGATGAGCAGAGTAGTCTCGGCCTCGCGCCTGTCAACGATGGGCTGCGGATACGTTAGCGTGCCGCTGGCGAAGGTGACTTCACCTACTTTTACGCTGAATACCGGCTTGACTTTGAGTCTTATCATCTCGTCGCGGGTCAGATGCGGCGTCACGTGCAGCTCAACTCCGACTTCCTTGAAGCTAGTTGTGCCCATACTGCCGCCCATTGCGGATTCGGTTAGCTCCTGATAGGGCAACTCGGAGATTATCTTGAAAGTTGCGTTTTCGTTATCCAGGACCAATACCCTTGGATTGGCAAGAAGCTTGGCATTGACGTTTTCCTGTTCAGCTTTCAACAGCATGTAGATATCGATGTTTGGGGTTAGCCAGCCGAAGCGGATGGCTGCGGTGGTACTTGCTGCTTTGTCGAGAGTACCTGAGAAGCCGCTGGTTATGAATGGGTCGGTCTTGCTGCGCAAATACGTAGTGTCGCCGTATTTACTGACCTCGATATTGTCTGAGACCGGATCCCCGCCAGTAAAATTAGTGCGCCTGCCGGCATCCCATTTGACGCCAAGGTCCAGTCGATCTTTGCTGGTTATGTCGTAGATTCTTGCCTCCACCAGTATTTGCGGCGTTATACGGTCGATTTCCTCGATGAAGGTGTCGATAGCCTTGATTTTGCTTTCGGTGTCCGTGACCATTACATTGCTGGTCCCAGGATTACAGGACAATGAACCCTGCTTTGAAATGAACTTTTGAAGGGATTTTTCGACCTCCATGACATCAGCGTAAGTGATTCGATAAACCTTGCTGACGAGCTTCTCGGTGACCTGGGCAACCTCGCTGGCGGGAACTATTCGCACCATGTTCTTGTCAATCACATAGTCGTAGCCGTATGTTGACAGGATATTCTTTAGAGCCTCTGCCAGCGGTACATTGGTAAGCGGGCCCACGTTGACCTGTCCGGTCACCTTGGGGCTTATGACAAGGTTCACATCCGCCTGCTCGGCCAACTGTCTTATTACCTTGTCGATGGGTAAGTTCGAGGCTTCAATGCTTATGGGTTTTTGCATCCGCTGCTCAAGCTCGCTTAAGACTTCTTTTTGTGCTGTGTTTGGATCGCTATTCTGGGCGGCCCATCCAGGACAGGTCGCAGAAACCGTCAGCACGACTGCAATGAACACCAAAGACTTCAGCCCACTAAATTCTACTGCAAGACGTCTCATAATAGTCCCTTTTCAATTTTCGATTTTTTGAGTCCAAGTTTTGCCATCTTTTTCGAACTCGACTTCATCTTTATTTATTTTTACTATTGTGGCACCCAATATTACGTCGCCTTCGTGCGCTATTTGGGTGCCGATCACCGCAGATGACCGATCCTGGGTATGCAGAATGCTCCTTACGATTAGCTTTTCGGGTTCTGGTTCGGCTTCTTGCGGCTCCTGCGACTTGGCCTGCGCAGGGGCGAGCGTGCCGGCCTGCATGGGGTCGCGAAGTGTGGCCGGATAAGGTGCCGGTATCTTCCAGTCGATCGCGCCGCCGGAATCAGTAGCAGAGTTTGCTGGGGCTTTTTGTTTGTCACTTGCCACACTACGTGAAGGAGAGCTCACAACTTGTGTAAGCACAAAGACCAACGCGATTGCCAGAGCAGGCACCAGCACCATCATCGCCTTCTGTCTGGTCTGGCTTACGCCTGGCTTACCGGCAAAGAGCTTCTCCTTCATCTGCTGTAGACTCTTTAGCATCCCGCCCTTGGCATAACTGGGAGCTTTCATGGTCAGAGCAGTTTTGTGTTTTTTCGGAGCTGGGACCTTCGGAATCGACTCGCCAGCGGCGGACTCTGTTTCGCCCTGATGTTGCGGCTCTACAGAAAGAGGCTTCTCTGAGATAATGGCGCCTGGTGCAGGCCCACCATACGTCTGGCGAGAAGGCTCTGGGACAACCGGTTCTGGCTCGAGCACGACTTTCGAGGGGGCAGGTCCTGCCCCTGCGCAGGCAGGGGTCGCCAAGTCTTCAGGGACCTCAGTCTGCTGCGGCGCAGCGGGAGCATAACCTGGGGGGTCCAATATGGGCATACGGCGCAGGGTCGCAACCTGGTCATTCGCTGAGAGCGGTACGCCTTTGAAGATCGATGAGACGTCCTTCTGCAAGCCTATCTTACGTTTTGGCATCGCTGGTCTCCTCGACCAATACCCTGTTACTACTTGTCGGCTCGTCTGGGGCGTGCTTCGGCAGGGCCGATCCAAGCGGGACCGCGCAGGCGGGGGTCTTCTCAACTGTGGCCTGGTCGGTGCTTATTTGCTCGGAAGAACCCTCGTCAGCACCTGTTTGCTCAGACAAGGCCCCGCTCTGGCGTGGCTGTCCCGTCCAAGACGGGCAATTAATTATCTCGTCGGCTAATCTGAGGTATTCGGTAGCTCCGGTACTTTGAGGAGCGTAAGATAGAATGGACTCACCAGCGCTTGGGGCCTCAGCCAACCTTACAGTTCGGTGAATAACCGTACGGAAGATCAGATCGCCAAAGAACTGCCGCATCTGCAGTTGGATCTGTTTGCAGAAAAGAAGCCTGTCTTCGACAAAAGTCAACAGCAAGCCCAGGAACCTCACTTCACACGGGGCAAAATTCACCCTTATAATGTTGGCAGTTTCCAGCAGTTGTTTCAGGCCTTCCATTGCATAATAGCTGACCTGAACAGGGACGATTACATCCGTGCTGGCAATCAGTGCATTGAGGGTTAACAGCCCGAGCGACGGCGGACAGTCAATAACACATACGTCGTACTGCTGTTCTACCGTCCTGAGCTGCTCACGTAAGACAAATTCTCTGCCGACTACTGCGGCCAGTTCGAGTTCGGCACCGGAAAGCAGAATATTGCTCGGCGCTATACTCAGGTTTTCGACTTTGGTGGGCAGTATGACTGTCGATATCGGAACTTGCGCACCTGTGAGAGATTGGTAAATAGTCTTAGGCAAAGCATCAGGGTCGTGACCAAGTCCGAGCGTGGCGTGCCCCTGCGGGTCCAGATCAACTATCAGCACCATCCTGCCTCTTTTAGCAAAGGCCGCCGCGAGGTTCACAGCAGTTGTTGTTTTGCCACAGCCGCCTTTTTGATTCGCTATTACTATAGTTCTCATTTTCTACAACCGGTTATAGATTCCTAACTATCCTGTCGTTTTCTGACAAACACGGCCAGGTCCATGTCTACTTGATGGCCGGCGCCAGCCTGATCTGACCGGGTTATCGTAAATTCATCTACAAACAGTACCGGCCGGTTTCGCTCCAGAGCATTCAAGAAACTGGCAAACTGATTGAAGCCGGCGGTAAAGCTGACCTGTATCCGCTTCTGGACTATTTGGTCGCCATCAGCCGTCGCCTGAGCGCCGGAATTGTCTCTGCCTTTGATGCCGAAGGAACTTACGCCTATTTGGCTGGCAATTTGACTTATATCGAATGTCAAATTTGCCGAATCCTCGTAATCAATGACAAATTTCTTTAATCTACCCTGTAAATCCTCGATTTCCTTAGTCAAGCGGCCCTTGGTTTTGTCTTTGGCTGCTGCCACCGTCTGGTCGTAGGCATTCTTAGCCTCAACAAATTCCTTCTCTATCTGCTTTCTGCTCCTTTCTTGCGGGGCCAACACCAACATATAAACGACGAATAACACAGTCAGACAGCCCGCCCAAACAAGCGCCGTTACTACGAAATATCTTTTGTGAACTGATTTCATATGCCTCTTTTTTGCCACAGAGAGCACAGAGGACTCAGAGGAATCATTCTATTTTTTATCTCTGTGAACTCTGTGTCCTCTGTGGCTCTTTCACAATGGCGGCTTAAAGATACAATCTATCTCAAAAGAGATTACCTGCTGGTCCCCAAGTTTACCTGAGGTCTGAGATACGTTAATGCTGTTGAAAGTCTGCTGCACGTATGGCAAATTAAGCAGACGATTACGGAAATCTCTGACCGCCTCATCACAGTTTGCCCCCGGATGAGCCGCCACGTTTATCTTCAAAATCTTAATAGGAACAGTAATATCAATGGTCTTCTTGGGATCATTCTTCGCGGGGACTTTTCTTTTTACATGTTGCTGTGTCACCTCAAGCTTGGTTAGAATCACCGCCTCGGGCAGGTTTTCTACGACTGCGGTCAAAATATCAGACCACTGAGTATGATTGACGATGGAGGATTCAACCTCAGACAGACAGTTTAGATATAGGTTTTTTTCCTGCTCGAGTGATTTATGCAGTTTTACGGCGTCCGATAGCTTATTGAGCTTTGCCTGGTAACCGGTGATGGCTTGCTTCTCTATCGAGATAATAGTTGCATTACGCAGATAACAAGTCAACGCTGCAATGGCGGCAATAAAAGGCACGGCGACGGTTATGGCAGCCACAGCCATGCCCGCGGGCTTACTCTTTCTCGGAATGCCCTGTCCTTTCAACAAGTCTATGGTGAACATATTAAATCGACCTCATCGCCAGACCTGTCGCCACTGCCATTGCCGGCCCATTCTTTTGCAGGATATCCGTACTGATAAATTTTGAATTTTGAATTTTGAATTTTGAATTCTCAGCAAATGGATTCCATAGTACAGCTTTCGCTGCGAGCCGCCTGTTCAGTATTTCGATAAACTCTCCGACCAGTGCGAAACCGCCGCAAACATACGCCTTGGCAATGCTCAACTTTTCTTGAGCCGTGTAGAATCGTAGCGTCTCATTAACGTCGGTAATCAGTCTCCCACAGGCTCTTTCTAAGTGGTCATGAAGGTCAAACTTTTTTACCCCCGACTGGATCGGGGTAGAGAGCGCAGAGAAAATCCTCTTTTTATTCTTCGTCTCAGCGTTCTCAGCGTGCTCTGCGGTGAATTCGGGGTCGGATAAAATAGCTGCGACCGCTTCTATAGTATTGCCCGTCTGCATGGCAATCTGCTCTATAATTTGATCGCCCGCACAGGCCATGTCACGGATAAAAGGCAATTCATTATCACCCATAATGGCCAGAGTTGTGTAAGAGCGGCCCACATTCAAGATAGCGGCTGCGTGCCCGGGCTGGCGAGGCTCATATTCGCTCAGGCAGTTCAAAAGAGCAAGTCCATCGACGTCCATTAGGATGCAGTCAACAGAGGCCTTTTTGGCAAGCTGAAGCTTCTTTCTTATCACCACATTTGTCGCCGCAACTAAGACACCACGGATACCGCCTTGCTCGTGGGAAACCACCTGATAGTCGATGGCGCCGTCTGCCACATCAAACGGACAACTCTGTCCGGCTTCGAGCGCAACCGCCCCCTCTAATTCTTCTGGAAGCAGCGAAGGAAACTTGAAATCCCGTACTGCTACTTCCGGACCGCACACACTGCAAACCGCAAGTTTGGTCTGAACCTCTGCTGACCGCAGGCACTGGCTTATAGCTTTGGCGGTGTTTGCGTCGGCACCCCCGACTTGTCGGGGTTGGTTTGGCTCGATCTGCGCAATGCCGGCTGCAGTTACCGCGTAGCCGAGATTGTCTCTGCGTAACCGCACCACTTTTACCGAGGATGAACCAATGTCCAGACCAACGACCTCATCCTGCCTGAGATTAAGCGATCGCTTCCAATTCATTTTCATCTATCGTATTGAGCACCAATTTAGCTTAGAGCCCCGACTTGTAGGGGCTATCCGCTGTCTGTTCATCTGAGTACTTTATCGGCTCAAAAAAGAGACTGTTTTACTTAGAAATGACAATTCGGCGGTTTTATCATCTGCGCACTCGATTTTGAAAGTCACGTCCCATAAGCATCGGCGGGCACAGACCACCAGTTTAGACAAAAAAGGGTACAGATAAGAAATCAAGAATCAAAATGTAAAATGCAAAATTAAGGATGTCGTCCCGACTTGTCGGGACTCCACAATCCTTCGACTTCGCTCAGGACAAGTTTTGATTTTTGAATTTTGAACTGATTGCGGGTCAGACATTAGTTGGCTGTTCGATAATCGTGCCAGCCGGCAGGCGCCGGAATAAACTTTCCTCTGAGCCACACATCGCCGGGAAGGATGCCTTCGAGTAGTCTTGCGTCCAAATAATACTGTTTGATGAAGCCATCCTTGTCAATCAAACCGACCACGCCGCGCACAGCTTCGGTAATGCTGCCGCGAACAATCAAGCGGTCTGGGTTGCCATCCAGTTCTTTTCTATTGCCGTAGCCGTTACACTCGACATTTTCAGCCCCCCATCCTCCGCCGCCGACTGTTATCGCTGCTTCGACTATCATAGGGTCCGGCAGATGTCTGTCATAATCTTGGGCCGGCTGCCACACTTTCTTTTTACCTTGCCCGACCCATTGCCCGCCGGTATCCTGTCGCCCAACAGGGACATATTCGAAATCTGTAAGGTCGCCGGCCTGATCTGGATAATGGTTCTTGTCATCATCGCCGTAACCGGACATACCCGGATCCACGACTTTTATCACGCCCTGAGCTATCAGACCCAAGACGTTGGTGTTATCCATCGTGGGTTTGCCGGCTGCATCGTGCGACCCGTCAACCATTATGGAATCGGCTATCCAGATATTGCCGGTTGCGGTGACAGTAATCTTGCCTTTTACCACTTGATCCCCATTGTAGTCGAACCTATCGCCGCCGATAACTACATTGCCGTCGACGAAGATTTGACCGCCCGGCTCAGATTTGACACCGCCAAAAGACTGAGAGACATAAGTTTCGTCAATGCGTTTTGTAAATCTGTAGCCTTGCTGTTCGGCGTTTTTGGGCATAAAATGATAGGAGTAGATATAATATGTTTCGTATTTTTGCCCATCATGGCCCGGCTGGATCTTATAATCCAACGTATTATTCGCGCCACTCCTCTTATACCCGTACACTGTGCAGTTATTGGTTATCCGGACTTTGCCAACGTCGTTTTCAACAAAGAACTCGAGTTGAACGGTAGGCTGGCGATACGAAGCTGGTATTGGTGCACTGGCAACTGGCTTGAAGGTAAACTCGGATTTGGTGCTGGTCTTGAAGCGAGTAATCTTGCTCTGTACAGAGTCCTCATCCAGTATTCTGCTGTCGGGCTGGTCGAAGCAGATTCCTGCCTCGAAAAGGCCCATCGCATTGCGATATTTATCATAATCTCGGTCAGTATATCTGGATTCACCTATAGCCACGTTTTGTAAAAACAGAGGGTCGTCCATTGTATAAATATCTCTTTGGTCCGGATTATCATCGAGTTTGTTGATGTGCAGCGGCACATCAATAATTTCGCCGTCGGCAAAGTATACTGGGGAAGTAGTGGTAGGCCCAAGTGGTACTCTACACATGCCCATATCCCAGCCGCTGACCGCCTGCATGACAAAGACGTCCACGGTCCTGCTGAATCTGCCGCTGTGGCCGCTGGATACAATCTTGTAAACCGGACGAGAACCAACGAACGAATACAAACGAATGTCATAATCACAGTACCCTGTTGGGAATTCTATCGTCTCTGCTAATCCATCTGCACCTTGTTGCAGGGCGCTGAACATGTCCTCTTGCTGGCTCATCCAGAAGATGGCCTTTTCGTAGCCGGCCTCCGCCGCCAGCATCGCGACAGCTTCGGTCTTGGCTTGAATAGCGGCCAGCCTAGTCCCATAGGCCGCTGTCAAAACTCCCACGCCCAGAACAGCTAAAATAAGAAGTGCTATCGTCACCAAGACAAGTGCTGAGCCGGGTCGGGCAAAATCGGGTTTTGAATCCCTCGGCCTTGCTCGGGACAGGTTTGGAATTTTCATAACTTCACCTCGGCCATATATTCCGCATTAAGGTAGCGGTTTTTACAGTGATAGTATCACCATCCTGTGGATCTGTTAGAGTGATATTCGCTCTGACACAGCCCTGGCCTACACCACCTACAGTGGTATGGCTGAAAGGCCCTGTATCGGTGCCATCGCTGACATTTTCTGCCAGAATCGTGGTGGTTATACCTGTGGTGTTCCTGGCGCCACCATCAGCGGGCACAGCTCCCGGCGGATACGGGCCATAATCAACCTTCAATTGACCGTCCTTGAGATAAAAGAATGCGTAAGCAGTCCCCTGCTTTGTGACATCCATTAGCTGATGGCTGTCAGATTCGTCAAGTTCAACATCCCAATACCTGAATTCGACTGCATCACCACGAACCACTTCCCTATCTGAGGTTTGCGGCTTTGCGGGGCTGTAAGTGCCGCCTTTTGCGGTATAAATTATGTAACCAAGACGGTTAGCCTTTCTGCCCATGCTGCCAAATGTTATGGCAAAACTCTGGGCATCTTGTTTGATCTTCTTGTTAGTAGAACCGTAGACCTTGCTCCAGCAGCGTTGGCCGCTAACCAGCAGCACACCCACCACTAACATCAGCACTAGGTCGATGGACATGGCAATCATCAACTCCATTATGGTCAGACCACTGGGCCGCCTCCGGCGAGAATTTTGAATTTTGAATCCCCGCTGTTGCGGGGACAAGTTTACCCCTGCGAAAGCAGGGGAATTTTGAATTTCAGGTTCCATGCCTTTAGCCGCCTGACTCATCTAACCTAACATAGGTGGTAAGCAAAATTGCCGGGTTATACGCTGCCAGACTTCCTGCCTTTCCAACAGGTTCATCAAATCTGACAACAACGCCTAATTGCCTCAATGTCACCCGAGCGACGGCGTCGGTGCTAATATCTTTGAATTTAAGCGCAACTTGCATTGGCAGGCCGTCGATCGTGATGGCGTATGCCTCATTATGCAGTGTAGTGCCCAATCCCTGACTTTCGCACTGATTGAAGTATGAGGACAGAGAGATGGATTCAAAACCCTGTCCAAGGCTGGTTGGGTCATACTGGTCTGAGCCGCCGGTACTTTTCCAATCCTCCAGCAGTAATTGCCCGATTCTGGTGGCAGTGATTTGAGCGTGGGCTACCCGGGCCTGCTTGGTAGCGTGGTACTGATAGCCCAATGTTCCGAGGGCAGCTATAGCCAGAATTGCTGCTGCTGCTATTACCTCAACCAGGCTAAATCCCAGCGCGCATCGGCGCTGCCTACGGCAATCGGCAATTGGAAATTGAAAATTGAAAATTGAAAATTGACACACTGCCCTCTCCGATGTTTTCTACTTAAAGTATACTCCAAAAATCGACAGAGCCAAATGTCAAGGTTTTCTTAATCAAAGCGGGTATGGCTGCAATAGCCATACCCGCAATCGCCTCGGACCAACCTATGCAACGGACTTTAGCTTTTCACTGAGGCCTGATATGGGCTTGCTGAATGGGATACTGTCGCCTTGGTTCCGATTTTATTTTCGAAGGATTCAGACAAACCTGGGTCTATATCAGCCAGTGGCTATTTTGTTGTTACTGTCCAATCGCCGTTGGCATCCAGTTTACCAGTACCTGATGGTCCGCCACTTTTTGTCGATGTAACTGAGATAGCACAGCTTGGCGGGTCAGCGGTGACAGCGGTGATCGAATAGTCTTCCTGATTGAAATACTTACCGTCAAGGTCACTGGAGCTGAATCCCAAGGCCTCATAGATTGACTGTGTATCGAGGGTTCCGATAAGTCCGCTGTAGGTGTAAGTTGGTCCCTTCTCGGCGATGTAGGCGCGGACGCCTGTTTTGATTGATCCGGCTGCTGCATTGGCTTCCGACCAGGGCAATCGCAAAGTCGCGCACACGCCTGAAGAGCAAACACAGCATTCTGGTGTAATCGCGTTTCTTGCATCAAGAACCCGGTTCCTTGAAACAGTGGATGGTGTGGATTCTTCCGTTTCCCGGACTTTGCGTTCGCCCTGGGCTTCCGACCACTTTGCCTGGTCGATACGCCCGCGCATGATTGGAACTGCCACCGCTGCCAGGATGCCGACAATCAGAATTACGACCATCAGTTCAATCAGTGTAAAACCTTTTCTACT
>Ga0172365_10004676_pt1 | contig 10141 bp, 11 predicted proteins | sample LakKivSesite48cm_FD_114535 | JGI IMG/M metagenome (GOLD analysis project Ga0172365, IMG submission 114535) | Sediment microbial communities from Lake Kivu, Rwanda - Sediment site 48cm | ecosystem: Environmental > Aquatic > Freshwater > Lake > Sediment | place: Rwanda: Western Province, Lake... | reverse complement strand
TATCGTATTGATCGGCAAAAAATACCCTCTCTTTGTCTCTCCCTCAAGGGAGAGAGTACAATTGAAATAGTATTTCTGCAAATCCCAGATAAAAAAGACATTTTTTATGGCCCGTTACTGTTTGAAAACTGCCAAAGTCGGGAGATTATCCAATCCATTGAAAAACTTCCAATTTTTTCCACATAGACAGCATAGAAAGCCCTTGCTTTACTTTTACGTTGGAGAGAACGTCATTTACTCTGGAAAACAGGGTTGTACGAGTCGGGCCACTTTCTCAAGATACCGTTTGTCAATGTCATCAAAGGCATTGTAATGGTCGCTGTCCACATCCAGAACCGCCCTCAATTGCTCCGACCGATCAAAAACAGGAACAGCAATCTCGGATTTCGAACTTGGATCGCACGGCACATGCCCTGGAAACTGACGCACATCGGGGACTAAAATCGTCTCCTTTTCTTGAACGCACGTCCCGCACACGCCTTTTCCAACACAGAGAAATACACACGCGGGCGTTCCCTGAAACGGTCCCAGAACAAGGCGTGCATCGCGGAGAAAATAAAATCCGACCCAGAAAAATTTTTGCCGTTTTTTCAAAATAGCAGCCACGTTTCCCAGATCGGCCACAAGGTCGCCTCCTTTGGCAAGGCGTATTTCCATCTCTCGGATGGAGGCAATGTACTTGTCTTCTTTGGTCATGTGGTTATCGCCGGATAAAGATATTTTTTAAAATATGTCCTACAATCGTTGGATTTTCCTTAAGCCGTCGTGTGCAGTATCCGTGCCACTGCTCCCCGTAGGGAACGTAGACCCTCATGCGATTTCCAAGTGCAACGATTTCACCCCTCATCTTTTCTGCAACTCCAAGAAGCATCTGAAATTCATACGTTGATTTCGATGCGCGGATTGCCGTGATGGCTTCAAGACTTTGATCCACAAGCACCTTATCGTGCGTGGCAATTCCGACAAACGAACCGGATTCCAGCATCATGCGAACCAGACGGTTGAAGCTCTCTCGAATCTCTTCTTTCTCTTTGTACGCAATCTCCTTGGGTTCCTGATAAATACCCTTGCAAATTCGGAGATCGGCGATCTGCTCTTTGATCAGTCGTTCGACATCGTCCCGGCTTCGTCTTAAACAGGCTTGGATCACCGCACCGACATTGCGATACCCCTTGCGAAGTCTTCTGTAAATCTCCAAGGTCTCCTCTGTGCATGTGGAATCTTCCATGTCAATGCGGACAAAATTATTCACCTGGCTTGCTTTCTCGACAATCTCCTTTACGTTTTGGTAGCATTTCTCTTTATCCACCTTGAGCCCCAAAGCAGTCAATTTCAAAGACAGCCTCGCATCCAGACGATTCGTATGAATCGTGTCCAGAACACGAAAACACTCCTGTTTGTTTACAGAGGCTTCTTCCAAAGTAAATATATCTTCACCGAGCACATCCATCGTGGCAGAGCATCCCATGCCATTGAGTTCTCGGGTCTTGCTGACTCCGTCGGATAAGGTCTTGCCCGCAATATAGCGGCTGGAGAAAATCCATATAAACGATTTCGGGAAGAGCGGCAATATCCTCACGACGAGTTTATTGAATGGATTCATGATCCCTCTCCGAAAGATCTCTGTAAAACGTATCCCGTAAAATACCTCTGGCCCCAAAGCTTTCCTTAAATTTTGCCAGTCCCCAGTTTGGATCTTCATCCACTGTGAAAATACCAAAATCCAAAAACCGATACCCCTGTGCAATGGCCCATCGGATAATTTCATAAAAGAGGTGATTGACAGGTCTGAATTTTTGGTACGCTTCGTCGTGACTGATGTAAAAGGCCAGCACGACCCGATCGTTGCAGATAAAATTGGTCACTCCCGCCACCATCCGATTCTCCAAAAACGCACCAAAGTGACGAATGCGTTCTGGAAACAGCGCCTTGAGTCTTTTCAGTTCTTCCAAGGTATGGGTGGGTTTGACGTTGTGCCTCATGGATAGATTCTTCTTCAGGATGGAGTAAAACGACTCCACGTCCTCCGACTCCACAACGCGTATGCCTGATTTGAGCGATTTTCGGTACGCGGTACGTGCCTCGGGTTTAAACTTCTCAAGAATCTGATCTGCTGAAAAGTCGAGCGGAATGATGCTAGACACTTCCCTTTTTTTATACGAAAATCCACTTTTGTACAAAGCAAAATCCACATAGTGGCTCGGCCGGGCATGATAAACAACCGGAGGGAGGGTCATCTCTACCCGCTCGATTTTTTCTTCCTTCAGATGGGCGAGCAGAACCTTGACCAAATCGAAGGCCGAACGGACCGGCAAATCTTCCCGATAAACAAATCCTCCGTACGAGGCGCCGCAATGAGAATACAAGATCTTCCTCGCATCCACCGTCTTAAAAGCAGCCGGTAAGACCGCGACAATGCAGCCCTTTTCCTTAAAAAGCAGAGAATGGTCTTGAAAGCGACCCGGTGGATGGTAATTTAAAAATTGTCGGGTGTGAAACAGAGTTCCGTTATTGGAATTCCAAACGAATCTGTCCCACACCCGCTTCATCTCTTCTGTGTATTGGAATACTTCGATGGCCATGAAACTCCTGGACGTTATCTGCCCATCAAACGAACCAAGATGGCCTTCTGAATGTGCAGCCGATTTTCCGCTTCATCAAACACAATAGAATGGGGACCATCCATCACGCCGTCGGTAATTTCATCGCCGCGGTGGGCAGGCAGGCAGTGCATGACTTTCACATTCGGTTTTGCATTCGCAACCAGCGCTTCGTTCACCTGGTACGACTTGAACACCTTTTTCCTTTTGGCCGCCTCCTTTTCCTGTCCCATACTGGCCCACACATCGGTGTAGATCACATCCGCGTCTTTCACGGCCTCTTTGGGATCTCTCAGGATTCGAATCGCGCTTATGCCGGTTTCTCCGGCTTTTGCCAGTATGCTTTGATCCGGATCGTATCCTTTCGGTACAGCCAGATCGAGCTGCATGGGAATACGGGATGCCATGTTGATCCAGGAATTGGCCACGTTATTTCCGTCCCCTATGTAAGAAATTTTAAGCTCGTTAAAATTGCCTCGATGTTCCAGAATGGTCAGCATGTCCCCCATGATTTGACAGGGATGGACAAGGTCGGATAACCCGTTGATGACCGGTACGGAAGCGAATCGGGCCAGCTCTTCGATAATGTCATGACCGAAAACCCTGGCCATAATGCCATCGTTGTACCTGGAAAGCACACGCGCCACATCGGCCACCGATTCCCGCTTTCCCAAACCAATGTCTGCGGGGGTTAAATAGAGCGCATGGCCGCCCAGCTGGAACATGCCCACTTCGAAGGACACACGCGTCCTGGCAGAAGGTTTCTGAAAAACCATGGCCAGCGTTTGTCCCTTTAAAAGAGGATGCTTTCTCCCCTTTTTTGTTTTCTGTTTCAGATCCAAGGCAAGACGAAAAACCTCGTGCACCTCCTTTGGACTCAGATCCGTAATCGCAAGAAAATTTTTTTTCACAGAACCTCCAGATAAAATTGGTATGTTGTCTGCACCACGATTTATATGTTTGACATCTCCAGTACCCGTTTTGACCAATAGTGAGCTTGCTCAGCTACGGCCTTTCGTTGTACTTGATCAGCCCAAATATCTGCCCAAGACCGGTGCCACCTGGCCAACTGAAGTTGTAATTCAACGAGTTCCACTTGCAATTCTATACCTGCGCTGGGAGCCGTCCACTCGATAAAAAACTTGCTCTCGTTTAATAACGTTTCAACGACATCGCGATGCTCAGGATGGTCAGAAAATGATTTGATTCGGGCTAAATTAGCCGCTATGCCACCCAACCGAACAAACAAATTATCGCGCATAAATCGATCCTGTAGGGCTGACCAATCTCTCATAGTACACCGAGCAATTGAGTTACAATCTCAGCAATACGATCACGAATGGTTGCATCAAGGATGTCCATCGAAGGATTCTTCCGATGAGGCCTGATATTGATGAGAGCTTCGTATCGTATCTCTTGTGTAGATGGAATCCAGTCAGCACCCCAGATATCTTCTTGATGGCTTCCCTCATCGAGTAGAACTGCCTCGCAATCGGCGTGAAGCATTCCTCCCCCCGCCAAGACACCTCGCCGAATATCCACAGCCAATTTTATATAAGTGTTTAGTGTCTCAAGCATTTCTTCCAATTGTTTTTTCGTTGGCCGAGAATGTAATAAATGGATCATAATAACCTGTATTCAAAAAAATCTTTAAAATCCATGTCGGTCAAAGTATATACTTGGCCAAATCTTCGTCTTCAACAATATTCCGGAGTCGTTTACGGACATCCTCTGCTGTAATTTTCACGACCTCCATGCTTTCATCTGGAAGTTGATACAATACGTCCTCAAGAAGTGCACTCATGATGGTGTGCAGACGTCGTGCTCCGATGTTTTCCGCACGGTCGTTCACTTCGGTTGCGGTTCTGGCAATTTCCTGAATGGCCCCTCGGGTAAACGTAACCTTCACTCCTTCGGTTGCCAAAAGGGCCGTGTACTGCTTCACCAGCGCATTCTCCGGTTCTGTAAGAATCCGAATAAAATCCTCGGTGGACAAACTGTTGAGTTCTACCCGAATGGGAAACCGGCCCTGAAGCTCAGGAATCAAATCCGAAGGCTTTGATACGTGAAACGCGCCCGATGCAATGAAGAGAATATGATCGGTTTTCACCATGCCGTACTTTGTGACCACGTTGGTCCCCTCAACAACAGGAAGAATGTCTCGCTGCACTCCTTCCCTGGAAACATCGGGTCCTGCCCCCTCCTCTCTTCCTGCAATCTTATCAATTTCATCCAAAAATACAATGCCCGATTCTTCGACCCGACGAATCGCTTCAGCAACGACTTTCTCCATATCAATGAGCTTCTGTGCTTCTTCGGCAAGAAGAATCTGTCTGGCTTCAGAAACCGACATCTTCCGCTTCTTGCGCTTTTGAGGAACCATGCCACCGAAAAGATCCTGGATGTTCAACCCCATCTCTTCGATGCCGATAGGAGAAAAAATTTGGAGCATCGGGTGAGCATCGGATGCCACATCCAACTCCACCGTGCGACTCTCCAGTTTCCCTTCCAAAAGCTGGTTTTTCAGCTTCTCTCGTGTTCGCTCCTGCCTGTCCTCCGGAGTTTCTTCGGAAGGCAACTCCGTCCCTGAACGAACATTTTGCTGCCTGCCTTGATTCTCCACTCGCATTTTGCTTTTGGGATAAAGCAGATCCAAGAGCCTCTCTTCGGCCGCCTCCTTGGCTTTATCCTGCACTTTTTCCACCCATTCCGTTTTGACCATAGAGACCGCCAAATCCGTAAGATCCCGAATAATGGATTCCACATCCCGCCCCACATACCCCACTTCCGTAAATTTGGACGCTTCGACTTTGATAAACGGCGCTTCTGCCAAACGTGCCAGTCTTCGGGCAATCTCTGTTTTACCCACACCGGTAGGACCAATCAGAATGATGTTGTTTGGCATGATCTCTTCCCTGAGATCATCTTTAACCTTTCTTCTTCGCCATCGGTTTCGGAGGGCAATGGCCACCATCTTCTTTGCTTTGTTCTGGCTGATGATGTACTTGTCCAACTCCGCTACGATTTCTCGGGGCGTCAATCCATCGTTTTTCTGTTCATCCGAATCTTTTGTTCTATGTATGCCCGCCATCAAATTACCTCGATTACGATACGGTCGTTCGTATAAATGCAAATCTGAGCCGTGATCTGGAGGGCCTCTTTTACTACCGTGGCAGCATCCATGTTCGTGTTTCGCAGCAAAGCTCGGGCGGCTGCCAAGGCGTAAGGTCCGCCAGACCCGATGGCCACGACATTGTCATCGGGCTCGATGATGTCCCCTGTTCCGGAAATCACGAGCGTGCTCTTTTTATCGGCGACTGCAAGAAGCGCCTCCAACCGACGAAGGTATTTATCCGTTCGCCATTCCTTTGCCAGCTCGACAGCAGCGCGGTACAGATTGCCGTGGTACTGCTCCACGGTCTTCTCAAACTTGTCGAAGAGAGTGAAGGCGTCGGCAGCCGCTCCTGCAAATCCTGCCAGAATGGTGTCGTTGCACAATCTCCGCACCTTCTTTGCCTTCTCCTTCATCACGGTTTCACCCATCGTCACCTGACCGTCTCCGCCGAGAGCCACCTGATTCCCTTTTTTCACTCCAAGAATTGTCGTGGATCGGATCAAAGGGAAGCATTGCGATCTATTCATTTATTTGATCCTCTTAAAATATTTGAGATAGTCTGAATCTGTGGTTAAGAGAAGCGTTGTAGTACTGTCCATGGTCTCTTTGTACGTTTCCAGAGTCTTCATGAATGAATAAAATTCCGGATCCAAATTGTAGGCCTTTGCATAGATTTTCGTCGCTTCCGCATCGGCCTTGCCCTTGATCTCCTGGGCTTTCCGGTAGGCTTCGGATTGAATTCTTTTCAATTCCCGCTCTTTCTGACCGCGAATTTCTGCACTCTTTCCGTCTCCTTCCGACCGGTATTTGGATGCAATACGCTGCCGTTCCGCGATCATGCGTTCAAAAACCTTCCTCTGAACTTCATCCACATAATTCACACGCTTGATTCGTACATCCTTCAGCTCCACACCGAATTCCGGAGTGATCGCCGAGCTTTTCTCCAAGATGATTTGTGCTATTTTTTCCCTTCCCGTATTAATTTTCGGAATAACACTGGCGATGTCGAGAATGGCAATTTCCTCGGTCAACTCAAATTCCCGGTTTGAAGAGCGGACGATTTCGATCAGGTCAAAATTGGCTATTGCATTTCGTGTTTCGCCGTCTATGATATCATCGAGTCTTGAGTGGGCTGCTCGCTCGTCCCGCACCCTTTGGAAGAAGACAAGAGGATCGCTGATTCTCCAACGGGCATAGGTATCAATCCAAATAAACTTCTTATCTTTTGTCGGGATTTGATTGGCATCTCCGTCCCATTCCAGCCAGCGCTTTTCAAAAAAATTGGCTTTCTGAAAAATAGGAACTTTGATGTGCAGTCCGGGCGAAGAAATTGTCCCTCCAATTGGCTCACCAAACTGCGTGATGATCACCTGGTTGGTTTCCGATACAACATAGAGGGCATCGAAAAAAAGGATCAAAAGAAAAAAAATCACGATGCCGGAGACGATTTTTCCCGTTGTCTTGGTCATTTTTTCACCTCCTCTCCCAAATTCAGAAGGGGCAGGATGTTTTGCTGCTTCTCATCAAAGAGGACCTTCTTATTCATTTTGGGTAAAATCTCGTTAAGGGTTTCCAGGTAGAGACGCTTCCGGGTTACCAGAGGAGCGCGGGAATATTCTTGGTAGATGGCGGTAAATCGGTCGGCATCTCCTTTGGCATTGTTGATACGTTCCATCGCATACCCCTCGGCGGCCCGTATGGTCTGCTCCGCCTCTCCTTGCGCTTTGGGAATTTCCTGGTTGTACTCGGACCACGCTTCATTGATCTTTCTTTCCTTTTCCTGCAGCGACTCATTGACTTCGTTGAACGAAGGTTTGACCGGATCAGGAGGGTTGACATCCTGAAAAATAAGCTGGCTGACCTCTATCCCAATCTCGTAAAGATCACAAAGCTGCTGCAGTTCGTCTTTGGCCTCCATGGCAATTCGCGACCTTCCTATGGTGATCACTTCATCCACGGAGTTGTCACCTATGATTTTTCTTACCACGGCTTCGTTCATGTAGCGGAAAGTACTGCTCGCATCACGGATTTTAAAGAGATATTTATAAGGGTCCTTGATTTTGTACTGGACAATCCATTCCACCACGGCCACATTTAAATCGCCTGTAAGCATCTCTGCTTCCTTAACAGATTCTGCCGACGTTCCGTAGCGGGTGCGAATTCCAGGTTCTTCGGTTCGGAAACCGAATTCCATTTTGAGTTGCCGCTGAACGGGGACTTTGGTCAACTTCTCGATTCCAAAAGGAAACTTCGTATGAAGCCCCGGTTCGGTCGCGCGAACAAATTTTCCAAACCGCAGAATAACTCCCATCTCTTCCGGTTCAATCTGATATATGGAACCCGCGATGAAAACAATGAGAAAAACCACCGCGATTCCCAAGCCGATGGTATTCCGGTTCAGACTGTTTGGAATCTTCACCTCCTCTCCTCCCACACGTATCGTTTTCTTTAACCCTGCCATGGCTATGCTCCTTTTTTTCAGTTACTCGACAAATTTCCTTTTATGATCATGGAAAGGGTGTCATGCTGATCCCGAAACTTCGGGAGAAGTATCCAGAGGGCGGGGACAACCAAATAGGGATTCCTCACCCCCCATAGATTCCCGCTCAAAACAATGCGGGAATGACAACCCCCGCTTGATCCAATGATTTTAGGATTTGTTCCATTTTACCTTTAAGAAATCCAATTTATGAAAAATTGCCAGAGTCCAGTCAGTTATATTTTTCTCCGCAACCTGGCAACCGGAATCATCATTTGCTCCCGGTACTTCGCCACGGTTCGCCGGGCCACGATAAACCCTTCCTTGCTTAAAAGTTCGGAAATGGTCTGATCGTTTAAAGGTTTTTTATAATCTTCCTTTTCAATGATCTCTTTGATCTTGGCTTTGATCAACTTGTTCGAAACCTCCTCACCGTCGGCTTTCTCTAAGCGTTCGCTGAAAAAATATTTCAATTCGAACACACCAAATTCCGTCTGAACGTACTTTCCGCTGGTCACTCGGCTCACCGTTGAAATATCAAGATTCACATCATCGGCCACATTCTTCAGAATCATGGGCTTTAAATACTTTTTCCCTTTCTCGAAAAATTCCCGCTGATGGTTTAAAATGGATTCCATGACCCGAAGAATGGTAGACCTTCTCTGATAAATTGAATTGATAAGCCATCGTGCCGATTCCAGGCGCTGGCGGATGTAATCCCTGGTTTCCTTCGTGACTTTTTTCTTGTCCTTGAGCAGTTGCTTGTAGGATTCGTTGATGCGCAGCCGGGGAATGTTCCAGTCGTTCAGGGCAATGGTAAAATGACCTTCAATCCGTTCCACGATGACATCAGGGATAATGTAATTTTCCGCCTCAGAGATGTACCGCTCACCCGGTTTGGGATTTAAACGCGAAACGACTTCCATGATACGCTTGACTTCGTTTAAGGAAATCTCCATCTTTTTGGCAATCTTTTCAAAGCGCTTATTGCTAAAATCTTCGAAGCATTCCTGGATCATCAGAACGGCAAGTTCATCCTTCTCCTTTTTCCCATTGAGCTGAATCAGAAGACACTCTTGAAGATTCCGAGCACCGATCCCCGGAGGATCAAATTGCTGAATCACAGCCAGCACCTTCTCCACAACTTCCGTCGTGGTATTGAAATTTTCTGCAATGAACTCCACATCGCAGGCAAGGTATCCATCGTCGTTGAGACACCACAGGATGTACTCCCCGATCCTTGCTTCTTCCTCATTCAAGGAAGCCAAGTGAAGCTGCTCAAAAAGATGATCCATCAAAGTGACTGGTGCTGCTTCGGGACGATACACTTCTTCCTCTTTTCGTTCCCGAATCTGTTTGAATTCAAAACTGTCTTCGTCATTCAAAATTTCTTCCCAGTCAATTTCTTCTTCCCCCACCTCGGCATCCTCCTCATCCTTTTCCTCGCTCAATTTTTCTTCCTCAACCTCTTCTTCTGTTTCTTCCTTCTGTTCCATTTCTTCTTCCACATCCGTGTCTATTTCGAGGAGAGGATTCAACTCCAGTTCCTGCTTTATTCTCTGTTCGAGACGAAGTACAGGAAGCTGGAGCAGTGTGGATAGGAGCACCTGCTGGGGGCTCTGCTTCTGCTGAAGCAACAAACGTTGACCTAACTGGACCATATCTTTCCCTTTAGTCCTTTACTTCCGAATAACGATTCAACCGAAACTGTTTCCCAAGATAAATTTTCCTTGCTTCCTCATCACTGGCCAAAAATTCGGATGTTCCTGACTTTAAAATTTTCCCTTCGAAAAGTAGATACGAGCGATCTGTGATGGAAAGCGTTTCATGAACATTATGGTCTGTGATGAGAACACCGATGCCTTTTTCTTTGAGATGCTGTACAATTTTTTGAATATCCTCAACCGCTATGGGATCAATCCCGGCAAAGGGCTCATCGAGCAGAAT
>Ga0172365_10004675_pt1 | contig 10143 bp, 9 predicted proteins | sample LakKivSesite48cm_FD_114535 | JGI IMG/M metagenome (GOLD analysis project Ga0172365, IMG submission 114535) | Sediment microbial communities from Lake Kivu, Rwanda - Sediment site 48cm | ecosystem: Environmental > Aquatic > Freshwater > Lake > Sediment | place: Rwanda: Western Province, Lake Kivu... | reverse complement strand
TTTAAGAACTTTTTGTATATTCCCTACGGCCCCTGTTTTAAAGAAGATATCTTTATTAAAGCGAGAAGAAAGATTCTCAATTTAGTTTTAAAAGAGGCAAAAAAAATCGCCCAAAAGGAGGATGTGATTTTCTTAAAAATTGAACCCACCTTACCATGGCCCAAAGATCTAGAAATGGAAGGAGAAAAAAGTGTTAAAAGAGTTCAGCCCAAAAAAACCTTACTTTTGAATTTAAGGAAGCCCCAAGAGGAAATTTTCAAAAACCTCCATCCCAAGACAAGATATAATATTAGATTGGCTCAAAAAAAAGGAGTGAAGATAATTAGGGTGGTTAACGGTCAGCAGTCAGGGATTAATAATTATATAAATACTTTCTACAATCTCATTCAAAAGACTGCGGCCAGAGATAAATTTACTCCTTATTCCAAAAAATATTACAAAAAAATTTTAGAGCATTTGCCCAGTGAATTATTTTTGGCTAAATACAAAGAAAAGATTATTGCTGCCAATCTCCTAATTTTTTTTGGTCAAAGGGCAACCTATCTTCATGGCGGGACAGACTATATGTATCGGAAGATAATGGCACCTCATCTTCTTCAATGGAATCAAATCCAAGAATCTCAAGAAAGAGGTTATAAAGAATATGATTTCTGGGGTATTGATGAGGAAAAATGGCCAGGTTTAACCAGATTTAAAAAAGGTTTTCAAGGAGAAGAACTAGAATATCCAAATGGAAAAGATTTCATTTTTCATAATTTTTGGTATAAATTCTACAAAATTCTTCGAACCCCCTTAATTTAAAAACCTTGACACTGTTGGAACTGGGCCTATATGGAGACCTCGCGAAATAGTATGGTTTAATAGTTTTATAATTAAAAACTTCTAACGGGGTTGACATTACAATTTTATTTTGCTAATATAATAGCGTGAGTGTCATTCCGATTTTTCGGAGCCTCCAACTAAAGTCGGCGAAAGGCCTTGGGGATTTCCAAGGCTTTTTGCTTTCCTGAAAGTTTTCTACTAAAGATTCTCACTAGTAAATATCAATATAATTTTTCTTGCAATCAGAGAACATGTTTAATAAAATGGTAGTGGTGCGGGAGGTTAGCACTCACAAAAGACTTTAGAATTGGAGTAACTCTCCCGCACCTTTTACCCCGTTAAGAAGCTTTCAATTTCTAACGGGGTTTACCATATGATAAAAATTCAGGAGAATATTCTTCTTAAAGAACATTCTACTTTTAAAATAGGTGGCGCTGCAAAGTACTTTACCCTGGCTAATAACGAATCTCAATTAAAAGAAGCACTTAAATGGTCCCGGAATAAAAACATCCCTTTCTTAATTTTAGGAAATGGCAGTAAGATTTTATTTTCTGACAAGGGCTATCAGGGATTAGTTATAAAAATTCAGATATCGAATATTCAGATTCAGGGAGAAAAAATTATCTGTGGGGCGGGCGTGTTGATTAATAAAATATTGGGAATAGTCACCGCAAAAGGATTAACTGGTCTTGAATGGGCAGCTGGTATTCCCGGAACTATAGGGGGCGCAATTTTCGGTAATGCTGGCGCCTTTGGCTTTGAAACGAAGGATATTGTTGAGAATGTGAAAGTATTAAATTTAAAAGATTTTAAAATAACTGAATTTCAAAACGAAAAGTGTCAATTTTCTTATAGGTCTAGTATTTTTAAAGAAAGAAAGAATTATATAATCCTTCAGACAGAATTAAGATTAAGACAAAGTGAAGGAGAAGATGTTCGGAAAAAGATAAAGGAAAATCTTCTGTATCGTAAAGGAAAACATCCCCTGGAATACCCCTCGGTTGGCAGTATTTTTCAAAATGTGAAACTTTCCAAAGAAAATCAGAAATTAATAGAGAAATTTCCAGATTTAAAACAATTTTCTCAAGGCGGAGAGATACCCACCGCTCATTTAATTAACTCTTGTCAGTTAAAAGGGAAGACAATTGGTGGAGCCCAAATTTCTGAGAAACATCCAAATTTTATAATTAATATTGGCGAGGCCAAGGCTCAAGACGTAATAAGTCTTATAAAAATAATAAAGAAAAAAATAAAAGAGAAATTTGGGATTAACCTAAAAGAAGAAATTATTATAATTTAATCTTTTTAACATTTTTTAAAAAGGACTTGCATTTATTTTTAAAAAAAATTAAAATAAAAATATAAATTAAAAAAATTAAAAATATTTTTGCAAATAGTAAGGTCGGCTATTTGCGGTTACTCGTTAATTCCCTCCTTTTTTAAAAGGAGATAGAGAAATGGCTAAGAAAAGAACAAAGAGGGCAAAGAGAACAACAAGGAAGAAAAAGAAGACCTCGAGAAGAAGATGCTAGATAAACTCTTTGTCTTCGCAAGATGCAACCCCGCCCAAAAGCGGGGTTGTTTATTCGGCTATTTAAAATATAATAGAAGAATCAGTTAAATCTTTTTAAAAAAATATGAGAATTAAAATTAAAAGCACCAATATTATTTTAACACCAAATATCAAGGATTATCTTGAAGATAAAATTCTAAGTTGTGAAAAATTCTTAAATACAAAATTTGATGTACCCGCTCAAGTAGAAATAGAAAAAAGTACCCACCACAAGAAAGGGAAAGTCTTTCGAGCGGAAATTAACTTGAAACTTCCCAAAAGCCCCTTGAGAGTAGAATCTACAGGAGAAGATTTGTATTTTACAATTACAGATTTAAAAGATAAAGTTCAAAGAGTTTTGAAAAAATATAAAGAAAAAAGAGCAGGCGAGTTTAAAAAGAAAATGCGCAAATCTATAAATAAAATAATATAATCCGAACCTCTTTTTTCCTTAAATAATATTTTAGAAATAATATGACATTATTTTCACGAATAATCGGCTTATTTTCACGAATAATCGGCGGCCACAATGAAAGATTCTTGAGAAAAATGAAATTGGTAGTGGCAAAGATTAACGCTCTTGAAAAAGATTTTGAAAAACTTTCCAATGAGCATCTTCGAGAAAAAACCAAAGAGATAAAAGCAAGACTTAAAAAAGAAACCCTGGACGATATTTTACCCAAAGCCTTTGCTTTAGTTCGAGAGGCAGCAAAAAGAACTCTTGGTCAACGACACTTTGATGTCCAATTAATCGGGGGAATAGCCCTTCACCAAGGCAAGATTGCTCAGATGCTCACTGGTGAAGGAAAAACATTGGCAGCTACTTTACCTTTATATTTAAATGCCCTCGAAGGAAAAGGTTGTCATTTAATTACGGTTAATGATTACTTGGCTCGACGTGATACAGTTTGGATGGGTCAAATTTATCATCTTCTGGGCTTGTCTGTTGGTTGCCTAAATCACGAACAATCATTTTTATACGACCCAACTTATAAAAAACCTGACGAGGAGAAAGAAAAAGTTAGAGACGAATTGGGTGGTTTTAAGGTTGTCGAAGATTTTTTACGGCCCTGTCCAAGGAAGGAGGCTTACCTTGCTGACATTACCTACGGGACTAATAACGAGTTCGGTTTTGATTATTTGCGAGACAATATGGTTTTAGATGAAAGTGAAATTGTTCAACGAGAATTCAATTTTGCCATCGTTGATGAAGTAGATTTTATCTTAATTGATGAAGCAAGAACTCCTTTAATTATTTCTGCCCCGGCCGAGGAGGCCACAGAACGTTATTACAAATTTGCTGATATTATTAAAACTCTTATAAAAGATGAAGATTACGAAGTAGATGAAAAAATGAAAACTTCTATTTTGACTGAGAAAGGACAGAAAAAGATTATCGAACAATTGAGAGATTATAATCCTTGGAATGAAGGAGATATTGTTACTGCCCATCATATAGACATTGCCCTTCGGGTTAAAGACCACTTTTTAAGAGACCGTGATTATGTCGTAAAAGACGGCAAAATTATCATTGTTGATGAATTTACAGGTCGTTTGATGCCAGGTCGACGTTGGTCAGATGGAATTCACCAGGCCGTTGAGGCAAAAGAGAAAGTTGCTATTCCTGCGGAATCAAAAACTTTAGCCACCATTACTTTCCAGAACTATTTTAGAATGTATAAAAAATTAGCTGGTATGACTGGTACTGCCCTAACTTCAGCTGAAGAATTTTCAAAAGTCTATAATTTAGATGTTGTAGAGATTCCTACTAATCGCCCGATGATAAGAAAAGATTTGCCAGATAGAATTTATTCAACCGAAAAAGCAAAATTTAAAGCCATCGTCGAAGAGATAAAAACGAGAAATAAAAAAGGTCAGCCAATGCTGGTGGGAACCAGAAGCATTGAAAGAAATGAGTATTTGGGAGGTCTTCTTCAAAGAGAAGGGGTACCCCATCAGATTTTAAATGCCAAACAACATGAGAGAGAAGGAGCTATTATCGCTCAGGCAGGAAGATTTGGTGGGGTCACTATTGCTACCAATATGGCTGGTCGAGGAGTTGACATAATCTTGGGAGGAAACCCTCCCGATAAAATGGAAGCCGAGAAGGTGAAAAATCTTGATGGTCTCCATGTCATCGGAACAGAGCGTCACGAGGCTCGTCGGATTGATAATCAACTCCGGGGCAGAAGCGGACGTCAGGGAGATCTAGGTTCTTCTCAATTTTTTGTTTCTCTTGAAGACGAAGTCATTCGAGTCTTTGGAGGAGAAAGATTAAAAACCCTTCTTGAACGATTTAATATTCCCGAAGATACACCTATTGAAAATAAAATGATTTCTCGGGCTATTGAGTCAGCCCAGACAAAAATAGAAGGATATAATTTTGATGTCAGGGAACATCTCTTGGAATACGATGATGTCTTAAATAAACAAAGAACAAAAATTTACCAAAAGAGAAAAGAGATATTAAAAAGTATAGAGCCTCAGGAAATTTTAAAAAAGATTACCAAGACCTCCCAAGAAGTTGAAGAAATAAAAGAAAAGGAAAAGGAACTGGGCGGTGACTTCCCAAAGATTGTTAAGTTATTAATGCTCAAAACCCTGGATTTTTTGTGGCAAGAACACTTAGAGAATATGGAGGCTTTACGAGATAGTGTTCGCTTACGAGCCTATGGCCAAATTGACCCTTTGGTTGCTTATCGGACTGAAGGCCATAGGTTATTTCAAAACCTCCTTTTGCATTTTGAGGAAAGAATTTTAGATACCATTTTAAAAATAAAAGTAACAAGGCAACAGCCAACTTACGACAGGCAACCTGTCTCGCCGATAGGCGGGCAGAAAGGAGTCGTTAGTCGCCAGTTGCCAGTTGCTAGTCGGCGAAAGCCTGGTCGTAACGACCCCTGCCCTTGCGGGAAAATTAATCCCAAAACCGGCAAACCAATGAAATACAAAAAATGTTGCTACCCAAAATATGGCTAGCAATTAAAACCTATGGAATATAAAGACAGGATATATGGGAAAACCCAAATTAGAGAACCAGTTATTTTAGAATTAATAAATTCCAAGGCTTTACAACGCCTAAAAGGAATAGACCAGATTGGTTATTTTGAACCTTTCTTTCCGGGAAAGAATTTCTCTCGTTATGAACATTCTCTCGGCGTCTTTTTCCTACTCAAGAAATTTCATGCTCCTCTTGAAGAGCAAATCGCCGGTTTAATTCACGATGTCTCCCATACAGTTTTCTCTCATTGCGGCGACTATTTTTTGGAAAGTGGGTCAGAAGAAGAACAAAATCTTCAAGATAATATTTTTAAAGAATTTGTTAAAAAAACAGAAGTTCCCAAAATTTTAGAAAAATACAAATTTAATTTAGATTATATTTTAGATGAAAAAAATTTTCCTCTAAAAGAAAGACCATTGCCCGACCTCTGTGCCGATAGGATTGATTATTTTTTACGGCACGGTTTTATCTTTGACAATCTTAAGCAGGAAGAAATAGATGAGTTTTTGGAAAATTTTGAGATTATTGAAAATTGCTGGGTTTTCAAAAATTCAGAATTGGCTAGGAAATTTACCCTCTTTTATTTAGATTTTAACAATATTTATTGGTCAGGACCTCAGTCAGCGGTTATGTTCCGGACGGTTGGCGATATGATAAGTTATGCCCTAAAAAAAGGTTATTTAACTAAAAAAGACCTCTTTTCTACTGATAAAGAAGTTTTATTAAAGGTAGAAAAATTGAGAGATAAGGACGATAGACTGAACTTACTTTTAAAGAGAATGCAGGGAAAGATAAGTTGGAAATTAGATAGAGAAAACTATAATGCCAAGGCTTCAGTAAAGTCTCGAGTTATTGACCCCTTAGTTAAGGTCGATGGTAAGATAAAAAGAGTGTCGGAAATAGATGAAATTTGCAAAATTTTAACTAAAAATCACCTCCCGCCCAAAGAGTACTATATTAGATTTTCGCAGTAGACCTCATTAGAAAAATCGAATTTTCTAACAGGGTAGAAAATTAAAAGAAAATTGCCTTTTTTGCTAAAGAAAAAGCATTTTGGACCGGTTCGCTCAAGTTAATTTTTAATATCGCTCTTTTTTTATTTCTATAGGGTGGGGTATTGGTAGAAAAAAGAGTTAAAACCCTCCCCTTATGATGAATCCCTATTCCCTCAGCCATCTGATGAGACCTTATCAAGGTTTTAACTTTGATTCTTTTTAAAGCCTCTTCAGTGACATTTTTACCAAAAATTCTTCCTGCCCCTCTTGGAGATAGAAAAAAATCAGGGATTCCTTCAACCGGGTCACTCCATAAAATTTCTTCAAAATTTTCTCTTTTTTGTAAGTCTTTCAATGTTTTTAATCCGGTCGGTAAACCACCGTGCAAGAAGAGATATTTACCTTTCAAAACAGCGGCGAGGGGCAATACTTCCCAAAATTCTCGCAAAAGGCGATAAGGCTTATCGCTCAAAAACCTCTCTTTAATCTCCAGCGGCAATTCATGAGGGAAAGGTATTAAAAAGGGGAGCGGCTCATGATTGCCTCTTAATAGAAAAACCTGGGAAGAAAAAGAAATTTTCAACTTAAAAAGGAGCGAGTAAACTTCGAGAGAATTTTTTCCTCTATCGCCATAATCTCCCAGGAACAAGATATATTCCCGTGGCTCCCAAAAATCTTTCAAAATTTTCAAGGCCGCTTTAAGATCGCCGTGTAAATCACCAACCACGACCAAACTTCCTTTACTGGGGAGAGAAATTATTTTAGGGTCTTTCCTTAAAATCTCTATAGTCCTTTGGCAAGATTCCAGAAAATCTTCTGTTTTCGGTTGAAGCACCCCTTTTAAAAACTTTTCTATTTTCATAAACTTATTATAAATGAAATATGGCGAAATTGAAAACTATTTCTCTTTGTGAATGGTTTGAAGTTAGTACTGGGGTGTTTCTGATGGGTCTGGGTCTGGGACTTACCTTAACCAATTTTTCAAGTGGCCCAATCTTCTTTTTCCTTGGACTAATTCTGGAAATTCCTGCTCTCCTGGCCATAAAAAGACATCAGCCGGGCAAAAAAGATATTTAATAAAGTTATATAATAATATTATGAACTTAAACACCAAGATTGCCGGAATAGAATTTAAATCTTGTACCTTCAACGCCTCTGGTCCAGAGGCCTCTACTTTCGAAGAACTGGAGAAAATTGGTCAGTCCGATTCGGCAGCAATAATGACGAAGTCTTGTACTTTAAAGAAAAGGAAAGGCAATCAACTACCAAGGATTTTTAAACTACCATTGGGTTACTTTAATTCTGAAGGATTACCCAATCCAGGATATAAAACCTATTTGAAATTTATTCCCAAATTAAGAAGATACGATAAGCCAATTATCGTCAGCGTGGCAGGTTTTTCAGTAGAGGAATATAAAATCTTGGTTAGAACTTTTCAAAAAACTGAAGTTGACTTGATTGAAGTAAATTTATCTTGTCCAAATATTAAGAATCAAGCCGAACCAATTGCCTATAATCCCAAAAAGATTGAAGAAGTGTTAAAGAAAATCTCTTACCTTGGGGGAAAACCAATTGGCTTGAAACTCCCTCCTTATCCCTACTATTCTATTCAACAAAAAATAGCCGATCTGGTAAAAAAATATTCAATCTCCTTTCTTTCTTGCACAAATACATTAGGAAACGCTCTTATTATAGACGCAGTCAAGGAAAAACCAGTTCTTAAAGGCACTCAGGGTTTTGGAGGACTCTCAGGTCAATATTTAAAACCAATTGCTCTTGGCAATGTTCGAAGATTTTACGAAATTTTAAAAGGAAAAATTTCAATTATAGGAGTGGGAGGGATCAGAACTGGTCAGGATGCCTTCGAATTTTTATTAGCCGGCGCCGATGCGGTCCAGATAGGGACAATCTTCATCGAGGAAGGTGTCAGTTGTTTTCGGAGAATAAACAGGGAGTTAAAGTCAATTTTAGAAGAGAGAGGATACTCGTCTTTCTCGCGGGCAAAAGGTAAGTTGAAAAATTTATAAGGTAGAAAAATATGAAAAATATATATCAAGAGATAGAATTAAAATTTAGACTCAAAAATCCTAAAACTTTTCACAAAAAACTAAAAGAAAAAAAGGCGAAATTCTTAGGGAAGACATTTGAGAGAACGGTTCGTTTCGACACGCCCCAGGGCAAACTCGAGAAAGAAGGGAAATTTTTAAGGGTCCGAACAGGTTTTAAACGAACCTTGACTTTTAAGCGAAAAATAGAAGATAAAGAATTTCGCGCCAGAGAAGAGATAGAACTCGAAATATCTTCTCCCCAAAAGATGATAGATATTCTTAAAAATTTGGGACTTACCAGAATCTTAATAATGGAAAAGTATCGTGAAAAATGGCAATTTCAGAAGACAGAAATAGTTATAGACAAGTTGCCAATGGGAAATTATATAGAAATTGAAGGAGAAAAAGATTCTATTAAAGAAGCAATAAAAGTCTTAGGTCTTAATTTCAAAGATAAAATTACCAAAACTTATTGGGATTTGTGGCGGGAATTCGCCAGAAAAAAAGAAATTCGAGATAAAAACATTGTTTTCCCTTAATTTTAGTTTTTTAAAAAGAAGAGAGGCGATATCACGACGCCTCACTTTTTTGTTGGGTAAAGATTATCTCTCCGGTTTCGTAGCCCATTTTTCGGCAGAACTCCTCCATTATTTTTATTTTCTCGTCTTCACTTGCAGCACTTTCTAATTTCTCTCTCCACTCCTTGTCCGCGTATAGTGCTTTCAGGATTTTTGTTCTGATTATAAAGAATCGTCCCGTATTTTCACCTCCCAAGTTTAATAACTACTAAAAGAATATTATAGTATTTGAAAGATTTCAAGAAGTTTTTAATTTGTTCTCTGGAAACAATTTTTGTGCTAAAATCAAATATATGGCCGAGCAGCAGTACAACCAAGGTAAAGCCCGAGCCCATATCTGGATTTCCGGTCAAGTCCAGGGGGTATTCTTTCGAGACGCCACCCGCAAGAAAGCCGAAGACTTACGTATTACTGGTTGGGTGAGAAATTTACCCGATGGTAGAGTAGAGGCGATACTTGAGGGAGATAAAGAGGCGGTTGATAAAATTATAGAATGGGCAAAGGAAGGACCAGATACGGCTAGGATTGAAGAGGTTGAAGTTAAATGGGAAAACTACAAAGACGAATTTAGTTCCTTCCAGGTAAGGTAATTTCTTTTGGGTAAGGATAAATATAAAAGGGCATGAAAAAAGTCCTTATTTTAATAGCCTCTGGATTAATTTTGTTGAGCGCTCTTTTCTATCTTTTTAATTTTAAATTTCCGAGTATTAAGAATATAGAAACCGAGAATTCTCTCAAAAACGGTACTTTATTAAAACCAGAAAAAGAGGAAGAAACCCCAAAACAAGAATTAGAATATTTCCCGCCAATAGATAAATTTAAAGAACGTCTTACCAAAAAATCTTTCGGTGATTACATTACTCCTCAAACCTCTCCGGTTCAACCCGAGAGATTCCAGGGCTATCATACTGGCTTAGATTTTGAGATTTTTCCCGGAGAAGAAGAAAAAGAGATAAAAGTTTTTGCTTTTTGTCCAGGCAAGGTACTTGAGAAAAGAAAAATTACTGGTTATGGCGGAGTTTTAGTCCAGAGTTGCCAAATAGAAGGAAATCCGGTCACTGTCCTCTATGGCCACTTGAAATTAGATTCGATTAAGCAAAAAGAAGGTAAAGGACTTCAAAAAGGAGAATTCATTGGAATCTTGGGC
>Ga0172365_10004670_pt1 | contig 10152 bp, 12 predicted proteins | sample LakKivSesite48cm_FD_114535 | JGI IMG/M metagenome (GOLD analysis project Ga0172365, IMG submission 114535) | Sediment microbial communities from Lake Kivu, Rwanda - Sediment site 48cm | ecosystem: Environmental > Aquatic > Freshwater > Lake > Sediment | place: Rwanda: Western Province, Lake... | reverse complement strand
AATATAGACCTGATGACTTATTTGGTAAGTTTTAGATTAAGTAAAGAAAAAATTTAAAAAAACTTCTGGTGAGTCCGTAAATAAAACGTTGAAAACTCTTTTTGATTTTTTGCCCTTCGACCTTGCTCAGGATAAAGTTCTTATTTACATTTTTTCTCTTCTGATTTAAATCCTCCTTTTTGAAACCGATTATCCCCGTTAAAATTATCAGCGGCAAACTCGAGATTAATTATGCCGCTTTAATTGATTCTGGAGCTGATTTTTGTATTTTTGACGGAGGAATTGGCGAATATTTAGGCTTAGATGTTAAGAAAGGTATCCCTATGATTTTTAGCGGAATTCAAGGTGCCACTGAATCAAAAGCCTATCTGCACGAGGTAGGGTTGAGCATTGGTGGCAGGGAATACCAAACAATAGCCGGCTTCTCTTTTGAAATTTCTCCCAGAGGCTTTGGGGTTTTAGGCCAAAAAGGATTTTTTGATATTTTTTTGGGCTTGCGGGTCTAGAAATTTGAGAAATGGGATTAAGGGGACTAGTTGGACTAATGGGGAGATTGGGGGAAAAAGGGATAAGAGGGACAAAAGGGACAAGGGGGGAGAAGAGGGAGAAGAAGGAAAAGAAAAAAGGTTATAATTGAAGGGTGAAAGTTAAGAAAATTAAAAATTTGACCATTCCTTTGGGGGTTCTTCTTTTTATCTCCATTATTTTAAATATCTTCTTTTATCAAAAAAGTAAAGTTAGCAGTAATGGGATTGAGGTTTTGGGGGTGATTGACGGGGATACTTTAGTTTTAGCCGGCCAAGTAAGGATAAGATTAAGGAGTTTGGATGCCCCGGAATTAACCAATTGTGGTGGCCCGGAAGCCAAAGCGGAATTGGAAAAATGGGTTTCGGGTGAAAAAGTGGAAATAAAAGAAAGAGTGGTTGACCAGCAAGGAAGACCAATGGCCTTTGTCTATGTGGGCAACACCTTAGTCAATTTAAAAATGCTTCAAAGCGGCTGGGCCAGGTTCCATTCAGACACCAGCGGTGTCAGGCAGCAATTAAAGGAAGCCGGGGACCAAGCCAAACAAAACTCTTTAGGAATTTTCAGCCCCAAATGCTATCAAAAAACCAATCCGGATAACCCCCAGTGCGTGATTAAGGGAAATATCAACAAAGTCAGTGGTAAAAAAACATATTTTTACCCCGGTTGTGCCCAATACGAATTCACCATTATTGAAAAAGATTTAGGCGAAGATTGGTTTTGCACGGAAAAAGAAGCCCAGAAGGCAGGGTTTACAAAGGCAGAGACATGTCCGAAGAATTTAAGATCTTATCAAGCTTTTTGAAAGGCGATTCCTACTGCTCCCTCTCCAGCATGAACCCCAAGCACCGGACCTGCTTCGTAAATGGAAATCTCTCCTTTATAGATCTTGGCTAAGTTTTCTTTGACTTCTTCTGCCATTCCAGGAGCATTAGTATGAATAACTGCCATTCTCACTAACTCTCCACTATCACCAACCATCTCGATCATTGTTGTTCTCGCCTTTTTAGGACTCCGCGCTTTGGTAAATAATTCTAATTTTCCTTCCTTAACCCCTAAGACTGGATAAATTGAAAGAATTGAGGCTAAATATGCCTTCACCAGCTCATCTGCCCGGCCGCCACGTTTAAGATTTTCAAAGCTTTCAAGAACCGCTAAAAGTTGAACTTTTGGAATCATTTCTAAAACCTCCTCTTTTATTTGCTCAAGATTAGCTCCCTTTTTAGAAAGCCTGGCTGCATGTTCCGCCAAAAACCAAAGCCCCAAGGAAATTTGTTTTGAATCAACCACCTCAATTAACAACTCTGGCATTTCTTCTTGGGTTAATCTTTTTGCTAAGACGGCTGACTCAAATACAACTGAGTGTCGCGATGTCACATGAATGGAGATAATAGAGTTAGTTTCTTCGGAAAGTTTTTTAAAGGTCTCAACTGTTTTGCCGGGGATAGCTCCTGAGGTTTGGGGTAGCATTTTAGAAGTGCGCATCCTTTGATAAAATTCTTGAGGCGTGACCTCAAAATCAGAATAGGGAACAAACCGGCCATTTTCGAAGAATTTAATCTCAACAGGGATAACGGTTACCTCATATTCTTGAGCCAATTTATTTTCTGGCCTGATTGAACAGCAACTATCAGTGACGACGGCTACTCTTGGTTTGGGCTCCTTCTCTATACTCATCTGAGAATTTCTGGGCAGGAGATAAAAAGATTTTAGCAAACTTTTAAAAAAAGTCAAAGAAATTAAGAATTGCTTTCCAAGTGGGTCATATTTTGCATTTTTTGGGCTTCTGGGGTAAACTGCGGACAGAAATTGAAATCGGGAAAATGAAGAAAATCGTAGATGTGATTAGAAATAAAAAAGTTTTAGAAGATAGACACCAGTATTTAAGAATTAGATTTTATAATCTCTTCTTTTTGTAATCGCCTTAAGATAACAGCGTCGGAAACCTTAAAGATTTCTGGTAAATCCTGAACGACGGGTGATAAAATTTCTAGGGGTTCTCTTGACGGTATTCTACCCAGTCTTTTTTTAAGCTGATTAATGAGCAATTCTTTTGGAACCAGTACTTGGCTGGCAAAGCTATATGCTTGATATTCAAGCCAACCGTATTCTTCATCAGTTAATTTTGTAGAAATAGAATTCAGTTTTTCAACAGAATTTATATTAAGTTTTTGGAAGACTTCTTTATGCAAAACCAGGTGACCGATCTCGTGAGCGATAGTAAATCTGGTTCTACCTTCATATTTTAAATACATATTGAAATCAAGAAAGATGGTCGTTAAGTCCGAAGTCAAAAACCCGTCTACATCATAATCATTCTTTAGATTCATTTTTTGGATTATTTTTAATTTGAGTTTTTGTTCGGCTATTTCCTCAATTGGTATAGGAAGTGAAAAGTTGGGGTGATAATTATTTAAAAATTCATCGGCCATCTGGCCGATTTTTTTGTAAGAAAGATATTGATGCTTTTGGGGGATGTTCATGCATTGTTTATAAGGTTAACTAGTTCTTGTAGTTTCTTTTTAGAAAGTCTTTGCCCGCGAGCAGTTCTGAAAAGTAGTGGTAGATATTTTATTGATTTTTGGTTTGCCATTATATCTTCTGGTACTTTGCCTTTAGCCAGATAAGCGAGGTCAAAGAAATCTACCCACTCTATAGATCCTTCGTTTATTCCAAGTGCTTTTGCAAGAGCAACTAGTTTATCTTTGTCCTGAGGAGGGGGAAGGATCTCTGTTTCAATTCTGCTAATATACGCAGGGTCTAACCCAAAACGTTCGCAAAAACTTCTCAAGGTAAATCCGGAATTGACTCGTTTTTGTCTGAAAAATTCTCCGAAGGTTGGAGTAGTTGAGGCTTGACTTTTTGGCATTATGTTGTAATATTATTACAACATCTTTCCATTTGTCAATAGGCAATTTTGAAAGGGGGTGAAATAAAAAAATGACTGATCAAAAACAACCAACTCAACGGCAAGAATTGGCAGTTAACGTCAATTTAGACACAACCCCAATCCTTTATACCGACAGCATTCTTATGACAACCAATAAAGACGGTCTAGTTTTAGATGTTTGTCAGAAACTTAGTTTTTCTAATCAATTAAGAATAGTTTCTCGGATTGGAATGAGTAGAGATCATGCTAAGAGATTCCTTCAGGAAATGGGAAAGTTAATGATAATGTCCGAAGGCCAACTCCAAACCGGAGAGAAGGCCAAAAATTGAAAACTCTTTTTGATTCTTCTTCAAAAGAACCTTTTAAAATAAGCCGGGAGGAATGTTATGGAAAAATATCATATTAGGTGATTTAGGATGATTTTAAAGGAGCTCTTTAAGGACCTTTTTGGCAGAGTACCATTGGCTGGGAAAGATTAAGTGTTTTGGTAGCTCTTCGAGCTTGACCCACTTAATGGCTCTGAGTTCATCAGCTTGAAGTTTTAACTCTTCCTTCTTGCCAAAGAATTTGACCAAAAAATATTTTATTAGAGCTCCCCGATAAAACTTACCTACCTTTCGGTATTGTTTTAAAATTACCTGATCCGGCCATTCATAACTATAAGGAATTTTACTTTCAGCCACTACTTTAAACTTTTTGGAGCCCAGTTCTTCTTCTAATTCTCGTACAACCGCTTGTTTAGGGGTTTCATCTTTTTCAATTCCGCCGCCGGCAAATGACCATTCGTTTTTCTGATAATTAAGTTTTTGGACAATTAAAAATTGTTTGTTCTCATCAATGATAATTCCTAAGACTGCTTGCCGGTAAGGATATTTTTCCCTGGTGATTTTTAAAGCCATATGATGAGATTGTAGCATAATTAGAGAAACTTAGAGGAGATGGGAAAAAGAGGAATTCTCTGACGGAACAATAAGAATTGATAATGTTCAGAGGAATAATCTTTGCCAGTACTGTAAGTTGTATCATGATAATGGCTCCTATATGGCAGGAAAGGTTAAAACCACTACCTTGGGCTATGAAAATAAACCCTGTTACCAAGGAATGTATGGGAAAAGGACAGATTAAGAGATAGAAAGAATTAGCTTAAGATTTAAGAATCTTGAAAAGTTGTCTTATTATTTTTATTTTTCCCAAAAACCAGATACCTAAGCATATTAATAATATTCCATAAAATAAACTTAGAAAGAGAAAATTTTGGCCAAAAACATCTTTTTCCCAATTAAGAATTGCCTGGCCCAAAGGACCAAAAATAATGGCAAACCCTAAAATAATTGGTTGATTTTTAAGCCAAACTGAAAGAAGAAGAAAACAACCCAGAATGAAAAGAAATAGTCCAGCTACCGCCTTAAGGTAACAGGAAATTTCATACCAAGAATTAGGAGGAGAATCGGTTAATTGCCAAATTCTTTTAATTTTTTCCACCAGTTTAATTTTAACACAGGTTGAAAGAAGATTGGATTGCTAATTGTTAATTGTAAATTGTTAATTAATATTGGTAGAATTAATTTGATGGCGGAAAATATTTTTAAAGGTAAAATAAAAGCCAAGATTATTGATGTTAGGTTTGCGGTTTCGGGAAAATTAGTAGTTTTGAATAAAAAGAGAGGCGATTTGGTGAAAAAAGGAGAATTAATTGCCTCTCTTGAAAAGAAAATTCTTCAAACTCAATTAGATAAAGAATTAGCAGATTTTGAGAAAGTCCGGGCAGAATTTGAAATTTTTAATCTCAAAAAAGGCGAGCCGACAGATGATATCGGTAAATATTTAAAAAAACAGATGCAAGCGGATTTAGACGGTTCAGTGAAAGCGGTAGAGATCGCTAAGGCAGAGATGGATAAAACAGATTTATTTTCACCAGTTGAAGGAGTAATTGTGGATGATAGCAGTTTGGTCCCAGGAGTTTATATCACTCCCGCTTCTTATTCAATTAAAATTCTTGACCAAAGCTCTTTTTATTTTGAGATAGAGATCGATCAATCAAATCTTCCCCTTTTTGTTAATTCTCGGTCGGTAACAGTGAAAATTCCCGGACTTGAAAAGGTGATTTCCGGACAAACAAAGTCAATCTTATCCCAGGAAAATGGCAAGTTAGTGGTAGAAGTTGAACTTCAAGATAAGGGTGGGTTATTGGTTGGACTTGAAGGAGAAGTAGCCCTTTAGGAAAAGTGAGATTTTATCAAATCCACGTTGCTTCGAATTCTTGACTCTCAGAGGGATTTTTGTTAAGATAGAGTTGTTCTTAAAGGATTGAGGCGGGATAAAACCGCCTTTTAAAATATATTACTAAAAATGATTAAAACCCTTTCAAGAAGTGAATTTTCTTTGGCCTTAGCTCAAGTAGCGACCGAAAGAGGAATTAGTCCAGAAGCGGTTTTGGAATCAATTAAGGCCGCCATTCTGGCCGCCTTCAAAAAAGACTCTAAAGAGTTTTCTCAGTTGGACGAAGATTGGGAATATGAAGTAGAAATTGACCCAGCTACTGGTGAGTCTAAAGTTTATGGCTGGCCAAAAGATAAAAAAAAGAAGAAAAAAGAAGTTACTCCTCCGGGGTTTGGAAGAATTGCCGCGGTTACGGCAAAACAAGTAATCAAACAAAAATTAAGAGAAGCAGAAAAATTTGCCATTCTTGAGGAATATGGAAAAAGAATTGGAACTTTAGTCTCTGGAATGATTTTGCGCTTTGATGGCCCAAACTTTGTTGTTGATATAGGGAAAGCCGAAGCGGTGATGCCACCTCAAGAACAAATAAGATTAGAAGGTTATAAAGTTAACCAAAAATTAACTTTTTATTTAGAAGGAATAAAAGAATCAATTAAGGGTAGAGATATTATTGTTTCTCGGGCCCATTCTGGTTTGGTAGAGGGATTGTTCCGCCGCGAAGTCCCCGAAGTGTCCTCAGGAGCAGTAGAAATTAAAGGAATTGCCAGAGAGCCAGGTAGCCGTTCAAAGGTGGCGGTTTTCTCCAATCAAGCCGGGGTTGATCCGGTAGGTTCATGTGTTGGTCAAAAAGGAGTTCGAGTTCAGGCAGTGATAGAAGAACTTAATGGAGAAAAAATCGATATTATCCAATTTAATGAAGACCCGTTAAGAATGATTCCCGCCGCCTTATCACCGGCTCAGAATTTGGAAGTAAAAATAAATGAGAAAAAAAAGACTGCCTTGGTTACCGCCCCTGAAGACCAGCTTTCCTTGGCAATTGGCAAAGAAGGACAAAATGTAAGATTGGCCGCAAAATTAACCGGTTACAAGATTGATATTCAAGGACCAAAGGCTGTCAGTAAAACTAAAACAAAAACTTCAAAAAGGAAACCCTCCAAATCGGAGGAACAGAAAGAATCTTAAATTGAATTTTTTAAAAGAAGTTTCTTATTCTTATGATGCAGGCAAGACCACCAATAGTTTCTATTTTGGGCCATGTTGATCATGGGAAAACCTCTTTATTGGACAAAATTAGAAAATCCAACTTAGCGGCCAAAGAACCTGGACAGATTACCCAAGCAATTGGGGCTTATCAAATAGATTGGAAAGGAAAGAAAATAACTTTTTTGGATACCCCTGGTCATGAGGCTTTTACAAACTTAAGATCAAGAGGAGTTAAAGTGGCTGACGTGGCAGTTCTGGTGGTGGCCGCTGATGATGGGGTTATGCCTCAAACCAAAGAGTCAATTAAAATTATAAAAGAGGCAAAAATTCCCTTGATAGTGGCCATAAATAAGATTGATTTACCAACAGCTTCGATTAACAAGGTAAAAGGTCAGTTAGCAGAAAATGGAGTCTTAATTGAAGAATATGGAGGAAAAGTTGTTGTTGTCCCTATTTCGGCCAAAACTGGTCAAGGAATTGATCAGTTTTTAGAGATGATTTTGCTGGTGGCGGAAATGGAAGAACTTAAAGCCGATCCCCAGGGAAATTTTGAGGGGGCGGTTATTGAAGCAAAGAAAGATCGTTTATGTGGACCGTTGGCCACCATTCTTATTAAAAATGGAACCTTAAAAACTCAAGAACTGATAGAATGTGAAGGAGTTTTGGGGAAGGTGAAATTAATGGAGGACGATAAGAAAGAAAAGCTTAAAGAAGCCTGGCCTAGTCAGCCAGTTCAAATCTTAGGATTTTCTGATTTACCTCCGGTCGGAGCTAAAGTAGTTTTGGGAACTCAATTAAAAACTGAAAATAAAATTGAGAAAAAGAAAATTACCCCAAATGTTAGTCAAGAGAAAAAATTAAAAATTATCTTAAGGGCAGATTCAAGTGGTTCTTTAGAAGCAATTTTGGGGATATTGCCTCCTGAAGTTGAAGTAATTTTAAGGGAAGTTGGAGATGTTAATGAATCAGATATCTTACTGGCTAAAACTTTCCAGGCCAAAATTTTCAGCTTTAATACTAAAATTTCTTCATCTGTTGCCAAATTATCTTTGCAGGAAAAGGTTGAAATTGAAAATTTTCAAGTTATCTATGATTTAGTAGATAAAATTGAGGAGGAAGTTTTAGAAATGGTGGAGCCAACAAAAGATCGTCAGATCTTGGGAAAGGCAGAGGTTATTGCGGAATTTGAAATAAAAGGAGATAGAATTGCTGGAGCCAAAGTAATTTTAGGAAGAATTAATAAGAACGACAAGGTTTACCTTGAGAGAATGAATGAAATTGTGGCTGAAACAACCATAAAATCAATGAAGGAAAAAAAGCAAGATGTTCTCCAGGCAGAATTAGGTCAAGAGTTTGGAGTAGTTTTCAATCCTCAAGTTGATTTTAAAAAAGAAGATGTTATAGTTGCCTGGTAGTAAAATGCCAGGTTCGGGTGAAGCTAAAAAAAGATCGGCTCTGGACTTTTAGTCTAAAGAGGTTTATAATAGCCTATAACTAAATTATTTAGAATGAATATGAATAAATTTTATCCATTTGAAGAGTTAAGAAACCTGATCGAACAAAATCAGAATGTGACTATTTTTTTGGCGAAAAACCCAATGTTTGATCATGTCGCTTCGGCTTTAGCCTTGAAATTGGCTTTAGAAGAAAAGGGGAAATCTTGTGATGTTATTTGTTCTACTCCCATGAAGGTAGAATTTTCTGATTTAGTGGGAATTGATACGATTAACCAGAAAAATCAAAGTGCTGAAGGAAAAGACTTGGTGGTGAGTCTTAATTATCCTCTTGAGCAAATAGAAAAAGTTAGTTATAACGATGAGGGTGGGAAATTGAATTTGTTAGTTCAGGTAAAAGAGGGAGCTTCGCGAGTAGAGAAAGAACAGATTCGGTTTTCTTATCAAGGTGGAAAGAATGGTTTCCAAGTTTTCGTGGGAATTGACGATGTTTCAAAATTAGATCAGTCAGAAAACTTTCCAAAAGAAAATTTGGTGAATATTGACAATTCATCGGCGAATAGCCGCTATGGAAAGATAAATATTGTTGACCCTGAAGCTTCTTCTTGCTCCCAAATGGTGGTAGCGATTATTTCTAATCTTGGGCTACCATTTAATCAAGATATTGGCGGTAATCTTTATTTAGGAATTAAGAATGCAACAGAAAATTTCTCCTCAGAAAGAGTTAACGCGGAGACCTTTGAGGCGGCTGCCTTTTGTTTGAAGTCTGGAGCAAAAAACGCTTCTTCTATCAAACCAACCCCGAAACCAATTTTTGAAGAAACCCCTAAACCCTTTCCTAAAACCCAACTTTCCCCTAATGATTCTTCATCTAAGCCTTTTCGTTCCTCTTCGGCTCCTTCTCCAGACTGGTTAGAACCATAAATTTTCAGAAGCTCAAATATCTGAGAGAATAAAATACGAAATCCGAATATCGAAATCCGAAACAAATTCGAATGTTCAAAATACGAAATTCCAAACATTCTTGTTTTGAACATTGAGAAATTGGAATTTTGAAAATTGTTTCGAATTTAGAATTTCGTGCTTAGAATTTATAGAGAGGGCTTCCTAAGTTTAGGACGAAGGTAGAAGAGTTGGGAGTTGTTTACAAAATTTATTTTGGTATAATTTCATATATGTCTTTAACTTTAGATGAAAAAAAGAAAATAATTGAAAAATATGCCCAGGTTAAAGGAGATACTGGTTCTCCTGAAGTTCAAGTGGCCCTTTTAACCGAGAAAATCACTCGATTGGCCGAGCATTTAAAGAAAAACAAAAAGGATGTTCATTCAAGAAGGGGGCTTTTATCAATGGTCAGTAAAAGAAGGAGATTATTGAATTTTCTTTTGAAAAAAGACGAGGAACGCTACAAAAAATTAGTTCAAGCTCTCGATCTTTCAGTATAAACTCCTCTTGTTAGAGTTTGTAACTCTCGCAAGAGATTTTGAACCCAAAAAATATTTTTAGAAAAGTATTTTGGGGATAAAGGTTTTAAAAAATTATAAAGAAGACTTCAAATGGCAATTATTTCCAAATCTTGTGAAATAGGAGGAAGAACTCTTACCCTGGAAACTGGTCGATTTGCTCAGCAGGCAAACGCCGCCGTTTTAGCTCAATATGGAGAAACAATGGTTCTGGCGACAGTGGTGGAGTCAGAACCAAGGGAAGATTTAGATTATTTTCCTTTGACAGTTGATTATGTGGAAAGACTTTATGCCGGAGGAAGAATTAAAGGGTCTCGGTGGGTGAAAAGAGAAGGCCGACCCTCCGATGAAGGAATTTTAATTGGGCGGTTGGTTGATCGTTCGGTTAGACCACTTT
>Ga0172365_10004669_pt1 | contig 10153 bp, 4 predicted proteins | sample LakKivSesite48cm_FD_114535 | JGI IMG/M metagenome (GOLD analysis project Ga0172365, IMG submission 114535) | Sediment microbial communities from Lake Kivu, Rwanda - Sediment site 48cm | ecosystem: Environmental > Aquatic > Freshwater > Lake > Sediment | place: Rwanda: Western Province, Lake Kivu... | reverse complement strand
CGTGCCTGGCTGGCAAAATACGTGTACCTGTTCCTTGCCTGCGATTCACCCGCAAAAGCAGCTAACAAATTCTTTTCCGTTTTACTTCCTTTTAATTCCATAGTTTCCTCACTTTCTTGCTACTACCCTGATACACTTTATAAACCAACTCTCAGAACTATTTTTCCTGACACAAATCACATATCCCCTCAAGGTAAACGGTCTTTCTAAGCACTTTAAATTTCCTGTCGAGATTTGACGGCAGCTTGATATTATCGAAGGGCTTATGTTGAATGTCCACGATCCTTTTGCACTTGATGCACTTAAAATGCTGGTGATTATCAGTGCCACCGTCAAAACGCCTCGCGTCTCCCGACCCTTCAACTATATAAGCGGCGCCTATACGGCTAAGCGTCAGCAGCGTTCTATTCACGGTATCAAACGATATGCTTGGAAACGTCTTTCTTACCTTTTCATACAAAATCTCAGCCGAGGGATGCTCGTCCGTGCTAATCAACTGTTTATATATTTCTATGCGCTGAGGGGTTACTCTCAGACCGGTTTTTCTGCAAAAGTCAGCGAACCGGCGTATCTTTTCGTCAATTCCGGCACAGCTCTTTTTGGCTTTTATCTTATTCATAATTACTACTATATAGTAATAATTCTTATATATCAACCATGTTCGATAAAAAATAAAAATTTATTTTACAACTATTACCGTCGGGACTATCGTGTTTTTCCCGCTCATATTTTTATCACATAACGGCATATATTTCAATGCTTTGGTCTGAATACGTTTTGTTTTATTGAATTATTTTGCACATATAATATAAATCTTGGAGCAGGTAGTTGTAAAATTGCATGGATCGATGTAAACTTAGGCAATCTTGGCCTCCGTAATGAAGTAAAGATATGTAAATGGCTAAATTTTTTACATTTTAGGCTCATGGGAGAATTGAATATGTACCAGCAAAATAAAATCAATCGGCGTGATTTTCTAAAGGCGGCGGCAATTGCGACCGCAGGAATTGCTACCGCCCTCGATGGCGCTCCACTACACGCTCAGGACAAGGGTCAGAGACCCAGCCAAGTGAGCGATGTGGTCGTGCTCAACCCACAGAATCGCGTGCCGGTAAGCCTGATTATCGACGACTCGACATGCCTTGTGAACATGGCCCACTTCGGCATTCCGCACTTCGCGACCGCCTGGCCGGATCGATACAAGCAGGACTGGAAAAGCCTGCCGCGGGAGATACCCGACTCATTTGTCCGCAAATTTGGCGAATGGTGCCGCGAGCACGGCGTCAAGGGCAAGTACAGTATCGTCCCCTACCCGGCCTGCGTCGGTTGGCTGGACCGCTGCCTTCCCGGCTGGTCGCAGCAGGAGCTGGACGATAGCTTAAAGCTCGTCCGCGAACTAATGATGCCCGACTGGGACATCCACCCGGAAATGATCAGCCATACCTGGGTAATCAACACCAAGACCGGCCGGCCCTATCCCGAGAGGACGGGATACTACATTGAAAACGCCGGATGGAGCCAAGACAAGTCCGCCGATGAGCTGGCCGACTACATGGCCTACGCATTGCGAATCCTCAAGAACGTCGGGCTCGAATGTGAGGGCATCACAACACCGGGCGGCTTTGGCAGCCAGAACCGCGAGAACCTTGCCAAGGCCACACTCGAATCGTGCCGGGATGTGTTTAACGCCGAGATTCCGCATTATTTCCGCGACCTTTTCACCGACGAGCACAGCGTCGCCCCGCTCGTCCAATACGCATCCGGCCTCGACGGCGACAATCCCAAGTGCGTCGTCTCGATAATCGGCTGCACCGGCGACTGGCTCGGCGGCTGGGACGGGCTGGAGCCCGGCTCGGTCGATAAGCACATCACCGAGGACCTCAATGGCGGTCGGCTGCCGGAAGTCATCGCCAGAGGCGAGCCGGCGATTATCGTCTGCCACTGGCCCGGCGTCTATTTCAACGGCGAGGAGGTTGGCTTCAACATCTTTAAAGAGGTCGTTAAACGGATGCACGCCCGATATGACAACCTGCTTTGGATGAAGCAGAGTGAAATAGCCTGCTACTGGGCAGCAAAGGAGCTGACACGTATTGAGAAAGAGGACCGGCAGGTAATATTCACCGCTCCGTTCGCCACGACTCGCTTTACCGTTCGGCTCACCGGCGGCTCGCAATCGCCGCCGACCTTGACGCTTGCCGGACAGCGAGCAGAACTTCGCCGGGTGACCGCCCCGCTTCAACTGCAATCCGGCACATGGCACGCCGACGGCCGAAACCTTACAGTCTGTTTCGACCTGCCCAAGGGCAAGTCAATGCTGGAAGTCTGACAATCTTGATTCGGGGCGATTATCCCTCAAATTCCCTGGGTAGAGGGTAATCGCCCCGTTTCTATACTACGCTCTCCTAAGTGCAGCTTATTCAACTTCCTCGGCTGGGGGGATTTCCTCGAATAAATGTTCGGCAAGGACTATCAGGTCCTGGACATCGACTATGCCGTCACCGAACGGCGCCGGGCCGATATCACACAAAATAAAGAGCTGGTAGATTTGAATACCACCAGCTCTTTGACAATATTGGGTGTTTTGTTTCTTTCTGATCTGTTTTACTGTGCCAGGGCTGCGATTTTCTCTGGGGTCAAAGCTACATCATAGATGCGAATATCATCTATCAGTCCGGAGAAGAAAGTGCCCGTATCGAGCGTCTTGCTGGTCCCGATATAGAGTCCGCCGTTACAGTATTTCAGCGGAGCCAGAGCGTTAGTATCTGTGGCCACTTCCATGCCGTCAACATAGAGGAATCTATGCGAGCCGTCCCAGACAAAGCCGATATGATGCCACTGACCATCGGCGACGACGGTTTGAGAGATTAACGGCTGCGTAATATACCGTCCGAGCGGTGCCGGCACTAACCCGGTCATCAGGCAATCGCTTGCTGAGTCTATTCCGAGCCACGTCTCGCCGCTTCCGGTACCGTCCGCCTGGCAGATAAGGTTTTGACCGGCGGCGCCTCCTTTGATCCAGATAAACACGCTGAACGGCCCATCTGCCGGATTCAAAACAAAATTCGAAATAAGATGGTCGTCAATTCCATCTAATTCCAGCGCCCCGCCTTGTTTCCCGTCTGCGGGTCTCCATACCGGCTCGCCGAACAAAAATCCGTCAGCGTCTCCGGCACTGTTTTCAGCGACAATGCCTTCCGTGTCATCCAGCTTCCAATATGCAATCAATTCAGTCGGATAAATCTCCTCAAACAAATGCTCAGACAAAAGAATCAGGTCCTGGACATCGACGATTCCGTCGCCGAAAGGCGGCGGAGCAATATCATAAATTCGCTCATCCGTGCCCCAGTAGCCAATCATCATACACATGTCTGCACAATCGACAATTCCATCGCCGTTAAAGTCGACGATGGGTGGTTGCTCTTGCGGGTGATAAACAGCCAAGCCGCCGCTTTGAGTCGCAATCCATATGTCCCCGCGGGCATCAATCGCAAGATAATTGATTGTATTGTCCGGCAATTCAGAATTAGAAGTGTTGTAAACAGTCCATTCACGTCCATCGAACATAGCCAAACCTCTATCGTAAGTACCGATCCATACATTGTCGTAAGCATCAACTACAATCGGCCAAATACGATTACTTGGCAAACCGGAGTTGGCTGTGTTGTAGACGGTCCAGTTCGTTCCGTCGAATTTCGCCAGACCGCCGCCATCGGTGGCAATCCACAAGTTCTCCTTGCTGTCAAAGTCGATAAAATAGATAGTGTTATTGGGCAGCGGGGAATTGCTTCGGCTGTAAATCGTCCAGTTCGTCCCGTCGAATTTTGCCAAGCCGCCGCCGGCTGTTCCTATCCAAAGATTCTGCTCGGAATCGAAGTCAAGCACCCACGGCGTATTATGGGGCAGCCCGGAATTCGAGCTGTTATATACGGTCCAGCCCGAACCGTCGAATTTGTGAAGACCTCCTTCCCAGCTTCCAGCCCAGAGGTTGCCTTGCTCATCGAAGATAGGCGTGGCGATAAGGTTGACCGTCAGGCCGGAATTGTGTGATTTGTATATAGTCCAGTTCTCTCCGTCAAATTTAGCTAATCCTCCTTCAGTACCGGCCCAGACATTACCCTCAGGATCGACGGCGAGGCCCGTATGGTCATTATGCGGTAACGGAGAGTTAGCCGAATTATAGACAGTCCAGCTCTCTCCATCAAACTTAGCCAGACCGCCGCCCGCTAAAGCGAACCATTTGCCGGTACCGACCCAAACAGATCCCTGCTCATCAAACGCAAGCACAGTGGCGCCATTATATGGCATACCCGAATTAGAAGTATTGTATATCGTCCATTCGGCCTCTTGTGACAGTGTCACTGTTGGTAATAAAAAAATCACTACTTCAAACCAGATCGTAAGCGTAATCATTTTAGAAAGATTTAACCATTTCATTTTGTGCCTTCCTTTCTGACTCTTTTGATTGTAAATTTTTGAAGATCATGACTGAGAAAATCTGTTTAATTCGCGTATAAATCTGATGTTTGGATAAAACGGGGGCTGCAACTGAGAGACACAGCCCCCCAGTAATACATGAGATTTTGGTTTTAGCAGATACTTGTTTCTAATCCATAGCGGGCATCGGCTCGCAAGGCGGCATCACGTTAAGGCGTCTACCGGTGAATGGAAACGGCAGACAAATACTCGGTATCTGATCCTCATCCGGAAGACCGTCACCATCGGTATCCTGCTCTGAAAGATAAAGTGCAGCAGTGCCATTGCCCTCTATCGTATCTGGTCCCGTCATATTCCATTGAGTATTGACAACGGCAATGACTTTAACGATGGCCTGGGTATTTTCCTGCTTACTGAAGCCGTATGTAAGGTGGGTGGATTCAAAACTGTCCGGCCCCGTCCTGATCCCTTGTGTTACGTATAGTTCATCACCACCATCGATATCGGGGAATAAACCGAAATGAGTCGGATTAACGTTGACCTGTTTCAGTATACCAAAATATTTGGATCCCGCCGAGTCCTGTGCCTGAATACTTTCAAGCATTAGCATATTCCCGGCAGGCATTTCAACGCAAATCACCCAGGTACCGACAGGCGACCAGTCCGAACTGCTACTTAACTGGATGCTCTTGTTCACCAACCCCGGTCCGGGCCATGATTGATCAGGAACAAAATCTTTGAACATGCCCAGATTGGTTATAAAGAGATTTCTCTGAACGCCCTTATTTGTTGCGAATGCCAGACTCGCCGGTGTGTCCAGCGAAATATCCGGATTGATCGCAAAAGTCTCCTGGGTTCGGTCTTTAGCATCGATTTTTACAATCGCATTACGACTGACCACAGCGACATAGATATTGCCTTGTAAGTCAATGGCAAGCCCATCCAGCAACACTGGGAAGGACGGCGAGTTGTATAAAGGTGACTCAGGTACATCATCGACGTGTTTCCATACTTCCGGTTCACCCGGGCTGCCGTCCGGCTGCACGGGAATACGAACTATCAGGGCCTTGTCAGTATTGACCACATAGAGGTCTCCGTGACAAAAACCAATTCCATTGGCTCCAATGGGAAACGGGAATAACGAGGGAGGTAATCCGGTTAAAAGTTCATCGCGTAGCCATAATTCTGCAGTACCTCCCTTTGGGACACGCCAGATTCCACCCGGCCCGAACGGATCACTTGAAGTGCCGCCGGAAAATGTCTCCGTGACATAAATGTTTTCAGAAGAATCGAACGCTAATGCATTAGGAAAGACAATATTTCCTGTTCCTGGCAGAAGAACGGCATTGCCATCGTCGCCAGCTCGATACACGCCCTGGTTGGATACGGCCCGGCACACGTATACATTACCACCAGAATCTACTGCCAGACCACCTGCACCCCCTCCCGGTTCACCCAAATCGACCAGCACGGTTTTCACTCCGGAAGGCGAGAACTTCCAGACTTGATCACTGGATGCGCGGACACTGACATATACATTGCCGGCCTTATCAACCGCTATGCCTTCAGGTTGACCTTCAAACGGAATAAAACCTGGGAAAACAGCTTCATTATCTTCTGCTTTGATAGGTGATATTAAAATTAGAGCAAGGACAGCAAGAATTCCAACTGCCCTGCAGTTTACGATTTTATTGGTATTCATGATCTTTTCCTTTCTTCATATCAAGACTATTCAATCGTCATTGCCAATAGGAATGGCGCCGATTGTGTCTTTTTGGAAATAAAATTAACACGGACTACATCTATCTCCGGACGCGGATTTTCATAGGTTGTCCGAAAGAGCCGTACTTTTTCCGTCGCCAATGAGGCTGACAATCGCCGAGCAGTCCACGCCACTGTGCCGTGTTCTACGCTTAGCTTCGAGTCACGACTGACCCACCAGTCTCGTACATCCCGTCCGTATTGAATTTCGATTTCCCGCCGCTGTCCGTCTGAGTAGATTAATTGGAACGCTCCGACACTCACACCTTCACGTTCAACATAAGCCACACCATGCAGGACATGAAATCGGGAAATCCGATTATTAATCGGAATTTCAATGCTCTGGGGAAATTGGGACCAGTCTGGATGGGAACTGCACAATTGGATCACACCTCTGGCGTCGAACAGAACGTCATCCCATTTCCTTAGACCTGCCGGAAATTCCATGAGATCCTGACCCAAACCCTCAAGACTTTCGGCTGGCTGCCATGCTTCGTCGATCGAAGCATTATAAACCTCTGTCAGATCGATTTGGTTCGGTCCCGCAGTAAGGTCGCGGGTTGGAATAGAGCGAAGTGGACGGGTCTTAGCTGCACTTTCAATAGCAACATTGTATTGTCCATCTACTCTTTCTACTATTTGTCGTTCTGCCTGGGAAGCAACGTTGGAACCGGTGTAAGTCTGAGACCAGTAACGGGATTTATACAACTCTAATCGCTGCTCCAGAGATAAGTTAGGATCCCCGGGGTAGTCGGTCATTCGCCAGGCAAACGCTTTGCGCACCCGGGCTGTGTTGTCCACGCTGCCTGTGATTAGACGTGTTCCTTCCGAGTCAAAGGTTACAGCCCGGACCACATTATCATGTGCTTTAAAGTGCAACAGGTTCTGACCGGTTGTAACATCCCACAGATTGACTGAAGAATCCCGACCGAATTTCTGGTGAACATGAGTCCCGCCGCCTACAGTTGCCAACCGCAAACCGTCCGGACTGAATGCGAGTGAACTGACACCATCTCGGTGTCCCTGTAATGGCAAAATCAGAAGTGTGCCGTTGGTCGAATCCCACAGGCATGTGGTACCATCCTGGCCGCCGGTAACAATATATTTGCCATCCGGACTCCAGGCTACCTGTAGAATCCAACTCGTGCTTGGGGGAGTGCTGCTGGGCCATGACCCGGATTTGTCCCAGTCCCAATCGGCCTGCAGTGCTTGATTCGCATGTCCGCTTAAGGTAAATAATAATTTGCCCGTATCAATCTGCCATACCTTTGCAGTGTGATCGGTGCTTGCCGTAGCCAGCCGCTTACCATCAGGGCTGAAGGCCACATCAAGCACCCAGCCGTCATGGCCCTCCAAAGTCCTCACCAGACGACCCGACTGAGCATCCCAAATTCGGGCGGTGTTGTCCTTGCTTCCTGTACCAATCCAATGTCCTTGAGGACTGTAAGTGACACACATAACAGTATTCGAATGCCCGTCAAGAGTCAGTAGCAATTTGTATGTCAATGAAGGTCTTCCGACTCTTGCATCTTCGTTACCCAACTGCCAGACCCTGGCAGTGGCGTCTGCCGCCGTTGTTACCAAACGGCTGCTGTCAGGACTGAACGCCAACGAAACGACCGGGAAGTTTACCGGTATTGTAAGCAGAAGGCTGCCGCTTTCGATATCCCAGATTTTGGCAGTTTGATCAAGACTGCCTGTAGCCAGCCATTGGCGGTTAGGACTCACATCAATCGCCCAAACAGCTTGGTCATGTCCTTCAAGGCTTAAAAATTCAGCGGGCGATACCAGCCAGACCTTGGCCGTACCGTCAAAGCTCGTTGTGACTATGCGAGTTCCGTCCGGGCTGAATTCCACGTCTCGGATCATCCGTGAATGCCCTTCATAAACCTGAACTACGTTACCGGTATTTACGTCGATTACGTATACGCCGGCATCGATTGAGGAGGTACCTCCTCCAATTGCGCATAGACGGCCATCAGGACTGAAGGCTGCTGACCAGAAGCCGCTTAAATGCGGCCCGGCAAACAAAGTATGCAGTTTTGAGTCGGTCCTCATATCTCCCAGTCGCGAGGTTCCATCCCAACTTGCAGTCGCCACGCATTGTCCATCGGGACTGAATACGACGCATGCTACCGTGTTCGTATGTCCCGTGAGAATCCTTGACTCACCGGTCTTTAGATCCAGAATTCTCACTGTCGTGTCCAAACTGCCGACGGAAGGATCTCCACTTCCGCCGGCATAGGCCAGCTTGCGTCCATCAGGACTGAACGCAACACACATTACTGAGTCACCATGTTCACCAACGATGCCGCGCGAAGTGCCGTCTCCGGCGTTCCAGAGCCGCACCGTTTTGTCCCGGCTTGACGTCGCGATCGTCTTGCCGTCGGGACTAAAAGCGGCACAATATACCCAGTCGGTATGACCCTCAAGTATGAAAAGCATTTGTCCTGTTACCACATTCCAGACTTTTACCATGCCGTCCATGTTGGGCGTCACCAGGTACCGTCCGTCCGGGCTGAAATCCAGCAGCAGAACAAAACTTTTTCCAACATTAAATCTTCTTATTTCACGGCCTGTTACTATATCCCACAATCTTGCAGTACCATCGAAACAACCGGTCGCCAGTAATCGTCCATCAGGACTGAAGTCCACGCCGGTCAGAGCCGGTCCTCCACTATCAAGAGTCATCAGGTCGCGATGGCAAGCACGTTCTAACCAACCCCACTCCCAACTTCGCAAAGATGAGAGACCCGGTTGATTTAATATCTGCTTTGAGCGGTCAAACTGACCCTGTTCGATCAGATTCCGGGCCAGAGCAATACTTGCAGAGTAATGCTGTCTCTCCGCAGCGGTTTTTGCTTCTTCGGCCAATAATCGCTGAGCCGCCTCATCCATACGGGCTTTCTTCGCTTTCTCCTCTGCTCGGACAGCCCGAATTGCCTGCCAGGTGCTCAGGCAAATCCCTAAGATAAGTATAGTTGTTATTATAATCCCGATCGTTAAAGCAACCTTGTTCCTCAGTATAAACTTCTGCATCCGGTAGGTCGAATTGAGTGGACGTGCTGTCACCGGTTCTGAATTTAAATGACGTTTTATGTCCATGGCCAGCGCATTTGCTGTTTCATATCGGCGGGTTCGCACTTTCTCAAGGCATTGCATCACAATCCAGTCCAGGTCGCCGCGTATTGCTTTGGTGAGCAGGTCTGGTGTGCAGCCGCGGTATTTCGCTATATCTGTCAGAGTCTGACCGAGAGTGCTTAGCTTCGTGGATGGCTTAGGTGGCTCCTGCTCGCGGATGATGCGCTGCATCTCGATGTAGCCGGCTTTGCGCAGCTCTTCTTCGCCGAATGGCGTGGTCCCGGTCAGCAGCTCATAGAGCAGAACTCCGAGGGAATAGATATCAGTGCGGGTATCAATATCTATGTCGCTCAACTCGGCCTGCTCAGGACTCATATAGGCCGGCGTGCCGATGATGTGGGCGTAGCGCGTAAACAGCGTCTTTTCCGTCAGTTTTTGATTTATTGCCTTGGCGATGCCGAAGTCGATGACTTTGGGCATAGGCTGACCATCGCGTAAGGTAACCATTACGTTCGTAGGCTTGATATCGCGGTGGATAATGCCCTTCTGGTGGGCGTGCTGGACGGCGTTGCAGACCTGGATGAATAGCTCCAGCCGCTCTTTGGTGCTCAGACTATTAGCATCGCAATAATCGGTAATCGAGACGCCCTTTACCAGTTCCATAACAAAGTATGGCCGTCCCGTTTCCGTCGCCCCGGCGTCTAAAACTTTGGCGATATTCGGGTGGTCCATCATGGCCAGGGCCTGCCGCTCAGCCTCGAAGCGGGCGATTACGGTCTTTGTATCCATGCCCAATTTAATAATCTTGAGGGCCACCTTCCGTCGAATCGGCTCGGTCTGCTCGGCCATATATACCACGGCCATCCCGCCTTCGCCG
>Ga0172365_10004661_pt1 | contig 10157 bp, 9 predicted proteins | sample LakKivSesite48cm_FD_114535 | JGI IMG/M metagenome (GOLD analysis project Ga0172365, IMG submission 114535) | Sediment microbial communities from Lake Kivu, Rwanda - Sediment site 48cm | ecosystem: Environmental > Aquatic > Freshwater > Lake > Sediment | place: Rwanda: Western Province, Lake Kivu... | reverse complement strand
GACCACGAGCGAGGCGGTCCATGAGTCATATAGGTGCGTGGGGTCAAGCTGCTGCTCCCTCCTGAACTTAGGGCCTATCGAGAACAGCTGGATTGGCAAGGGCTCCCGTTTTACCATCTCTCGAAGGACGGAGAACCAGCCAGCAGAGAGGTGAGATCTCAAGGTCATGGAGGTTGGAACAGGTTTCAGCTCCTTGAGCTCCTTGAAAAGCGAGATCAGCGCAGTCGCCTGGCTCTCCTCTATCTTGAGTTCTCTGACCATGGTTTCCACGAAATCGTCGGAGGAAATCTTGCCCCGCTTGTACCTTCGGAAGATGTCTTGAAGGTGCCTGAAGTTCTCGAATTTGGGGACAATTTTCTGGATCTGCTGCATCCGACGCTCGCTCAGGCCTATGTCTGGCCTATCGAGCCCTGCCAAGAAGAAAATGCGGTCGAGAATTACCGGGGCTTCCGGCCCATATTGGGTGAAGACCTCGCCCTGTTCGACGATAGTCGGCAACATCACCTCCTCGAAGCCCATCTCGAGGAGGGCCTGCCTGACATTGAGGATGAGTTCGAAAATCGCGTGCGGCCTTCGCCTATCGGTCAGATTCAAAAGTTTTCCATACTTTTCTATCTGTTCGGAGGTCTCAAGCCAAGCTCGCTCGTAATCCTTTTCGGCCTTCGCCCTGATTTTTCTGATATCGAACGTTGCCATTTACCCCCTCACCCGTTCAGCCCGCTTGAGGGCGTTCTCAAGCTTTTGCTGCCTTATCGCGGTCGTGAGATCTCCTCTCGTCTTCTCGACTACTCTCCTCACCATGTCCTGCCTTCGCCTCATGCCTGGCAAAACAGCATCTGGATAGTCGAACTCCATCAACAGCTCGAAGATTTCCTCCATCAGCTTGAGCATCCGCTCGGCTTCCGAAACCTCATCAGCCCTGATCATGTCGAGGGCATGGCGCCTGAGTTCACCGGTGACATCTGCAAGGGCCCCTAGGTAGGCTTTGTAGGAGACATCGAGTTCCTCAGCAGTGAGTAGTTTTCCGCTCCAGATCAGCGCTTGAACCAAAGCGGCTTCGCAGTACTCCTGATAGGCCGAGAGGATGGTGCCCGAATCAGCTAGGTGTGGTTCGGTCCTTACCGCCTCCGCCAAAGTCATCAGCGCCTTTCGGGCTTTGGCAAGCATTTTCTCTGAATCGGCCTCATCCTTTCGGTGGACTGCGGCTATCGCTCGAGCCGAGGCCCTGATGACTTCCCGGGAGGCATCGAGCACCTCCTCGCGGAGCTCCTCCTGTGCATCGAAGTATTTTCGCATCCGTTCGAGCATTTCCTTCAAGTTAAACCCTTTATAGTTCGGTCTTATCCCTATTCAAGCTTTACGTAGTCGTGGAAAGGATTTCAGCGTCCCGCGAACTCCTTGCTAACATTCAGGATAACATATTTTGCCAGAAAAGGGATCGTAGCGGCTTTCTGAGACTAGTTGGAAACTGGTTTCGCACACCTTATACATAAGGTGTTTCATCCACGAATTTGTTTGAAAATCGATGAGCCGCGCGCGCAATAGGGGCGGCGTGGGGAGCTAAACCCGAAAAATGTAAGGTGGGGAAATGAGAAAAGAAATACCCCTGTTAGCTGCGATAGCAGTGGTACTGGCGACAGCCGGGGTAGCTATGGCTTGCAGAAACGGTGACGCAACCTCATATGCAAATCTAGAAAATAGAGAAAATAAGGCGCCCTTTATGGGGCAGTGGTATTGGAGAATGCCGCATGGCCCATCTTGCAGAGGATTTGGATTTCCGATCAGCGTGAGCGAGGAGTTCAAGGAGAATGTAATGAGCATAGCGAAGAGCGATCCGGACGTTCAAAATCTATTGAACGCTGGTTATGAGAACGTGCGCATTCAGCCGATAATCAATGCCACGGTTCAGGGAAACGGTGACGTCACCATCAAGGCAACTGGTGCCATAGTAACATTACGCAATAACGAGAACCTTGCGTTAGTACAAGTGGACATGGAAGCGGGAAAGGTGACCAGAATAGTAGAAAGGATCGTAATCGAAAAATCCTGACAGGAGATCTCCAATTAAATACGCACATAGAAGGCAATCCGCGATGTATATAGCTTCGCGGGCCGCGCGCCGCCCCCTCTAAGTGTGTTTCGATTCCACTTTCAGCCTCCTAGGGCGGCGCGCAAATGTTTTATTCTCCCCGCGAAATTAAGGGTGTCCGACCATCTAAGAGGTAGCAAATCTAATTTTAGATTGAGGTTACCATCTATTTTTAGGGATTTAAAAATAATAAATACACAATGGGGGCCATAAACGAAAGCACGCAAGATTGGGCAGAAGATCGCCAAAATTTAAAGGGGACAGAAAAATGAGGTTCAGAAAGATTCATGGGAAAACCATATTCATAGCAGCGTTATTTATTGTTTCAGCATTCATTCTTGTTGTAAAACTATTAAATCCTACACCAATACAAATTTATGTGGATGAAAATAAGACTGTTGTAACCCAGATCCCGGGATTCTTCACCACCACAGATGCTATCGTTCTTATCGTAACCTCAATCATTCTCGGCATTAGCGGAGCGTATCTATTACTTCCCGTTTCAGTTGAAAAACCTGCTGAAGTATCGGTATTGGGAGAAAGAAAAGGGAGATGGGAAAAAATATCAAAAACACTGAAGGACGACGAGCGAAAAATATACAAAGCCATACTTGATTCCGATGGGCTTATTAATCAAAGTGAAATTGCAGAAAAAACCGGGCTTTCGAAGTCGAACGTCAGCAGAAGTTTAGACTTATTGGAGAGCAAAGGGTTGGTCGAAAGAAAAAGAAGGGGAATGGGGAACATCGTTTTGCTAAAATCCTAAAACTTGCTTCAGAAAAACCTATGGTGCGGATTAGCATTACTCTGAATCAAATTGATGAAAATAAAGCCTTTTCACGCACTTCCGAGACTAGTTGGAAACTGGTTTCACACACATTATACATAAGGCGTTTCATCTAACAAAAAACGTGTGAGAAAAATGAAAAAAGCAAAAAAGAGGGCAGTCATGCTAAAAAAGAAGATGGTCATGCTGGCGATTGGAGTGATATCGGCAGCTGCAGTGATAGGAACGGTGGCTGGAGCCGTTGGAGTGTTCCAAGGGAAACCTGAAAAGCTTGAGGTTAGATCTGTTGACGGAAGTTTGCTGATATCTAGGCAAGGCAAATTAATCGATAACATTCCCATACCAGAGTATCCAAGAACGCGAGGCATCACGTTCATAAGAGGCAGAGGTGGAGAAGGTGCCGCTGTTGGGATGCCTCCTCTAGTCCCCAGGGTGGGGATGACAGCAAATTCGATTCCAGGAGGAGTAAGAGTAAACTTAGACATCTCAACACTCGATGAAATAGAGCAAATGAAAAATGAGGACCAAAAAGCTGTTGATGAAGCCATCGGAATAATTGAGAACCAAAAAGGGATTTCCGTAAATGAGGTCAGGGCACACGTAATGAGAAGCCCCGAAAACATGGAAAAAATAGACAGTGTAGGGCTTTGGATTGCCTACGCAGAAAATGAGAAGATGACTTTTGCTCGCGCTATCGTGGATTGGGATAGCAAGGAAATAACATTGTTTGAAAATATCAGCGAGTCAGGTATAGTTCCACTTCCCCAAGAAGTCATAATGGAAATGGAGAAATTGAATGAGATGCGTTCGATCGCGATGCAGGACAACAGGATTAAGGAGATAACGGAAGGACAAAAGTTCATCATTTTACCGGGCTTGGTGACGGAAAATGAAGGTGAGTTAATTTTCAGGATATGGCCAATCAGCTATAAGGTTATCGTTGACCTCGAAAACAGGCAAATTAAATCTGTAGAGGAATGGAGTTGAGATAGGATAAGAGGAGTGGAGGAAGCAGCAAGGGAAAGAACTGGAGGGATGTTCCTTTCAAGCCAGGCCTTATTCTTACAACGGATGAGTGGCGCCCGTACGGCCGAATGGGTGCCAGAACGGGTAGGTGGAGACGAATAAAATGGGCGTTTTGAAAATAGCTTCTAGGGACATCTGGAGGAGAAAGGCTAGAACCTTCTTAGTTATTCTCGCCCTCGGCCTTTCCATCGCAATCCTTATAGCCATTCCAGCAGCCACTAAAGCCTATTCAAATTCAGTTGAAACGGCAATTGAGAACCAAGCATCCGCATATCAGGGCTTCATAAGCTTAACTGCCAATGAAATCATTGTGGAGCCACCTACGGAGAACTTCCGAGGAGGGCCAGGGGGCATGCCAGGGTTTCCGGGAGCGTTTTTCATAAATGTCATAGATGAAAACATAGCTGAAAATGTCGCCTCCATCCCAGGGGTCGAAGCCGTGATTCCCCAGCTTCAGAGCTCCTTACAGCTCCAGGGCCTTGAGGACCTTGAGAATCAAAGGTATAGAGCGAGATTGACGGTCATAGGGATTCCCCTGAGTTCATCCCTGAATGGGAAATACCCCGTTCAGCCCGAGAATATAGTCGAGGGAAGAAAGCTCAACGAAGATGAAAGCGGCAGTATTCTTTTGGGGATTGGGCTTGAAAATTACTTCAACGCGATAGGCGTTTATTTTGCCGTGGGCCAGCCGATAACCCTAGGCGACTATTCGTTCACCATTGTAGGCATCTTCGATGCAGGTAACCGCTTCGCTAATCAATACGCATACGTGAGCCTAGCCGATGCTCAGACGATGTTCGATCAGTCAGGCAAAGTGAGCCAGATACAAGTATTCGCCGAGAGCGTGGAAGATGTCAACAACATTGCGAATGAGATAGAATCCGCCTACGGAGATAATGTAAGCGTGACAACCCAATCCGACCTCCTCCAGAGGATAACCGCGCTTTACCAGGGGACCGAGAATATGACGGCCTCGCAACTTGCCCAGATGAATAATGTGGCAAGCCAGGAGATTTTGATCGCTATAATTGCGGGCGGTTTAATAGTGTTTCTCACGATGTTCTACGTGGTTAGGGAGAGGACGAAGGAGATAGGCATATTTAAGGCGTTGGGCTTCACGAACTGGAATATCACGTCCCAGTTCATGTTAGAAGGAGCAATAATTGGCCTAGTAGGAGGGCTTGTTGGAGTCATTTTCGGTTCATTCGGCGCGCCTCTCATCTCCAACATCCTTCTCCCCCATATCTCCATTTCTACGGGCTTCAGAGGCGGATTTGGCGGGGGATTTAACCCGGCTTCTCCACAGTCAACTACCCAACAGTTAACAGTTCAAGTCATGCCAGACGCTGGCATAATCTTGACCAGTTTATGTATCGCCGTCATCCTCGGTGTCGTGGGCAGCTTGTACCCATCTTGGTGGGCTTCGAGGAAGAGACCTGCGGAGGCTTTGAAATATGAGTGAATATGTGTTAGAAACAAAAGGTGTGACAAAGGTTTATGAGGCTGGCGAAAACAAGGTTACGGCTCTCTCCGATGTCGATCTTCAGGTGGAGAAGGGCGAGTTCGTATCGATAATGGGTCCTTCAGGCTCGGGGAAAACCACACTTCTAGTTATTCTAGGCTGCTTCGATAAGCCCACCTCAGGCCAAGTTATCATCGACGGCTTAGACGTCACAACGACGAAGGAAACGAAACTGCCTAAAATCAGGGCTGAAAAGATTGGTTTCGTCTTTCAAAATTTCAATTTGATCCCGACACTCTCAGCCCTCGAGAACGTCGAGTTGCCCATGGAGCGGGGAAAAATACCAAAAGGTGAGAGGAGGAGCAGGGCTCTTAAGCTCTTAGAGTCCGTAGGATTGAGAGACAAAGCCGACAGTAGGCCTAACAGGCTGAGTTCGGGGGAACAGCAGAGGGTAGCCATTGCAAGGGCTCTAGCGAATGGTCCAGCGATTATTTTGGCCGATGAGCCCACGGGGAATTTGGATTCAAGGACCGGCCGAGAGATCGTCCAATTGCTGAGAAAACTAAGCCGTGAAGAGGGGAGAACGATCATCTTGGTAACTCACGACAAACAGATGGCTTCGCTATCCAACAGAATGTTGCCCCTTAGAGACGGCAAATTGCCGAAAAAAACGTGATGTCATGGGTCAAAAAACCAGGCGTGGGAAAGCCCGCAAGATAGCGACGCATGCGTTGATTTCAATCGTAGCTGTGGCTTTCTTGGCCGGAGCTTTTTTTGGCATCTCGGCATTTAAGTTATTATCTGAGCGGGGGCCGACCACCAGTGGCGAAAGCGGGCAACTTTGGGCGACGGGTACTCAGATTGCCTCGACAAAAATTGCTGCAGTGACCTCAGATGGTAGTACGGGGATCATCTGCGATTTGATGGTTGAGATAAGCCCGGGGAATGGGCGCATCCTCGTCGACACTTACCCGCTGATCGGATTTGATTTTCAATCCGCTGAGAGAACCGCGGTAGAAGTCGCCTCTACGGTGACAGGGTTTGAACTTGACAGCGATGGCGGCTTGAAGGGGGCAGATGTTCTCCTTGAGGTGTCAGCTCCAACCGAGGGAAGTGTTGAGGTTCAATCGATCGATGGACCGAGCGCCGGAGCCGCGACGACTGTGGCGATTATTGCAGCCATCGAAAATAGGACAGTTAGAAAAGATGTCATCATGACGGGGACCATCGAAAAAAATGGAAGTATAGGTCAGGTGGGTGGCGTTTTAGCGAAGGCCGAGGCCGCGAATGACTTTGGCGCGAGGCTCTTTTTGGTCCCGAGCGGCCAAAGCGTGGTGACGATATATAGGGAGGTCGTCCGTGAGGTTGGACCATTTAGGCAAGTGATTTATGAGCCCATTCGGGTCGACCTCAATGAATACGCGGAAAATGCTGGCTGGAGCATCAAAATCCAAGAGGTTTCGACCATCCAAGAGGCACTAAATCTAATGTTGGAGTGACCGATGCGATCATCATTGAAAACGTGGGCAAATAAAAACAAAGGAGGTGGAAAAATGGAGTTAGGAAAACTACTCGCCATTGTAGCAGTAATCCTTGCAGCAATCTCCTTAGTTAGCGTTTTCGTAAAGCCAGTGACGGTTGGCGCGGGAGTAGTTGACGCAGATCAGATTAAGGACGGCGCGGTGACGGAGAACAAGCTTGCAGATGGCGCAGTAACGGCGGACAAAATCGCCAGTAATGCTGTTAGTAATACCGAGCTCGCAGACAACGCTGTTGTTATGTCGAAGATAGCCGCAGGCGCAGTCACAAGTGCCAAGATCCTCGATGGCACTATATCGGCCGCTGATATTGCAGCCGGAGCGATAGACAACACAAAGCTCGCGGATAACGCAGTGACGGTGGACAAGATAGTCGACGGAGCAGTCACGCTTGCCAAGCTAGCGGCTGGAGTATTGGCCATGATGCCCGTGTTGCCACTGGCCTCGGAGAACTTAGCAGACAACGCTGTTACAGGGTCTAAGATAGCGTCAGATGCGGTTGGCACTACCGAACTCGCTGATAATGCCGTAACGTCAGCTAAGATCTCTGATAACAGCATACTAAATGCTGATATCTCGACTGCAGCGGGCATCGCCGGTTCTAAGCTTGCGGACAACACCGTGACGGGAGCTAAGCTCACAGACGATGCAGTGACGGCTACCAAAATGGCAATAAAAATACAGGATAACAGGAATGAAATTGCTGCCACTGGAACTACCATTCGATTCTCGCCAGCCTTTCCAGCACCACCTTCTGTAGTTGCGACTCTTAGCAGAGCTGTAAGCGAGGACAACTTCACGATTTTCATAACCGCAGTGACAGCCGATAACTTCACGGTAATTGTATATAAGAACGGTGTGGCATCAGCGGAGAACATCTACTGGATCGCGGTCTATACACCGTAGTAGCGAAAGTACCGAAATCGCTCGATAGAAGATATAAGTCTAGGCGCTCAGTTATGGCTAGTTTTAAGAGAGAGTTGCCCAGCTTTAGCACCAGAATAAAATATCTGAGGAAAAAATGAGTAGATCGCAAAAGTGGGACGATGAGTGAACGCCTCAAACGTGTTGCTCGAGAGTGCACACCGCATCCTCAATTCTATCACGGGGCACGTAGAAAATATCCATGAATTCATAGAGAACCGATTCCTCCAAGCGTATCAGAGGCTGAGCCAAATCGTGGACAACCTTCCTAACACCGCATACTTCACAGGGCTGAGGAACATGCTTCAGCTCGCCCAAAATGTGTTCAACGATGGAAACTACGAGCTACGAAGTGGTACTTGGTGAGGGTGGAGGATTTCTTGGTGGGGCTGAGGCATGGCTGGAAACCCTGGTCGATACCTAGGCACTGACCGCTCCACCATTTTATTTCTTCAACAAAACCACGCGGCTGGGCTCTGATTCATCAACGATCTCGTAGCCAGTTTCTCGCGCGAGCTCCTCAGCGAAGGCCTTGATTTCGGCATGGCTAGGCATGTTTTCTAAACTAAGTCGAGCGCGCGCGAAACCAACGTGCATATAGGCCTTTGCCTCAACAAAGTCGCATTCGGCTCGTTCGATAAGCTTCGCATAGCTTGGAGCGTCCTTAAGGTTCAGCCCCTTGACCAACGTCAGGCGAACGACTTTTCGGCATTTAAATGATGGCATCAGCCCGAGGCTTTGGTTCAGACGCTTCCAACCCCCTTGAACCTGGGGCTGGCAAACCGCCTCGTATGTCTTAGGGTCGGACGCTACCACTGAGATGTAAAGTTGTGTAGGCTCCGCCACCTCCTCAAGGCGATCGGGATGCAAACCGTTGGTCACCAAAAACGTCGTCATCCCTCGCTTATGGCACTCCTGGATGAAATTGCTGATTTTTGGATAAATCATCGGCTCTCCGGCGAGCGAGATTGCGCAGTGTTTGGGGTTTTGGGCCTCCTTCAACTTTTTCTTATCTACCTCAGGATTTCCCCCAAACCCACTCAGAAGCTGCATTTGCGCCAAAATCGCTCCATCTAAAATATCGCCTGGCCCATCAACCTCCCCTATCCAGCTCGGGTGGGTCACATCGATGTTTCGCCAGCAGAAAAGGCATCTATGGTCGCAGAAGGGAAGGCTCGGGGTCAGCTGGAGGCAGCGGTGGCTTTGAATACCATAGAATTGCTGTTTGTAACAGAAGCCCCGATTGAGCAGGCTCTTCCTCGTCCAATGGCACACCTTGACTGCACTATGTTTATGCTCGCCCACGAAGCGATATCCGCTTCGCTCTAGGTCAGCTAGCTCAAGGGCCGAAATTGCCATTGGATCACTCAATGCTTTCCTTCGGTTTCAACATCTGCTGCAAGGCCTTTAACAGGTGTTTATTGGCCTCCGTCAGCGTACCCTCGCCAGTCATGCTCGCAGCGCCGGCATGGCCACCGCCGGTGCCCTTGAACTGTTTAGCCAGCTCGGACATCAATTCGCCCAAGTGCAGCTGAGTTTCCTTGAGCAACTCCTCGCGCGCTCTGCTGCAGAGCCTTATCTTGCCCTTCTCTTGGGAGCCGACGACCGCGACATCGGCACCCACCCTAACCAGCATCGCCGCCGCGTCGGCCTCAAAGGAACTCAACTCCGAAAGCGCGACCAGCCTCTCGTTGATCCTGTACAATTTTAACCTCTGAGCCGCCTTCAGCATCGCGATGCGCTTCGATGGGTCCTCCGGCAGCCTTAAAGCCCCTAAAACTCGTGAGTAGTCGACGCCCGCCTTGATGATGGCATCGACTGCTTCAAACGTGGCGCTTTTCGCGAACCTGAATTGCCCGGTATCGCTGATTATACCGGCCAATAAGAGGAATGCCATCTCAGGCGTCAGCTCAACACCAAGTTCGCGGATGAGCTCGAGGACGAGTTCGGATTCTGATGCCGATTCCTCCCGGACCAGATAAAATTTCGCAAACTGCCGCATCTCCTCGACCGGCCTGTGATGATCGATGAGCACGAGCTCCGATGCCCTTTGTTTGATTTGCTCCCCCAGCTTTCCGAGGTGTTCAAAGCTCGAGGTATCAACCAACACGATGATGTCCGCATTCAATGGAGGGTCGATGGTTATTTCGCGACCCGTGGCCTTCAAAAGGCTCTCGGAAACCCGGCTGATGCCCTCGGAGGCGCCGGCTTGAGCCTCCGCGCCAAGTTGTCTGAGCACATCGGCAAGTGCGAGCGAGCTCCCGACTCCATCTGGGTCGGCATTGTGGTGGCAGAGCACAAGGATTCGCTGCCCCCGTTTAGAAGCATCGG
>Ga0172365_10004660_pt1 | contig 10158 bp, 22 predicted proteins | sample LakKivSesite48cm_FD_114535 | JGI IMG/M metagenome (GOLD analysis project Ga0172365, IMG submission 114535) | Sediment microbial communities from Lake Kivu, Rwanda - Sediment site 48cm | ecosystem: Environmental > Aquatic > Freshwater > Lake > Sediment | place: Rwanda: Western Province, Lake... | reverse complement strand
TGATACCGTGAAAGAACAACTGAACAAATTAGCCGACGATTTTGAAAAAGAATATGGAACTCTTTTGTTATTAAAGGCAAATCTTGTTGTTATAAATAAAATGCTGATAAAACGAGGCAAGGAAAAAGAATTATACGATCTATTTAAAGAAACGATAGATAATTTTAAAGAGAAAAACAAAAAAGATTGTATAATAGATAAAAAGGAATAATAATGAAAAAGCATAAAAAAACCTTGGAAGAAAAACTACATGAAATATATTACAATACGGTTAATTTAGATACGACTTGCAAGGGTGTTTGTGAATGCTGTAATGTAGCTTGCCCTTCCATGTTTTATAGTGAATTTTCAAATCTGATCAGCAAAATATGGGAACAAACATCAAAATCAGAAAAGATAGAAATGATTTGTAAAAGTATTGAGTATTATTTTAAGAATAAGTTTGAACAATATGGAAAAGAAATATTTATAAAACCATGCCTATTACTAAAAGATGGAAAGTGTAAATGGTACGAACAGCGTGGAATTAATTGTAGGTTATATGGGTTATGGTCCGATGAATCTTATAATCAAAGGGTAGATAGATTTGAAAAAGCCTATAGTGAATTTGGTTTAAAAAGAGAAGACTTGCCACTCTATAAACAATGTAAAAATGTAAAAAGAATAGACGAAAGTAAGCCTATAAATGATGAGGTTATATCCCAATTATATTCTAGGCTGGATGAATTAGATAAAAAAGTAGGTTCATTTTCAGAAGCACAGGTAAAAAACAGGGAAAATTATAGGACCTTTAGTGACTGGCTTTTATTTAAGATTTTAGGAGAAGCTTGGTTGGTAGGAATGACTGATTTTATATTATCGGCGAATAAAGAACAAATTGATGACCTTATTAAGCAGATACAAATTGCGGTTACTGATAAATTTTCAAAGGATATGCCAAGGTTATGAGATGCGAAGGATTCAGTGATGTTCCTTATACTGCTATGAGATCTTATGCTCCGACTTGCTGGGTTAAAGAGCAATGTACAGAAGAGGCGGAAGAAGGAAAAAATTATTGTAAAATACATCAAATGAAAGATGATCATGAAAAAGAATATTGGAAAAATGTAACGTATGGACCCGGAATGAAGGAGTTTTTGGATAAATTTAAGGAAAAGAAATGAGCGAATTCAAAAAAGTAAAAGCCAAGGTATTAGATGCAAAATATGTTAAAGAGGCTCAATCTATTGTATTTTTGTTAGAATGTGATCAAGGACAATTTAGAACACAGATACACAGAGACGTTATTGCTACATATGGGAATAGAACCGAAGAGGAAATAGAAAAAGAACTGGAAAAATACATTGACATATTGAAGTATGCCTATGTTGGGAAGTCTCAATTTCTGAATGTTGTTTTTGATCCGGATTTAAACGAAAAATTAAAAGATCATTATCCACTCAAATATTAAAAGGAAATTAGTTGTAAAAAATCCTGATAATTCCAATATAGAAAGCCTTGATGATACTTGTTGGGGATATTGGACTTATTCTAACAATGGAAATGATTTTGATTGCGAATATGAATTTGCCGGTGAAATTGATTGTGAAGAATGTATTTTTGGGAGTTGTGGCGGAAAATTAGATCCAAGAAAACCAAGAGAAGAACAAAAGGAGTATAATATGATCGATGGAAATAAATCTAAAGACGAAGCAGAAAAACATTTGAAAATAATACAACCAAGCATTCATCGCATTAAGGTCCTTTGCGAAGAAAGACTTACTCATAATTCTAGTTGGTATGAATTTAAAGACCGTTTAGACGAAATTTTGAAGCATGAAGAAGCTATACATGATCTATTAATTTGAAAATTTTCTACATATATTCCGATAATTGCTTACATTGTCTTGAAATCCTTAATTATATTGAAAAAATAATTAAAGATAACGATATAGCTTGTGAAGTATTGAAATATGATTATAATACGGATGTTGCGGTAAGAATAGCTGTAAATAACGATATTGATGATATACCAGGTATTGTTATTTCTCCGGGTTCAAAGGTATTTAAGGGTGCAAATATAGATAAAAACAGATTGAAGCAAGAAATATTGAAAAATGAGTAAGCCAATTATAATATTTACAACTTTTTGGGATGCAGATTTTCTTATAGGCAATAAATTTCTTTTGATAGATAATGCAGATAAGGAAAAAGCTTATAAAATAGACGTTTCAGATGGTAAAATCCTTTCAATAGCATTAAGTCATCCCGATATAAAAAAATTTAAGCATATCAAAGCAATACCGAGAATAGATTGTTTTTGCCCGACATGGAATATTTTAAAACGATATAAAAACGATAAGGATTGGGAAAAATATAAGATAGACTATGTAAACCTAATAAAAGAACGAAAAGATAGAATTAAAAATTTTATCGGCGAATTAGAAGAAAAGGTTTATTTCTTTTGTTGTTGGGAAGATACAAGTTTAGGTGCAAAATGTCATCGTCAAATCCTGTATGATAAGTTCAATAAATCAAAATACATGAAGGAAAAGGCTTTTTTAATTTATAGGGATGGTAAAAAACAGTATAAGTTAAATATTGCAGAAGATAGTTATTCTGAAGTGACTGTTGCGTCTAATAACATCGCAGACTCAAATTCTGCCGCCTATTCTCCTATTGCTATGGAGCCAGTTCGTATTTTTAATGATAGCCCTAGAGTTGCTAGAATTTTTAATAACAGAGAACTAACACAACATTATACACAAACATTTTCAATTCCTAACCCTCCTCCAGAACAAGATCCAGAAGACAATGATTTAGACCTATGAGCAATTTACCATCAATATACGGATTTAATAAAACGAGTGAAGCCGGAATAGATACCTTTGCGGTTTCCATTTTTTTATCCGGATGTAATTTAAGATGCCCTTATTGTATGAATTCAAGATTATTAATAAAAAATGAAATGCCTATAGTACCCATCGAACAAATAAAAAAATATGTTGAGGATAATAAATCAAATTGGGTTATGATTAGCGGCGGAGAACCAACCTTAAGCGATAAAAAAGAACTAATCAATTTAATCAACGAAATAAAAAGTTGGGGATGTTGGGTTGGATTATCTACAAATGGAACCCGTCCTTCTTATTTATCTTCTGTTATAGGCTTATTAAATTATGTGGCAATGGATATTAAGGGAACTAATGAAATATCCGACGCTATAGATAACAATAAATATCCTTTTTTTAGCAGTGAGTTGGGTTATGAAAATCTAATAAAATACTCAATGGAAATAATTAGGAGTGAAAAGAAAAATAGAAGCAGCTTATTATATGAATTTAGAACCACCCTGTATCCAAAATTTATAAACAAAGAAAGCATAATGAAAATATCTAAATTAATAAGAAAGGATGAACGATGGGTTTTGCAACAGTTTAGAGTAACAAAAAACGTTTTATTGGATGAGAAAGTTATTCCCTATACAGAAGCAGAAGTTTATAGTCTTTACGAATTAATAAAAGAAACTTGTAATTCAGAGATAAGGTATGTATAATGTTAGAAAAGGAGATATAAAATGAGAGCAAATGGAGCAAGACAATCCAACGAAGAAAGCGTAATGGGCGGGTGCGACGACGACAATATCAGAGACGCGCTCGGCTGTTGGAACGACGTTATTTCGCTGAACGTTACAAATGAGTTTCCGAGCTTTGCGAGGTAAACTCCATTTGATTGTTCGGGAGGTTTTATGAAACATTTAGATTTATTATTATTGCTTGTTGCTCTCTTCACCCTTGTCGGTTTTTGTAATTCTGCCAACCAAGACTCCGGCAATAAGGTTCAACAAACCCCAATACTGTGTAGATACTGCGGAAGAGAAATCTTTTGTGATTGTCAAAAACAAGCCAGTCGTCAGAATAAGTATTATGAGGGCAAGAGTAACCATAAATTGACTGAGGGGTTTCTTCCAAATTGTCAACCCAGCCAAACCAAAACCGAGAAGTAATATGATTTTGAGCGGAGCGAAAATAATGTGCAGTCGATTGTTGGGAGATTTTATTTATGAGTGATAATCTTAGACTCTTCTTTGTTGCTTGCTTCGGATTGTGGATTGGGGCTTGTTTTGTCCGTGGAATTGAGCAATTTAGTTACCAGAACCCCAGACAAAGTTCCCAAAACACCCCAAATCGGAGCGTTGTTTGCAATGTTGTCAATGGAAGCAACATAAATATCGGCAAAGATAACCAGAACAAACAGGGCAACTTTGAAGGTATCATACGGGGGAAGCTTCTTTTCTCTCAAGAGGAAGCAAAACGCAAAAATGGTTCCAATGATAATCAGACAACGAACAACAGTATTACATATGGTAGTGGTCATATCCATTTTTCTTTCTCCCAACGTTCCGACTCACATTTTTGAGCGGAGCGAAAATAATGTGCAGTCGGTTGTTGGAAAAATTATTAGGAGGTTGTTATGAAAAAAGTAGATATGTTTGTATTAAGGTGTCTTGTTATCTGTATTATTATCTTTTTCATTGGGATTGTTTGGAAATCTCTGTCCACAAACGAATCCAATCATGCCAGTAATTATAGCAATAGAAGTAGAGACAACGGATTGATCAATAATACAAAGGATTAGCAAAAGAAATGATGCCATTGTTAGGACAGACATCTTTAGCGTGTTTTCCTGCCACAATGGTTTATCTGCGAGGTTTTTGTAGATGAGGAAAACCATGTTTAGTACACAAAAACATACGAGTAGCGTTTTGTATTCCATATTTTTCTCCAACGTTCTGACTCAGATTTTTGAGCAGAGCGAAAATAATCTGCAGTCAGTGGTTGGCTTAAGTCGATTTATTTGAGCTTTCTATCTTGAATAGGTAAGGGGGTATTTGTATGCGGCAATACAGGAAGAGATTGGGCTTGTTCAATGTCTTCGATTCCGAGCATTTGCTTAATTATAGACATATCCGTCTTAAGCTTATGAATATCTCGCTTCATCTTCAAATTTTCTTTTTCCGCGTTGTTTGTCATGCTATTGCCTTTCGGTTTTTTGTTAAACGAGGATATGTTCCTCAAGGTGTTATTGACATTTTACAAAGCCAACGTAATGAATAAACTTTTTGAACAGAGTGAAAATAAGTTTCATTCAATAATTGGGAGGTATTTTATTTATGATAGCTGTGTTTTCTTTGTTTTTGATAGCGTGGTTATTCTTTCGGTTAGGAAGGTCATTTGAAAAAAGTTTTGGAAAGAGTAACATAGCCAAGAACCAAGCCGATAATTACCAAGATGGCATTGATAATAAATTGCCAATGTTTAAGCCAGAAGATAGCAGAACAGTGAAGAGAAATTTTTAAGCAAGAAGGAGGTTTTTCGAGCTTGCGAGAAATAACCTCCAATGAATGGTTCGCAAGTAATTATAGACAAAAGGTGATTATGATATTAACGCATTATACTTGGTGGAAGAGGCTGACTTTTTCTTTTAAGTTTCAGGTTTTCCTCCTGAATCTTCAAATTCTTCGTCTTCAATTCAATAATCTCTTGCTTAAGATTGAGATTTTCAAGCTCAAGATTAGTAACTTTCATCTTGAGTGCAGTAATGATTTCCTCGTTTGTTGGCATCGTATGTTTCCTTATTTTTAATGCGAACGGTAACAATAACGGTCGGCAAAGCCGTACCGTTCATTGTTTGGTTCGGGTGTTGTGATTGTTTGGTTCGTGTGACAATATTGGAGGTCTTATGAACGAAAAAAAATGGATGCTGTACGGATTGTTATTTGCTCAGTATGTCTCGCCAGTTCAAATGGGAGGTAATTATGGACAGAGTTGAAAAATATTATTCGGTGTCGGCAATTATCGCTCAATGTTTATTTCCTATTCAAATTTGTCCACATGGTTTTTTGGCCTTATTCTGCATCATCCCCCTTTTTTGGTTCACTTGGGACGACCTTATTTCCGACCGCAAAACCAACAATAGCAAAGAGAGCATTAGCTAATATGGAAACAGGTAAGGCATCTGATAAAATGAGATTAAAAACAACACAGAAGGAAAAGACCAAGCTATACATTTTGATGGTTTCGTTTGAGAATCCTTTTCTGAGTATAATAGAGCGCAAGAGTTGGAGAATTATGAAAACAACTGTAACAACATTTATAGACCATTGTGCTAATAGTTTTGCATCCATTGATTATCCTTTCTTAATCCCGAACGTGAGAATTGAGGTTTTTCGAGCTTGCGAGAAATAACCTCCAATGAATGGTTCGCAAGTAATTAAGGAGAATGTTTATGAAAATTATGAAAATAACATCAGCGCGAAAGGAACCTATGGCACCACCAGGTTATTTTTCTGTTTTTGCTGCTTCGGAAAAAGGGTGGTGTTTTATCAAAAAACAAAATCGTGACCAGCGTGTTTCGGAAACAGGAGAGGTAAAAATTCGTGTTCATTCTGATGGAAGCCCAAGAATATAGATTGGATATTCAACCATGTCATCATTTTCTTTCTTTCTAACAACAAGGATTTTTAACAAAATCCATCCTTCAGAAAGTGCTTCATTTATTCTTCCTATATTTCGACCACAATCAATCTCTTGTATTTTAACATATTTTTTGGAGTTCATCTGGTATTTTCCTGTTGTTTATTTTTCTTTTGCGAACGTTCCGACTCACATTTTTGAGCGGAGCGAAAATAATGTGCAGTCTATTGTTCGGGAGGTTTTATGAAATGGAACAATGTTAGCGAAAATACTAAGTGGTTAATCTTTTTTGCCATTGGATTGTGGGCTTTTGGATTCAGTTTGTATTTTGACATCCTTCCCAATTACCCATCCAGCAAGGGCATTAAAAACGCCCCATATTGCGATTGTCAGAGAATCCTTGACAGTAGGGCAAGTTGCAACAAACAGCATTGCAAAAATAACTGCCAAAATTGCACAGAGTTTAAGAGTGTGCTCACCAATGGGTTTCCAAATAACAGTGGCAATCAAGGTTACGGTCATGCAAATTAAAACTACTACCGAAATATCCATTGCGTTCCCTTTCTCTGTCCCGAACGTTCTGACTCAGATTTTTGAGCAGAGCGAAAATAATCTGCAGTCAGTGGTTGGCTTATTTTTTCTTATTTGAATTTTCTTTGGTCAATTTTTTTGATGGGTGACTTATGGATGATGACAGGTGGATTTTTGATAGCAGTGGGTGGAGTTTGTTTAGGGAGAATTTTCCTAAGCTTTGCATATTCTCTCTCCAACTTCTCAATGCGTTTCTTGTCGCTAGGATTCATTCTGTAGCCTTTCTCTATTGGTGTTTGTATGGATGTGTTTGGGAAGAATATTTAGATTATTTAGAAAGCCAACATGACGACTCACATTTTTGAGCAGAGCGAAAATAATCTGCAGTCAGTGGTTTATTTTTGTTGACATACGCACTGAATATGATACGCTACTGATAATGAACAGCTTAAAAGGAGAGTATGGACTATATTGATAAAATTAAGTTTTCGGATGTAAATAATCAGGAATATTCTTTCGTAAAATTTATTAATCCAGATAAGCTATTGGTATGGAAGGTGTTAAAGAAGCGAGATGTTTGGAATGAAGAAATTTGTATGGGGATTAATGTAAGAGATGTATCCGCAGACAATTTAAAGTTATTATCGGTTTGGGATTCGCTTGATGAAAAAATTAAACAAGAAATTGAGAATGAAAACAAAAACCAATCCCAAGATGTTACGGCAAGAATGCAAAAAGCTAGGGCAAATAGAAAGCTAAAATATCCGAATGTACCAAGAGAATTAAAGTGTTATTCCTGTGGTCTTGTCGTCAATATTCCACCTTCTACCATAGTTAAAAGAGTTGAAAAATTAGGAATATTGCTCGATGATTATATAAAAAATTTCCGCTGCCAATTATGTAAGCCAACCAAAGGCAGAAAAACAAACCCAAACAAGTCACTTCCAATTGAGTTAATATGCTCTTGCGGAACTAAAGTAATGGTAACAAAAGAACAACTGAATAAAAGGGCTGAAAAGAAAGGTGTTGCTGTTGATAAAATTATTAAAGACTACAAATGTCAGAAATGCGTGCCCACCATAGGAAGAAAAAGTACTAACGGAAAAACAAGAAAAATAGATTTGATTTGTAAGTGTGGAAATAAAATTGTTATAACGCCTTCTCAATTGGATAAAAAAGCAGAAAAACAAGGAATTACTGCAGAAGAAGTGGTTAAAACGTTCGTGTGTCAGAAATGCCATAATACCCGTGGGAGAAAGAAGAAGACAATATGAACAGACAACATTTAGCAGAATTACATTGCGACGAAGACCTATTATTTATGGATGGATATGATGATGCAATAATAGGGATAGAAGAAATGTCCAATAAGGTAGTATATTCGGTTCCAAAAATAATTGAAATATTGATGAAACAAGGAGCTACAAGATAAGATGCTATTGAATTTTATGAATATAATCAATTGGGGGCTTATGTTGGGGAAAGAACTCCAATTTTCGTGGATACAACCGATGCTACTGAATTTTTAAAAGGAGTATAAAAATGGGATCATATTCAACCAGATTAAGCGCAAATTTATCCGTAGATCATATGAAAAAGATTAATTTTACACCCAAGACAATTTTAAATATTGGGGTAGGTTCTTGTCCTGAATTAGCTGTATGGAGAAATCGTTTACCCGATGTTGCCTTATTGGGTGTAGATGTGAGGGGACAAAGACGTTGGAATGCTCCCTTTATTAATGCATTGGTTGGCGGGCAAGAAAATGAAGAAGTGGTTTTTTGTGTAAGTTGTAAGTCTATAAAATGTAATGATTTAAGTCATCGGAGGGGTGGAAAAACCAAAACAAGAACCATTGACGGAATTGTGTCTCAAAACAATTCAATTCCTCCTTATTTTTTATGGATGGATATTGAGGGTGGAGAATTAGATGCGTTAAAAGGTGCTACAAAAACCCTATTAAATACCCCCTTGATAAACCTTGAAATGAGAGAATTTGCATGGACAAATAATTATTGTAAAGATTTGAATGAGTTTCTTATTTCTACTGGATATATTTTAATTGGATCTGAAAATAAACAGGGTATTACATTAGAAGATAAATTATACCAAAGGATGGATTGGAAATAATGGAACCCAGTGTATTATTTTTTAATGAAGACAGCGACAATACAAGTCAATATAAGGAAATATTGGATTGTTTTCAAAATATAAAGCCATTAAAATCTGTCAATGGAATTATAAAAAAGATATTATATATAAATTCTTTTCATATTAGACTGTCAATAATACATCAATATGGGTTTGCTATTCCTTGCGTTGAAGCTATTGAATCCGTGGTTAAATTAAGTCCTTGTATTGAGATTGGATGTGGTTCTGGCTATTGGTCTAAATTGATAAAAGAAAATGGTGGAGATATTATAGCAACCGACAAGATAATGGGGGAAAAATCTAAATATAGCAAAGAATGGAAAAATGAGGCTATAGAGACATTGGATGCTGAAAAGGCGATAGAAAAATATTCGGATAGAAATGTATTGTTGTCTTGGCCTTGTTATTCTAAAAATTGGGCTGCAAAATCAATATCAAAAATTAAGCCTGGTAAATTTTTGATTTTTATAGGCGAAGATATAGGCGGATGTTGTGCTAATGATACTTTTTTTGAAATATTAGATAAAGATTTTGAACTGAAAGAAGAGATTAGAATTCCTCAATGGTTTGGTATTCATGATATAATGAGGATTTATAGGAAAAAATGAACATGTATTATGAATTTAATGAAGAGAAAGAAAGGGCAATTCAAAAAAACGAAAATCTTATAGCAACCCTGGAATATAAAAGAAATAGTTTTTGTGGAATAGGAACTAATAAGGCAAAAAGAAGGTTAAACAAATTCATAAAAGAAGATTATATTGCTGCTTGGCTTAGATTGGCATTGGAAGCTGAAGATAAGAATATAGTTGCAAAAAAGACTTATGGACAATATAGGGATAAGGTCTACGAATCTAAATATAATCTGATTAAAGAATTATATGAACTTTCAATAAAAAATGGTGTTATGTGTGGAGTACAAAAGGCTGAAGGAAGATTAACCTCTAATATTATTTATTTTAATACGCCGATAACAAAGGCTCAAATTTCCTGGCATATAAATCTTGCTAAAAACGATAAT
>Ga0172365_10004658_pt1 | contig 10161 bp, 6 predicted proteins | sample LakKivSesite48cm_FD_114535 | JGI IMG/M metagenome (GOLD analysis project Ga0172365, IMG submission 114535) | Sediment microbial communities from Lake Kivu, Rwanda - Sediment site 48cm | ecosystem: Environmental > Aquatic > Freshwater > Lake > Sediment | place: Rwanda: Western Province, Lake Kivu... | reverse complement strand
TCCTTTCTTGAATTAATCTTTAGTTATTCTATAGTAAAAGTAGGATTTAGTCAACCGCTTACGGCGACAGCTGGAGCTTCTATTTAGAGTGTCGCCTCGTGTGGTTGTCTGTCCATTGTTGGCTAACCCAGGCCCAGAGTTTTTTGTGGAAATCGAAACTCGGAGGGTGGGCTTCAAGGAAAGACGTGATACTGACCGGCTCCTTGTCCTGCGGAGTGAACCTGAGCCGGGCTTCACCCGTGTAAAGATCGGGGAATTCAGGATGGAACTGGACGCCGAGCACGTTCGGGTAGCGCTCATGTTCAATGGCTTCGTCCACCTTGCCGTCGAAAGAGCTGGCGATGACGCGAAACCCCTTGCCCAGGTTTTTAACCTCCTGGTGGTGTTCAGAAGTCACCATCGGCTTGTCTTCGGGGCTGAAACCAAGGACAGCGCAAAACTTGCCTTTGGCCTCAAGCTTGATGGGATGGATAATGTAGCTATAGAAATTTTCCTGGGGAGCTAAAAGAGGAAACGGGTTGTAATGCCAGAATTCCTTCCCCATCTCGATGACGGCTTCTACTTGATTGACGCCATAAATTTCCGACCAGATGTCCTGGATCAGAGTCCCGCCCGTCCCCACATTGAGGCTCTGGCTTCCCAGGCAGATGCCCAGGACGGGGAATTCAGGCTGCCGGTCGAGAAGAGGAGAAAAAGTCTCATCCTGAAAGCCGCCCAGAAGATGAAAAATAAAAGACAATTCCAAGAAATGGCGGTAAGGGTCGTCGATTTTCGTGAGCAGGTTGGTTTTTTCTTGGTAGATCCGGGGCGGGATATCGGGGCCGCCAAAAAAGATGAGGCCGTCAGTCTCCTCAAAGATTCGCTCGAATTCGGTCGAGCAGGGGTTTCTCTGGAAAAGCGTGTCCTCGGATAAAGGCCCGGATATAGGGTAGAAGGAGAACCACTCCAGGTTATTTGCCGTTACAAACTCCTTGGCTTTGCCATAATCGGTAAGCTGACCCTCATGATAGACGCCTAACACTCTTAGATGGGGAATCGGGATGAGCCCCTTATCCCTGAGGGTTATAAGAGCCTTGATGCTGCCTATCCAGGGGTGGAGAATCGCAATAGTGATATTTTCCTTTTCCCCAGATAGTTCTCCGGGGGAGGGGCTCTCCTGGGTCAGAAGAGTGCCCGACCATACAAAAAGGAAAGCAACCAGGAGGACAATTTTTCCTACCCTGAGCTTATTCATTTTTTCCTCACTTTCTTAAGATTTACCACCCTTAGGCAATTAGGCAATGCTCAGCAGAGAACGGACCAGAAGAGTCTCGACCAGAGCAGTTTTATAAGCGTTTTCTTCCATGGGTCTGGCTTCTTGGAGTGCGGCTCCGGCAGCTTCATTGATCAGGCTTTCGTTGAGTTTCTTTTTCATTAGGCCTTGCTCCATTTTTTCCAGGCGCCACGGGATGGGAGCTACGCCACCCAGGACAATTTTTATATCACTGAAACCGCTTCCGGCGACAGTGGCTTTGACCGCGGCCGAAGCCAGGGCAAAGTCCCAGGTTCCACGCTCCCTGAGCTTCAAGTAGGTGCTTTTGTCTCCTTTCTTGGCCGGGGGAATTCTTATCTCCCTGAGGAATTCATTCGGGTTGAGGATGTTTTCCCGGCGGACATTCTTTGAAGGCAGGGCATAAAAGTCGCTTAAGGGTAGGACTTTTTCTCCGCCTGGCGAAACGATGACAGCCCCAGCATCCAGGGCAATAAGCACTGGCGCCAGGTCCGAGGGATAGACAATATGACAGATGCCGCCGCCAAAAATGGCGTGGTATTTGTTTCTCCCTCTGGAGGCAAAGCACTGACTTCCGCCCTTCTTGCGGCAGACGAATTTGGCGTCGCGATAATACCAGCATCGCGGTCTCTGGCACAAATTGCCTCCGAGCGTGCCGACATTGCGGAGCTGAGGAGTTCCCACCGAGAGGGCTGCCTCGTTGAGGCCTGGATAGTCGGTGCGGATGGCCGGGTCAGAAGCCAGATCAGCCACGGTCGTCATTGCGCCGATATGCATGCCGTCTCTGTCTTTCCTGATAAAAGCAAGTCCCTTAATCGCACTCAGGTCGACGACAAGGTCGGGTTCCATAACTCCTTCCTTGATCTCGGTTAGCAAATCAGTTCCGCCAGCCATGAGGGAGACCTTTTCATCGTCCTTGGAAAGGAGGGCTAAAACCTGTTCGGCAGAATGCGGTTGGGCGATCTTAAAATTTTTCACGAGCTCACCTCCTTTCCTTGCAGGGCTTTGAGAACCTTGTCTGGAGTCATGGGAATCTCTCTGAGGTGAACGCCGATGGCGTTGTAAACGGCGTTGGCCACAGCGGCTGAAATCGGAATCCGCGGCGGCTCGCCCAGCCCCTTTGTCCCAAGGTTATTTATGCGGGGGTCGACTAAATCGACAAAAATCGGCAGTATCTCCGGAATATCCATAGGGGTAGCGACTTTATAATTCTGGAGGTTAGGGTTGACCATCTGTCCTGTGCTGTCGTCGATGAGGCGCTCCTCGAAAAGGGCCGCGCTCACGCCTTGAGTGATGCCGCCGACGACCTGGCTCTCGGCTGTCAGACGGTTGATGACCCGGCCGACTTCGTGGACAGCCACGACTTTGATCACCCCGATCTGGCCGGTTTCTGTGTCCACCTCGACCTCGGCAAAATGGGCACCGAAGCTGTTGTAGGCAAAGCCGGCGGGGAGGTCGTTCCTTTCACCGTGGAAAACGGCCTCGCGTCGCAGCTCTTTGGCTGCGTCCTGGAAAGACACAGAGACGCCGGGGTTGTCCTTATCAAAGAGCTTCTTGTCGGCGAGGACGATGCGAGAGGCCGGAACGTTCAGTATGGCGGCGGCCAGCAGCTTGAGCCTTTCAGCGGCTTTCAAAGCAGCGTCTCTGACCGCCGGAGCGACTGAGGGCGTGGTCTGGCTTCCTCCAGAGCTGGGAGCCCAGGGATAGACAGTATCCCCGATCTTGACAGTGACATCCTCTGGATCAAGCCCCAGCGTTTCGGCGGCGACGGTGGCTATGTATGTCCTTGTCCCGCAGCCGATATCCTGAGTTCCGCAGATGACCTCAACGCTTCCGTCGCGATGAATTTTAATGTCGGCCAGTGTTCCGGGAGCGCCGGCACCCCACCAGATCTGACTGGCCATTCCCAGGCCGCGTCTTTTATTGCCCCGTCCTTCTCCAGGCTTTTTATTGCGTCTGTCCCAGCCGATCTTTGCTGCGCCCAGGTCATAGCATCTGCTTAATCCTTTTGAAGAATAAGGGATGCCCGTCTCCCCCTGATTGGCCGAGCTGTAATTCTTCCGGCGCAGCTCCAGAGGGTCAAGGCCCATTTCATTGGCCAGCTCGTCCAGGAATCCTTCGAGAGCGAATGTCCCCTGAACATGACCGGGCGCTCGGGTCGGCCGAGAAGCGCCGGTGTTAGTGTAAACCGTGTATTCCTCGACTTTGACGTTGGGACACTTGTAAATATCAATCAGGGGTTCCGAGCTCCGGTCGCCTCTCCCCACCCCGCCGCAGGTGTAATTCTTCATGGTGAGGCTGACGAGAGTGCCGTCTTTTTTTGCTCCTCCTTTGATGGTGATGAAGGTAGAAGGCCTGTTCCCGACACAGAGCGAGTTTTCCCTCCGGCTGAGAACAATTTTAACAGGTCGTCCTGTCTCTTTAGCCAACCGGGCCGCAGTGACCGTGTGTTCGTTCACGCCGAGCTTGCTTCCGAAACCTCCGCCCATGTACGTCTTGATGACCCTGACCTTGCTGGCCGGGATGCCCAAGGCTCGAGCCAGGCCGTCCCTGACGCTGAACACAGCCTGGGTGGAATCCCAGACAGTCAACCGGTCTTCGTCCCACTTGGCGATGCTGGCATGCGTTTCGGCGGTATGATGGATTTCGACAGCCGTTTTATAGGTTCGTTCGATAACGGTGTCTGCCTCGGCGAAACCTTTATCCACATTGCCACGGCCATATTCATTGAACTTCTCCACGTTGGCTGAATCATGGACTTGCGGTGCGCCCTCCTCCATGCCTTTCTCTGGCCTGACCACATGCGGCAGGATCTTGTAGTCGACTTTGATGAGCTGGAGCGCTTCTTCGGCGATCTTTTCAGAGATGGCTGCCACTGCCGCGACCTGCTCTCCTTCATATCTTACCCGGCCCTCCTTGAGCTTAATGACGGCCCTGACGCCGGGCAGGTTTTGGGCCTGACTGAGGTCTATACTGACGATTTCAGCCGAAGCATAGGGCGCGCGCAGGATTTTGGCGTGGAGCATATTTTTTAAAGACAGGTCATGAGTGAACCTGGCTTTTCCTGTGACGATGAGCCGGCCGTCGATCCTGGGCGTGGCTCGGCCGATGAGCTTAAAATCCTCACTGGCCGCGGCCGGGACATCCTTGCCCTGAGCTTTTTTCCCCCTGGCTTCCTCGAGGTAGGCTGCGTTGAGGTCGTCTATGATCTCATGTTTTTTCATCTCAGGACTTCCTCATCCGCTCAGAAGCTGTCTTGACAGCTTCGTAAATTTTGGAGTAATTCCCGCACCGGCAGAGGTTACCGCTGAGAGCGGTTTTGATCTCCGGCAGAGTGGGTGTTTGATTCTTGCTCAACAGGGCGACAGAGGACATGATGAACCCTGGAGTGCAGAATCCACACTGGTAGCCGTCTTTGTCGATAAAGGCCTGCTGGACAGGATGGAGCTCTTCCCCTTTGGCCAATCCTTCGATGGTCGTGACCGTTTTTCCTTCGACTCTGAAAGCGGGATAGAGGCAAGAGTTAACAGGTTGACCATCAAGGAGAACAGTGCAGCCGCCGCATTCTCCGCGGTCACAAGTCTTTTTTGTGCCCGTGAGCTTGAGTTTTTGTCGCAGGACCTCGAGCAAGGTCTCCCTGGGTTCGACCTCCAGCGAGACGGTCCGGCCGTTCGCGGTGAAGGTCACGGTCTTCTGGGAATAGACAGGAGCCGTCTCCTTCTCTTGGGAAGGCGAAGCTAAGCCGCGGCCCAGAAACTTGGAAGCCAGAGCCGTGCCGGCAGCGCCGCCTCCCAGCCCTTTCAAAAATGCCCGTCTGGAAAAAATTTTTTTTCTTTTTTTGGACATCTTTTCCACCAGAAACCTCCCCTTGGATTGTAGCCTATCTTGCCAGACGGAGGATGGCGATGATCAGAAGACAGATTATCAACGTTGCTGGAGAGGCGACATATCGGAATGCTTTTGTTCTGATTAGAGCTTCGTGCTCAGCTGCAGCGTTGAGGACCTTTTCTCCGGCCCAAAAACCCAGGGGCACTGCAAGAAGAGCCAGGCCGATGGCGATGGGAGCATAATAGAGGGAGAGCGGATAGCTCCTGCCCGGGACAACGCAGGCAGGGATGCCCGTGGCATATTTGACCAGCGGGAACACGTTAACGGCCAGGAGAGCAGCCAGACCTCCCAGGACTGCCTGGCCAGTCCTCCTCTGGGAAAATGTGGTTTTCATGACGGCGATAATCATGAGAAAGGCAAAAACTTCGGTCCAGAAGGCAAAAATTGGGTTGGCTACCGCGCCATGACGGAAAGGCAATGACAGGAGCACAGCGTCAAACATCTTCATCAGAGATACCACGGCGACAATGAGAACCAGGGTGATTACTCGCCTTGTTAGAGTCCAGGCTGTCGATATAAAAAAGAGGGCTACTGCGGTCATGATGGAGCCGGATACGACTGAGGCGCACGTCCGCAGACCGGCGCCAAGAGCAGCTACGGCAAAGCCCCAGACCGCTCCCAGCATTAGAACATAGGGAAAATGACTTGCCACTGGTTTTGTAGACATGCTCACCTCCTCATGTTTCATGGATGACCTCCAGGTCTTGTGTCCAAATTATAGTGAGCCCAACTCGATTTGACAACATTTTCTTTGGCCGAACTCCCGCCCGTTTGATTTCGCTCCTTTGACATCAGGATGGTTGCGACTCTAAAATAGAACTGATCATGTCAGAGGGCCGCGGCACAATCAGGGTTCATTTTTATTCTGGTTATAAAGGTGAAGAGACGCCGCAGGCTGTCTCTGTCGGCAACCGGGAATACCAGGTCGATGAGATCCTCTGGAGGAGCAAAGTCCTTGATCATGCTTCGGGCAGGGAGCTCGAGACCTTCGCTTGCCGGGTCGCCGGAAGGACCATAATAATCAAGCAGGACGAATCTGGCGAATGGGAAATCCTGCCCCCGGGAATATTTTCCTCTTTACCCGAGTAACGTCTACCTTCTTCGCTAATTCCCTGACCGAGTCCCAAAATTGCCGATAGGGACTTCTGATTAAGCAAAATAGCTTGGGGTGGCTCAGAATTGGCGCGATAAGCCGACACCCGACGGGTGGCGTGGTTCGGGGGCCGACCTTACCCGAGACGCCGACATTTATCCCCTTTCAATTCTCTGAGAGGGGAAGGGGAGAGTAATACGTAAAAAGACAAATCTCTGAAGGCGTCTCGGAATGATGAGCCGACCCGAGCGTTTGACGCCACTCATCTTCAGATTTAATAATAAACAATTTAGTCCGCGAAGGGGCGCCGGGGGTGAAACGCGACAGGACCCGTCGGGTGACTCTATCGGCAATTTTGGGACGAGTACACTGAATGGACGAATTTTCAGGATTCCGCGTATAATACATATCTACTATCATGAGCTTAGATTTTCTCCAGAGGACCGCTGAATTCAAGCAGCTTCTTCGGGATATTAACGAAGGAAAAAAGCCGCTCCGGATCTCCGGGCTGATTGAACCGGCCAAGCCCTATTTCCTAGCCTGCCTTGCTAAGAATATCGGCCAGCCGATCGTCACCATCCAGCCTCATTCACGGCCGCTTCCCCGTTTTGAAGATCGGTGCCGTTTCTATTTTTCTCAATTTTCTTTGTCCTTTGGCCTTGAGACGTTGTTGCCTTTGGCCGAAAACCCTTACCAAGACGTCTATCCTTCTTTAGATGCTGTGGCCTCGCGGATGAAGGTTTTCCGCCGCTTGATGCGGGCTCCTCGAGCCCCTTTCCTTCTGATCACCAATCTTTTCGGCCTGCTCAAACCGTTCCCATCGCCCGGCGATTTAAAGGGCGCATTCCAGGAGCTGGAAGAGGGATTGAGCTTTGAGCGGGACCGGTTTCTCGAGCTTCTCCGTGAGTTTGGTTATGTCAGGGAAGACATCATCGCTTTCCCGGGCGAATTTGCCTGGCGAGGCAGTATTGTCGACGTTTTTTCTCCCTGGTCAAAGTGCCCCTATCGCATCGAGTTCAGCGGCGACACCGTGGCTTCGCTCCGAGAATTCGATGCCTCGACCCAGCGGTCAGTGGCCAGAGTCAGCCGTATTCTTGTGCCCGCGTTGCGAGAATTCCCGGCCTCGGCAGACTTTGTCGACGGATGGGAAAAGCTCGCTTTAAAAAAAGGAGGCTTTTCCGGCCAAGAGCTGAGAGAAAAAGTCGGGGCACTCAGACGGGGAGAATTTTTCCCCGGTTTCACTTTTCTCTCTCTCCTTCAGGCTGAGAGGTTTATGCCGTTTAGTCATTACCTCGGTGACGCTCTGTACATCGTCGATGAGCCCGACCAGGTCGAAAAGGAGTGGAACGAAGCCGCGCAGGATCTTCAACAACAATACACAGAGCTTAGGGAAAACAAGGTCTTGTGCCTTTCGCCGGATGAAATCTTTCCCCCCGACTCATGGGACCAGGTGAAGCAGGAGGCCGTTTTCTTGGAGAGCTTTATCTCTACCCAAGAAGACAGGCCCACCTCTTTCCCGTTTCAGTCCGTCCCCCGGTTTGAGAACCGCATCCCGTTTTTCCTCAAATATTTACGAAAAATGCAAAGAGCCAGGGAATACTGCGCCGTTTATCTCTCCAACTCTGCAGTGAGAGAAAAGCTCGCCGGACTCCTGACTCAGAGTCGGATCAGATGTCGACTCGAATCAAATTCATTGGCCTCTCCGAAACCCGGAGAAATTCAGCTCCTCCTCGGGCGTCTGGAGAGAGGCTTCAGCTATCCGCCGGAAAGAATATCCTACTTTGCGGAAAGAGATATTTTCACCGAAGAAAAAGTCATTATCAGCCGTCCGCCTCGCCGGCCTTTTTTCTCCCAGTTCCAAGATCTCAGAGAAAATGACTACGTGGTCCACACGGATTACGGCATAGGCGTTTTTAAAGGTCTGGCGAAGCTGGAAGTGGACAGCCGCAACAGGGAATTTATGGAGATCCTCTACCAGGACGACGACAAACTTTACGTGCCGGTGGAAGACTTGAACCTGGTCCAGAAGTACTCAAAGGTTGGCGCGACCTTGCCGGCCCTGGATAAACTGGGGAGCTCCTCCTGGCAGAGAACAAAAGAGCGGACCACGAAAGTTATCCAGAAGATGGCCAAAGAACTTCTGGAACTGTACGCCAGGAGAAAAGCTCTCAATGGCTTCAGCTTCAGCCCGGCCGGCGCCTGGGAATCCGAATTTGACAGAACGTTTGAATACGAGGAAACGGAAGACCAGCTGAGGACGACCACAGAAATCAAGCAGGATATGGAGTCTGATGGGCCGATGGACCGTCTTGTCTGCGGCGATGTCGGCTACGGCAAGACCGAAGTGGCCATGAGGGCCGCCTTCAAGGCGGTCATGGACGGCAAGCAGGTAGCCGTTCTCTGTCCAACCACGGTCCTGGCCAGCCAGCACTTGAAGAGTTTCCGGAACAGGATGGTGCTCTTCCCCGTTCGCGTTGAAGCTCTGACCAGGCTGCAGTCGCCAAGCCAACAGAAAAGAGTCGTTAATGATTTGAAGAAGGGGCTGGTCGACGTGGTCATCGGGACACACAGGCTGTTGTCCAAGGACGTCAAGTTCTATGACCTGGGACTCTTGATTATCGACGAGGAGCAGAGGTTCGGGGTGAGCCATAAAGAAAAGATTAAGCAGTTTAAGGCGAACATCGATGTCTTGACCTTGACGGCCACGCCGATTCCCCGGACGCTCAACCTTTCCTTGTCAGGGCTCAGGGATATCAGCCTGATCGAAACTCCTCCCAAAGACCGGCTGGCCATCCATACTGTTGTCGCTCCTCTCGACAAAAACCTTATCGCCGCGGCCATCAAGCAGGAACTTGGCCGCCAGGGACAGGTTTATTACATCCACAATAAAATCGAAGACATTGAGGAGGTGACCGGACTGGTGGAAAAACTTGTCCCTCAAGCCAAGGTGGTCTTCGTTCACGGCCGGATGTCGGGAGCGGCGATCGAAAAAAGAATGATCGATTTTATCAAGGGCAAATACAATGTTCTGATCTCGACAACCATCATCGAGAACGGCATTGATATCCCCCTCGTCAACACCCTTATCGTCGACCGGGCCGACCAATTTGGCCTTTCCCAGCTATACCAGCTCCGGGGGCGAGTCGGCCGCTCCTCCCGCCAGGCTTTTGCCTATTTCCTTGTCCCCCCGTTCTTCGAGCTGACTACCCTGGCCAAGGAAAGGCTGAAAGCCCTCAAAGAGTTCAGCGAGTTGGGGTCGGGCTTTCGGCTGGCGGCCAAGGATTTGGAGATCAGAGGGGCGGGAAACCTGCTCGGAGCTCAGCAGCATGGCTACATGGAAGCCGTCGGGTTTGATTATTTCATGGACCTTCTTGACCAGGCGATCAAGGAGCTGAGAGGAGAAAAAACGGAGGAGGTTAAGACCGAAATCAATTTGCGGGCGGACATCCGGATTCCCGAAGACTATCTCCCCCAGATCAACTTGAGGCTGAACCTCTATAAACGCGTTTCATCCATCCAGACCCTGGAGGAAATCGGCCAGATCAGAGAGGAAATCCAAGACAGGTTCGGCCCTCTTCTCCTCAGCGTTGACAACCTTTTGCGGTACGGGGTCATCAAGTATCTTGCCCAAAAAAAAAGGGTAAAATCGATCGACCGAATCGGCCGCAGGCTCATCCTCAAATTCTATCCTTCTTTTTCGATCGAGCCGGACCGGCTAACCCGTCTCATAAAAAAGCTGAACGGATCCTTGACCCCCCAGGGCGTTTTGACGCTCCGCCTTTTTGAGGAGTCAGACGAAGGAATGATGGATGAAACAGTCTTTGTCTTGAAGGAGTTATAGGGGTTGGACTATAATAAATCGATACGAGAAAAATGAAGATCAGGCGGGCGCGGCTGAATGAACACGGTT
>Ga0172365_10004657_pt1 | contig 10161 bp, 8 predicted proteins | sample LakKivSesite48cm_FD_114535 | JGI IMG/M metagenome (GOLD analysis project Ga0172365, IMG submission 114535) | Sediment microbial communities from Lake Kivu, Rwanda - Sediment site 48cm | ecosystem: Environmental > Aquatic > Freshwater > Lake > Sediment | place: Rwanda: Western Province, Lake Kivu... | reverse complement strand
CGGGACTGATTTATGACGGGCAGATGAAGATCAATTAAATTTTATGACATACGAATCATAAATTTCAAACGTTATTTGTTATTTAGCAGTTCAATAATAATCATTAAAAAACATCGGTTATGAAAAATACAACTGTAACGATCATTCTCTTAACCTTGCTTTCCTGTTATATCAATGCACAGAAAATCAGCGACTGGCGGCCTGAAAACCGTACAGGGGTATCTGCAGAAACAGGGCTTATGAAGTTATGGCCTGCTGGCGGACCAACCCTGCTTTGGTCCAACCTTGATCTGCCTAATGGTTACTCATCACCTTCCTTCGGCACCAGTACCATATATATAACTGGAAATACAGATGCCGACGATCTATTGTTTGCACTGGACATGAATGGCAAGATACTGTGGCAAACGGTTATTGGACGGGCCTTTACGGAGTCTAATCCTGAAAGCAGGTCTACTCCCACTGTTGAAGGCAATAAAGTCTATACCTGCAGCGGATATGGGGATATTGCCTGCATTGACGGAACCACCGGGAAAATAATCTGGTCTTATAAAGCCAGCGAAGTGAACAAAGGCACTTACGGGAGATGGGGTATAGCTGAATCGGTCCTTTTGGATGGGAACAAACTTTATTTTTCACCTGGCGGACCTGAGACAATGACCATTGCCATTAATAAGGAAACCGGAGATCTGATCTGGAAATCTGCGAGTCTCAATGATAAGCCGGGTTACGCATCACCAATTCTTATCAATTATGCAGGTAAGAAAATGATTGTTAATGTGTCCCTGGGCCATGTTTTCGGAGTAGATGCTTCAAATGGTGATATTCTCTGGAAGGTAAGTCATTATCAGTCAGATGATCCTAACCTCCGGCAGTATGAACTTATTAAATGCACCACACCATTATATAAGGATGGTATGATCTATGTGACCGGAGGCTATGACACCGGGGGCATGATGGTTAAAATTGCTGATGATGGGATGAATGCAAAAGTTGTATGGACAGATAGCGTTCTGGATGATCATCATGGAGGAGTAGTCCTTATAAACGGCTATATATACGGTTCGAACTGGTTGAATAACAGCGATGGGAACTGGTGCTGCATCGACTGGAAAACCGGTAAGAAAATGTGGGAAGAACATTGGAACTGTAAGGGATCTGTCATATCTGCAGAAGGTATGCTTTATATATATGATGAAAAGCATGGGAATGTGGGGCTGTTAAAAGCTGATCCTGAGAAACTCGATCTCGTGAGCAGCTTTCAGGTTACCCAGGGCAAAGCAGGACCATTCTGGGCACACCCTGTGATCCATAATGGGGTCCTTTATCTGAGGCACACCAATGCTTTGATGGCATACGATATTAAAGCAAAATAACCTGTATATAAAGCGAATTTAATTCCGCCTTCGCGTTCCGCTTCGGCGGACGAGAAGGTATGGTTTAATTCCCCGCAGCTTGCACCGGAATTCAGGGTCCAGGGCTTGCCCTGGGGTTCATACCAATTTAATCCGGCAACCAACAGGATAACAGTTTACAGTGGTTGCCGGAATCTTTCCATTCCCTGAAAGCGGATGCATTCCTGTCATCAGGGGTATGCCCTTTATTTTCGCTGTGGCTTGCCGGAGACACTGAGTATTGTCCTTAATCCTGTCATAGGCTGACATGCTTATGCGTGTTCGTTGTTTGTACAGGCTTAAGGAATGTTACGGAAAAATTCGATAAAGCTGTCCACCCTCCTGTTCACCGCATTTCCCTGTTTCCGTAATCTGTTTGTTATAATAAAATCGGTTATTAACTATCATTATATTAAATAAAATACATCTAGCCTGAAAATCTTAGTATTGTTCATAAAAAATATATATTTTTTTAAAATATAATATGAAAAAAAGGGGGTATGTTTAAAAATATATATATATTTGAAGCTTTAATAATAAAAAACATGGCAATATTAAGATTTCAGGCATTACAGGAAGTATTCAGGCGTCAGCCTGTACAGGTCAGTTATCCTTCAAATAAGATTTCCGATTATTTCGGGATCAATGTATTTGATGATTCGAAGATGGAAAAATACCTTTCCAGGGAAGCATACAAAAGTGTGCAGAGGGCAATAGAGAAAGGCACAAGAATTGATCAGAAAATGGCTGATGAGGTAGCAGCCGGCATGAAAGCATGGGCTACAGAAAGGGGTGTAACACATTATGCCCACTGGTTTCATCCGCTCACTGATTCAACGGCGGAAAAGCACGACTCCTTCATCGAGCTTTCAGATAATCATACGGTGATAGAAAGTTTTTCAGGTAGTAAACTGGTACAGCAGGAGCCTGATGCATCGAGTTTTCCAAGTGGCGGATTAAGGAATACTTTTGAGGCGAGGGGTTACACCGCGTGGGATCCTTCTTCGCCGGCCTTTATAGTTGGCAATACACTGAGTATCCCCACGATATTCATTTCATATACAGGGGAAGCACTCGATCACAAAACACCTTTACTCAAAGCCAATCATGCACTTGACAAGGCAGCTACTGCGGTATGCCAGTATTTTGATCACAGTGTCAATAAGGTCATCACCAATCTTGGATGGGAACAGGAATATTTCCTGGTGGATGATGCGCTTTTCCATGCGCGGCCTGATCTGTCTCTGACCGACAGGACATTGATGGGGCACGCTTCTGCCAAAGACCAGCAGCTTGAGGATCATTACTTCAGCTCCATACCCGAGCGGGTTTTAGCTTTTATGAAGGATTTTGAGATCGAAGCATATAAGCTTGGAATACCGATTAAAACACGACATAATGAAGTTGCACCGAATCAGTTTGAATGCGCTCCCATATTCGAAGAGGTGAACCTCGCTGTGGATCACAACCTGCTTACTATGGATGTTATGAAGAGGGTGGCACGCCGGCATCATTTCAGGGTCTTGTTCCATGAAAAACCCTTTAAGGGAATAAATGGTTCAGGTAAGCATTGCAACTGGTCAATGATGACCGATACAGGAGTCAATCTCCTGAGCCCAGGGAAGACACCGCGTACAAACCTCCAGTTCCTGACGTTCATAATCATTACGGTGAAAGCTTTTCACCAGTATGCTGACATACTGAGAGCAAGTATCGCTACCCCGGGCAATGCATTGCGTCTGGGTGCCAATGAGGCCCCTCCTGCTATAATGTCGGTCTTCCTTGGTACAAGGCTGACCGAGATGTTGAAAATGATCGAGGAGAATGTTCCCAACCAGAAAATGACACCCGATGAAAAAACCGAGATAAAGCTTAATGTGGGCAAGATCCCGAGGATACTTCTTGACAATACCGACCGGAACAGGACTTCACCATTTGCATTTACAGGTAACCGTTTTGAATTCCGTGCAGTTGGAGCGTCGGCCAACCCGGCTGCATCTTTATTCGTCCTTAATACGGCGCTGGCCCAGCAGTTAACCATTTTTAAGGAAGAAATAGACAGATTGATAAGGAAGAAAGTTAAAAAAGATGAAGCAATCCTGCAGGTATTACGCAGGTACAGTCAGGAGACCAGGGCGATCAGGTTTGAAGGGAACAATTACAGCCAGGAATGGATCACCGAAGCGAAAAAAAGAGGTCTCAGCAATATCAGCAGTACTCCTGAAGCGCTGAAAGTATTCCTGGGCGAATCTTCCATGAAGATTTTCACTGACCAGAAAGTGCTCAGCCACAGAGAACTGGAGAGCCGTGTGGAAGTCAACCTTGAAACATATACCAAACGGGTGCAGATAGAAGCCAGGGTGCTGGGCGATCTTGCCATAAACCATATATTACCTATTGCCATTAAATACCAGACTGAGCTGATGAACAACGTCAGTCAGCTCAAGGAATTGTTCCAGGAAGAAGAATACAACGACCTGGCAGCAGCCAGGATAGAAAGGATCAGAGAGATATCACAGCATATCTCTTTCATTAAAGCGCAGGTCTTCCAGATGGTGGAAGAGAGAAAAAAAGCGAATAAGATTGAAGATACAGCAAGAAAAGCACAGATGTATTGCAATAAGATCTTTCCTTACCTTGATGAGATACGCTATCATATTGATAAACTTGAACTCATCGTTGATAATGACACATGGCCGCTTCCCAAATACAGGGAGCTTCTATTTACAAAATAAGGATAACCGTAAACAGTTTATTTAAGTTTTACAGAATTTTTTTCCAGATTTAGCGTTCATATCATACTTTTGTGTATTATAGTAGCCCCATAGGAAATGCCGGGGTAAAAATGTGGGTTCCTTTCTGTTCCATACCCCAATGGCATTGAACAGGTACTTATGAATAAAAGTTTTATGATGAGGAGAAATCTGGCTGTCATAATGTATCTTCTGTTACTGGCACTATTTACTGATCCCGTGGCTGCACAGAGAAAGGACAAGACTTTAAAGGCCAGGGAAACATTTGCAGCAGGAGAATATGCCAACGCCATCGATCTTTTTAAGGATGCATACAACAAGACAAGTGACAAAGAAGTTAAAAAGGAGATCATTTTCCTTATAGCAGAATGTTACCGGCTGACCGATGCACCTGAAAAGTCAGAGCTCCGTTATAAGCAGGCTATCAGCAAAGGATATTCGAATCCGGTTGTTTACCTGCACTATGCCGATGCCCTGAGAATGAATGAAGAATTCGATGAAGCAGAAGTCCAGTACAGGAACTACATTGAGCTGGTACCTGATGATCCGAGGGGTCAGAATGGCATTGAATCCTGTAAAAAGTCAAAGGAATGGCTTGATAGTCCCACCGCTTACCTCGTGGAGAATATGAAGTTCTTCAACTCCCGTCAGAATGATTACAGTCCGTTCTATGCTTCGGATGATTATCAGACAGTATATTTTACCTCTTCCAGGGAAGGTTCAACAGGGAATGATATTCATGGTGCAACAGGCGAAGATTTTACGGATATATATCAATCAAGGATGGATCGCAAAGGCAAATGGAGCGTTCCGGTTCCGCTTGATGAAAACATCAATACAGAGTTTGAAGATGGAACACCAGTGCTGAACAGTGATTATTCAACCATGTATTTTACCAGGTGCAAGGTTAATAAGAATACAAATTACGGCTGCCAGATCTATACATCTCACAGGAGCGGCGAAACCTGGTCAAAGGCAGAGGCCCTGACTATCGCTGATGACAGCATCGTAATCGCTCACCCGGCTATTTCTCCTGATGAATTAACCCTTTATTTTGTGTCAGATATGTCCGGCGGTATTGGCGGTAAAGATATCTGGAAGGTTACCAGGTCAAATGAAGGGGATGACTGGAGTGAACCCGAGAACCTCAGCGACCAGATTAATACTGTTGATGATGAAGTTTTCCCCTATATACATCCTGACGGCACCATGTATTTTTCCTCCAATGGCAGAGTCGGGATGGGTGGGCTTGATATTTACAAGGCAGTCAAGGATGATCAGGAAAACTGGCATGTGGAGAACATGAAATCTCCGATAAATTCCACCGCCGATGATTTCGGTATTGTCTTTGAAAAAGAAATGGAACGGGGCTATCTTAGCTCCTCCCGGAAAGCCCGGGAAGGCGATGAAATTTATTCATTCGTTCTGCCCCCCCTGAAGTTCAATGTGTCAGGACTGGTCAGGGATTCAAAGACCGATGAGCTGCTGTCCGGGTCAGTGGTCAAATCAATAGGCAGCGATGGGATCACTATTGAGACCACTACCGGTGGTGACGGTAGCTTTAAGTTTATACTGAAAGCAAATACAGATTATGTCTTCGTTGCCTCCCATACCGGTTATCTGAACGGGAAAGAACGTGAAACGACCAAGGGACTTGAAGCAAGCACGGATTTCAAAACAACGATATATCTGGCTTCTACTGCCAAACCAATTGAGCTGTCGAACAGCAATGTATTTTATGATTTTGCCAAATGGGATCTGCGGCCGGAAGCAATGGTCTCCCTTGATAAGCTGATAGAAACCCTTACTGATAACCCGAATATTACTATTGAACTGATGTCTCATACTGACTCCCGTGCTTCAGCTGAGTTCAATATGGACCTGTCCCAGAAACGAGCCCAATCTGTTGTCGATTACCTGATAGAGAGAGGAATTGATCCTGGCCGTTTGCAGGCAAAAGGATACGGCGAGTCCATGCCTAAGGTCGTAACTGCAAAGATGACCGCGCAATACCCGTTCCTGAAAGAGGGTACCGAATTGACAGAATCCTTTATCAACAGCCTCCCTACACTCGAACAACAGGAAATTGCACACCAGTTTAACCGGCGGACAGAATTCAGGGTGCTGTCAACAGATTATCAGCCACGATAATATGACAGAAGAATCACGCTACGGGCAACGGGGAGTCTCTTCAAGGAAGGAAGATGTTCACAAAGCTGTCCGGAGAACAGATAAAGGACTGTTCCCCAATGCATTCTGCAAGGTGCTTCCTGATCATTTGTCCGGCGATGATGACTATTGCCTGATCATGCATGCCGATGGAGCAGGTACCAAATCTTCCCTTGCTTACATGTACTGGAATGAAACAGGTGATATCTCTGTATGGAAAGGTATCGCCCAGGATGCAATCGTGATGAATACCGATGATCTGCTTTGCGCTGGAGCATTCACTGATATTATACTCTCATCCACTATTGGAAGGAACAAATTCCTGATCCCGGGAGAAATTATTGCAGAGATTATTAAAGGAATCGGTGAGTTCCTGGAAATGTTGCGCGGATTTGGAATTGAAATTTATATGGCCGGCGGGGAAACAGCTGATGTTGGAGATCTTGTGAGAACCATAATCGTGGATGCAAACGTTGTCTGCCGGATCAGGAGAGATAAGGTCATCGATAACCATATCCGTGTGGGAGATGTGATAGTGGGGCTGTCCTCATCAGGACAGGCCGTCTATGAAAAGGAATATAACAGCGGGATTGGCAGCAATGGCCTTACCTCTGCACGTCATGATGTGTTTTCAAAAATCCTTTCTGTAAAATATCCTGAAAGCTACGATCATCAGCTAAATCCAGATCTTGTTTATTGCGGAACTTTTAACCTGACTGACGTAGTGCCCTCCACCGGTATCACAGCTGGTAAAATGATCCTTTCACCTACACGTACCTATGCGCCTGTGATCAAAAAGGTTCTTGAAGAAACACGGGAGTCGGTTCATGGAATGATTCATTGCTCAGGCGGGGGTCAGACAAAAGTGCTGAACTTCATCAAAAAAGCCCATATAATCAAGGATAACTTATTTCCTCTCCCGCCTGTTTTTGAATTGATCCATGGCCAATCAGAAACTCCATGGAAAGAGATGTATCAGGTTTTCAATATGGGGCACCGGTTTGAGTTATACGTGGAACCCGGTGTTTCTGAAAAAATAATCACGATTTCCCGGGCTTTTGGTGTAGATGCCGGAATAATCGGAAGAGTTGAACCCTCGGAACGCAACGAGCTGACAATCATGTCTGAATTCGGAAACTTTTACTTTAAAAAGGATTGACAGTTCTATAAAAGAACTTATCTTTAAATTTATTTCACCCCCCAAATCACCAAAAACCATGAAAAACTTAATTCTTTTCCTTTGTGTTATTCTCCTTTTTGTAGGTTGCAAACCGGTTACCCCTACGCCACAGGATGAAGTTAAAAAAGCAAAAGCAGATTCAAATATTGCTTTAGTTAGGGATGTGTTTAAAGCAATAGAATCTGAAAATATTGAGGCTGTAGCCGGATTTTATTCCGATTCTGCCGGTTTCGTTGGACCTGCCTTCAACTCATGGACTGGAAAGGAAGAAACGGTCAAAGGCCTGACTTCCTGGTTTGAAAGTGCAGATTCAATAAAATTTGACATTTTTTACATTATGGCTGAAACCGTGGAGCAGGAGAATCTTGCCGGGGATTGGGTTCTGTTATGGGCAGATGTTTCATTTTATGATCTTAATGCTCAGAAGAAAATCATGCTTATGTACCACGCAACAGAAAAAATCCAGGACGGTAAAATTGTTATCGAAGGCAATTACTGGAATGAATGGGATGTCTATAAACAAATGGGTGCAGAGTTAAAATGGCCTGAAAAGAAGAAATGAGTAAAATATCAAATAATAAAACCAGGTTTTTCGCCTGGTTTTTTTATTTGATGATTATAGCCGGAGGACAGTAGTCGAAACTTTTTTGTACTTTTGCAGACTGCAAAAAACAGCGTACATGAATGGGAATCTTATACTTGATAGGCTTGAAGGAGTGAAAGACAGGTTCGAAGAAGTCGGCCGGTTGATCACTGAACCGGGTATCATATCAGATATGAAAAGATACATCCAGCTGAGCAGGGAATATAAAAACCTGGAACCGATCATTAATGTCTATAAAACCTATAAGAATCTCTTAAGTAATATTGACAGTGCAAAGCAAATGCTGGCAACAGAAAAAGATGAGGAACTGCGGGAGATGGCTAAGTCGGAGCTGGATGAGCTGTACGGGAAGGTAACCCCAATGGAAGAAGAAATCAAAATGCTTTTACTGCCCGCCGATCCTGAAGACGAAAAGAATTCAATGCTGGAGATACGTGCCGGCACCGGTGGTGATGAAGCAAGTATTTTTGCCGGGGATCTTTTCAGGATGTACACCAAGTTTATAGAATCCAGGGGTTGGAAGATGGAGGTGACCAGCTTTACCGAAGGGACTGTAGGAGGGTACAAGGAGATTATTTCACATGTTCGTGGAGAAGGTGTTTACGGTATCCTGAAATATGAATCAGGAGTGCACAGGGTACAGCGTGTGCCGGTCACGGAAACCCAGGGCAGGGTGCATACTTCTGCCGCCACGGTGGCGGTGCTGCCTGAAGCAGATGAGTTCGATATTGAACTGAAATCAGAGGATATACGCAAGGATACATTCTGCAGCTCAGGCCCGGGCGGACAATCAGTCAATACAACCTATTCGGCCATACGCCTTACACATATACCCACCGGCGTGGTGGTTACCTGCCAGGATGAAAAGTCACAGATAAAGAACTATGATAAAGCGATGTCTGAATTAAGAACCCGCCTGTATAACCTGGAATACCAGAAGATGCTCGATGATCTTGCCTCCAGAAGAAAAACAATGGTGTCCACAGGGGACCGGTCAGCCAAAATAAGGACGTATAACTATCCCCAGGGAAGGGTGACAGACCACAGGATCAACCTGACAATTTACAACCTTCAGTCGATTCTGAACGGCAACCTGCATGAGCTTATAGATAAATTGCAGATGGCTGAGAATGCTGAGCGCTTAAAAGCCGATAAGCTTGAATAATATATTAACCTCGCCTATGAATGCCGATCAACTATATGTGAACATTCTTGAAAAAAAGAGTTTTCTCTGCATTGGACTGGACACTGATCCGGAAATGATCCCTGCTTTTCTTAAAAATACGGAACTGCCTCAGTATGAGTTTAATAAACAAATAATCGACGCCACTCATGACCTGGTCGTAGCTTTTAAACCCAACCTGGCATTCTATGAGAAATATGGGTCAAAAGGGTGGGAAGCACTTGAAAAAACCTGCACATACATTAAGGAACATTACCCGGATATATTCCTGATCGCTGACGGCAAACGGGGTGACATAGGTAATACTTCCAGGATGTACGCTGAATCTGTCTTTTACAGGCTGTCCTGTGATGCCGTGACCCTGTCCCCTTATATGGGCAGAGATTCAGTTGAACCTTTCCTGGTTAAAGATAAATGGGCTATCCTCCTGGCCCTTACATCAAACGAGGGAAGTGCGGATTTCCAGTTGCTCCGGATGGAGGAAAAAGGAAGTACCCTGTTTGAGGAAGTCCTGGAAAAAACCTCTCACTGGGGGACAACAGATAACATTATGTATGTCATTGGTGCTACAAAGGCAGAATGGTTAAGGAAAGTCCGTGCCATCGTGCCTGATCATTTTTTACTGATCCCGGGTATTGGCACACAGGGAGGGAATCTTGAGGAAGTCATTACAAACGGGATGAACAAACGGACAGGACTGATAATCAATGCCAGCCGTTCAATCCTTTATGCCGGCACCGGACATAAATTTACGGCAGCAGCACGCTCTGCCACCCTTGAGTTAAGGCAGAAAATGGGATCCTGCCTCCGCTGACATTCTGGGGGTATGATCTTATAGCATCAGCCAATATACCCTTCTGACTGTCAAAATAATCCTG
>Ga0172365_10004652_pt1 | contig 10165 bp, 4 predicted proteins | sample LakKivSesite48cm_FD_114535 | JGI IMG/M metagenome (GOLD analysis project Ga0172365, IMG submission 114535) | Sediment microbial communities from Lake Kivu, Rwanda - Sediment site 48cm | ecosystem: Environmental > Aquatic > Freshwater > Lake > Sediment | place: Rwanda: Western Province, Lake Kivu... | reverse complement strand
GAACAGCAGCAGGATTTCGTCAGCCGCATCCAGAAAAGTGTGGTTACCATCACCGACCTCATCAATGACCTGCTGGACATTGGGCGCATCGAGGCAGAAGTCAATCTCAACATGGAAAAGTGTGCCCTCGATGAAATCGTCACCAAAGCCGTGGATGGGATACGCGATCAGGCGGAGGGTAAACGACACACCCTGGCCGTGACCATCCCACCCCGCCTTTCGCCGGTGTGGGGCAATCCCCTGCGGTTGCGTCAGGTGGCAGATAATCTGCTGAACAACGCCATCAAGTACACCCCGGAAGGCGGCAAGATCACCGTCTGGATCGAAGATTACGATTCGCAAATCGCGTTAAACGTGAGCGATAACGGCATCGGCATTCCCCCTGAGGAGCAACTATACATCTTCGACAAATTCTACCGCGTGCGGAGTGCAGAGACCGAGAATATAGCCGGTACCGGCCTGGGCCTGGCCATCGTCAAGACTATCGTGGAAAAGCACAACGGCCGGGTGTGGGTAGAAAGTGAACCAGGCAAAGGGAGCACGTTCACTGTGTTGCTGCCCATTTACCAGGACGGAACCCCCCCTGGCCGTTACAAAACCTCCGCCGCTCAACTTGTTCACGCACCGGAATCCCCGTAGGGACTGAAAACCGGTCTTCACCATTTGTCCCCTGTCCCCCCACCCCATGTAAGACCAACCAGAGGCATACTCAGCAGATCACAACTTGTAGAGGCGGCCGGTTCTGTCCGCCGCTACGGATTTGTAGTAGTGGCGAACGGCCGTTCGCCCCACAGGCATCAAGTTAACGGTCACAGAGCTTCCCAAAGTTCCCCTCCCCTGGTGGGAGGGGTTGGGGAGGGGGGAAGGGTTACGCCCTGTGAGTGGTTGAGCGCCCCTGTTCACCCCCTCCTAGCCTCCCCCATCAAGGGGGAGGGACTTGCCAGAGTCTGGTCACCTGGCTTGTCCCGCTTAACTTGATGCACATGGGGTGACCGGTCGTGCGCACTTACTCTCATCCAAAGTGAAATGCGCATCTGAACGTGTAGCCATTGGCACGCTGGCGATAATGTGATACAATATAGGTAATTGCCCGGCCCGCGTCATGGCGAGGAGCCGAAGCCGCGACCCTGAACGCAGTGAAGGGGCGGCGGGCAGCGCGGCCGCCACGACAGATTCAAGGGTGTACCTGAGCAGCAGATACCAATATAGCGGATTCAGCCTCACGCCCAGAAAGAGACTCAGAAGGAAATAAAAAGATGAGCGAGGAATTAGCCGCTCGCCTGCGGTCGGTCCCGATTTTCAGTTCTCTTTCCCCGGAAGAATGTCAAAAGGTGGCCAGCCTGGCGCAGGTGGCACGTTACCCACAAGGCACCGTACTGTTCCGGCAAGGCGATCCGGGTGACAAATTCTACGTCATCCTCTCCGGCCAGGTGCGCGTCTGGGCTCGTGAGACAGACGGGCAAGTGCGGGTGTTGAACTACCACGCCGCCAATGATTTTTTCGGCGAACTGGCGCTTTTCACCGGTAAGCCCCGCGCCGGTACGGTGGATGTAATGCACGAAGTAGAACTCGCCAGCTTTGATGGAGAGGCGTTCGAGCAGCTTCTCACCCTGTACCCTGGCATTGGCCAGTACCTGCGTACCGGGGCGCAGGAGCGGATGGCGGTAAGCAACCGCCCTTTCCCCGGCAAACAGTGGGACGAGGTGGCGGTGGCTTTTGCCCGCAAGCATTGGATTGCTCTGGTGGAATCCCTGTGGCCACCCGGCATCTTTCTGCTGATCAGTGTGGGCCTGGTGGTGGTCGCGCATAGTACCGGTGGCGACAAGATTGCGGCACTCGTCAGTCTGCTTCTTCTTCTCTTCCTCGTGGTATGGTTATGGTGGCTCTACGTGGATTGGATAAACGATGATTACATCGTCACCACCAAGCGGGTGATCCACATTGAGCGTATTTTGCTGATCCGAGAAGAGCGCCACGAGGCTCCTTTGGAACAAATACAGGACGTGACTATGCAGACCACCGGCCCCTTAGCCCGGCTTTTGGATTTCCGGGATTTGGTGATCAAAACCGCCGGGTTGGGGCCAATCACCTTCTCCCGCCTGCCCAATGCGGAAAAGATCAAAAACAAAATCTTTGAGATGCGCAAGGCGGCGATGGAACGCCGGGCAGCGGAAGAGAAAGGGCAAATCCAGCAAGCCATCCGCGAACGGTTGGGGCTGCCCACCCAATCCACGGAAGAACAGCACCCCGTTCCCACACAGAAGCCTGTGACCCAGCGTAGACAGGCCACCAGCAGGGGAGGGCTGGGCAAGCTGATAAACTACATTGTACCCCATTTGCAAGAAGAGGAGGATAATCAAATCATCTGGCGCCAACACTGGTTGGTCCTGATAGGAGACCTGTGGATGCCGGGCCTGGGTATTCTGTTCTCGGCAGCATTACTGGTCGTCTCTCTCACCCACCCTGGACCGTTAGCTTTCGTGCCCAGCCCATTACTTTCCCTGGGGGCAGCACTCCTGTTGCTGTCCAGTGTGATCTGGTATCTGTGGCGCTACGATGGCTGGCGTAACCACGTATACATCGTGACCGATACACGGGTGATTGATGTTGCCGGCTCTCCCTTCCATGTGTACGGCGAATCCCGGCGGGAAGGTACCTTTGACGTGATCCAAACCATCTATTACGACATTCCTAACTTCCTGGCCAGATTGACCAACATGGGCAACGTGTACATTGACACTTCGGGCACCAGCAAGGCCTTCACTTTCGAGCAGGTGCACGGTCCTTCCGCAGTGCAGGAGGAAATTTTTCGCCGGATGGTGGCTTACAGGGAACAGGCCCAGCAGTCGGCCAGGCAGCGACAACGCCAGGAATTCGCCGAATGGTTCAAGATCTACCATCAAGAGGCCAGGCAGTCCAATCAGGAGGAGGGGCCTCTTCCGCCATTGGAGTTAAAGACATAACCACCTCAGGGCTATGACCGAAGACATTTCGTTTCCCAATTCAGAGCAGGATAGCGAACATCCCGATTCCAGGTCCGACGAGGAGTTCAGTATCTTCACGCCAGCCGTGCGCCCGGCGCGGCCCGCTGCATCGGATACGGAAGGCAAATCCACACCTCGCCGCCCGCGCCCCTGCCCCAATTGCGGGCAGATGAACTGGACGGGGACGAGATTTTGCTCCCGTTGCCGCGCGCCTTTGACAATCGAACCAGCCGCCACGTCCCAGCCTCCGCCCATTCCGCCAGCGGAGCACCCCACCGAGCCAGCCATCCCCGCCGTGTCCCGGCCCGCTCCCGGCCCATCGCCGGAGAAGCCCTCTGTCCGCGTGCCAACCAAACCCCGCGTCCCTGCCGGCCCCCCGCCTGATAAGCACATCCAACGGCGGCGGGCAGTCTCTTGCCTGACCAGCGGACTCACCGCCGTCGTGCTGGCCGTCGTCGTCCTGTTCCTCCTGGCCTTCGCCGTGGCCGTCGGCGGTTACTGGTACATTGCCCGCCAGCTTCCCCCGCCGGATGAACTGCGCGGCCGGGCGGCGACCTTCGCCAGCACGAAAATTTACGACCGCAACGGCGGTCTGCTGTGGGAAATTTTCGGCTCCGGCAAGCGCACCCTGGTCGAACTGGACGACGTCCCCCTTTACCTGCGCCAGGCAACCATCGCCACCGAGGACCAGCACTTCTACCAGCACCCCGGCTTCGATCCCATTGGCATTGTGCGGGCCATCTACCAGAACGTAACCGAAGGGGAGATCGTGTCCGGGGCCAGCACCATCCCCCAGCAACTGGCCCGCGCCACCCTTCTTTCGCCAGAGGAACGTAACGAGCAATCCCTGCGCCGCAAGGTGCGCGAAGCCGTGCTGGCCATCGAAATCACCAACCGCTATCCCAAAGATACAATCCTGGAGATTTACCTCAACGAAATCTACTACGGCAATCTGGCTTACGGCGTCGAGGCCGCCGCCGAGACCTATTTCGGCAAGTCGGCCCGTGACCTGACCCTGGCCGAGGCTGCGCTGCTGGCCGGTCTGCCACAATCGCCCATCATGTACGACCCTTACACCAACCCGGAAGCGGCCAAGACCCGCCAGTCCGTCGTCCTGCGTCTGATGGCAGAGCAGGGATACATCACTCCGGCCCAGGCGGATGCTGCCCGCCAGGAGGAGCTACACTACAAACCCCAAAGCTACACGATGGCCGCGCCGCACTTCGTGGTCTACGTGCAACAACTTCTGGAGGAGCGCTATGGAGCCGAGGCCCTGCGCAGTCGCGGGTTACAGGTCTACACCACCCTCGACCCCCGGTTGCAGGCGCTGGCCGAACAGGTGGCCCAGGAAAAGATAGCAGCCCTGAGAGACCTTCACGCGACTAACGCCGCCCTCGTCGCCCTGCAGCCCGATACCGGCGAGATTCTGGCCATGTTGGGCAGCGTGGACTTCAACGATCCGGCCATTGCCGGCCAGGTGAACGTCGCCCTGCGCCCCCGCCAACCTGGCTCGTCCATCAAACCGGTCATGTACGTGGCCGCCTTCGAGCGCGGCTGGACGCCCGCCAGCCTGATCTGGGACGTGGAGACCCAGTTCCCCGACGGGGTGAACCCTCCGTACAAGCCCCACAATTACGATGACAAATTTCACGGGCCGGTGCTCCTGCGTCAGGCCCTGGCCTGCTCCTACAACGTCCCCGCCGTGCAGACCTTGTATGCCATCGGTTTGCCGGCCATGCTGGAAATGGCCCATCGCCTGGGCATCCAATCGTTGAACCGGGTGGATTACGGGCTGTCACTCACCCTGGGCGGCGGAGAGGTGACGCCGCTGGAGCTGACCGGGGCCTACGCGGTGTTCGCCAACAGCGGGCGGCGCGTGCCGCCGGTGGCCATCCTGCGTATCGAGGATAGCCGCGGGCAAGTGCTCGAAGAGTACACCCCGCCCCAGGGCGAACAGGTTATCTCACCCGCACACGCTTACCTCATCACCGACATCCTGGCCGACAATCAAGCGCGTATTCCGGCCTTCGGGCCGAACAACGTGCTCGAACTCTCGCGCCCGGCGGCGGCCAAAACGGGGACGACCACCGACTGGCGCGATTCGTGGACCCTGGGTTATACGCCTGATTTGGTAGTCGGGGTGTGGGTGGGCAATAGCGACTATACCCCGATGGATCGCGTGCCTGGCTCGCGGGGCGCGGGCCTCATCTGGCACGATTTCATGGAACAAGCCCTGGCTGGCACGCCGGTGCGCGAATTCGTTCGCCCGCCGGGCATCGTCGAGATGGAAATCTGCGCCGATTCTGGCGCGCAACCCAGCGAAGTCTGTCCCAACCGGCGAAAGGAAATTTTCGCCGCCGGCCAGCCGCCCCTGGGCCCGGAACACGACTTTCACCAACTGATCGCCATTGACTACACCACCGGCGCGCTGGCCACCGACTTCTGCCCAACGGAACTGGTCACTGAGCGCTACTTCGTCGTTTACCCGCCAGAGGGCCTGGCCTGGGCGGAGGCACATGGCATCCAGCAGCCGCCAACTCAGACCTGCCCGCTACACACTTTCCCCACCGAGGTGAAGCTCCACCAGCCCCTGCCAGACGAAGTGCTGCAGGGCGTGGTGCCGGTGGTGGGCCGGGTGTGGATGCCGGACTTCGCCCAGTACTTCGTGGAGTACGGCATAGGCGACAATCCGCTGGGCTGGGGACGGGTCAGTGGCCCGCATCAGACGCCGGTGGAAGGTGGGTTGCTCAGCGAATGGGATACTACTCAGGTGAAAAACGGGGTTTTCACCTTGCGGGTGGTGGCCTACGATCACTCCGGCATCAGTGCGGAGGCGCGCGTGCGCGTCGTCGTCACCAATCCTACGCCGACGCCTACACCCACGCCCACCGAAACCCCGACACCGACGGACACCCCCACACCTACCGACACGCCGACGCCCACTGACACGCCGACATCAACGTCCACCCCGACCGCCACCGCCACACCCACGGCGACGCTCACTCCCACCATCACCCCGACGGGCACGCCGACCGGCACTCCCACGCTCACCCCCACCAGCACTCCCACGCTCACCCCCACGGCGACCCCGGAATAAAAAAGTGCGACGCACTTCCGAAAGTACGTCACACCTCTCGGCTAGCAGGACGTGGCAATGCTACGCCCCTACCCCGAGCCTTGATCAACAGAGTGGTTCCACATCTCGCACAATGCCAGCAACACCACAAAGCACATAGACAGACGCAGCTGGCGTGTTTGCCTTGAAGAGCGATAGCCTTTCAACATCACTCCGTCCAGCCTTCGCTGCCACCGTGCACAGCTCATCCGACGAAGCGAGTTCGAATTTGCCATTATACCAGTGGGTGGGCATCTGGATGTAGCCCACATCTTGGAATATGATGTGCACATTGTGGCCCGGTTCGTCGGGACGACGCGCTCGCACTGTTAACTGGCAAAGGGAGACTCGATATTCCCAAAGTTGATAGGAATATCCCTCCAATTCGGTGATTTCCGCGACGGACTCATCAAGCTGTGTGTTCGACATATTACGGATCTCCGAAGAACCTCGTTATCCCAGCGTTGAGCAGAAAAGGTGCGTCGCACTCTGCCCGGTGTAGGGGCGTAGCATGCTACGCCACCACTTGTCCCAACTCCGTGCCGCAGACGGTGCAGAATTTGCGGTCGGGGGAGTTTTCTCGCCCGCACTGCGGACAGGTCACCGTCGGGGGTTTCTCGCGGGGTGCGCCGCATTTCCCGCAGAATTTGCGCCTGGTGGGTACCTGCGTGCCACATTGCCAGCAGGTCCAGGTGAGCTGGACGGGTTTCTCACGAGGCGCACCGCACTTCCCGCAGAACCTGCGTTCGGGAGGCACGGGGTTGCCGCACCGCCAGCACGGGACTGTCAGCCTGCCCCTGACGGTGGCGAGCAATTCCCGCACGTCACGGAATCCGGCCTGCTGCTTCTCCAATTGCTCCAACAGGTCCAGCGCCTCGCTCAAATTTTCGAGGGCCATCGCCGCCTTGGCCCGGTCGTACAGCTCGGCCAACTCGGTCTCGGCGTCCAGCCCGGCCTGAGTTTTCGCAATTAACTCGTCCACGTTCTTGTACTCGGGTTCCAGAGCCTTGATCTGGCTGAGGACGGTCATCGCCACCGCCCACTTGTGCTGGGCCATCGCCCGAACCGCCTGGTCGTGGAGAGTGGCCAGGTGTTCGTGGTGATTCAACAGCACGCCTACGTCCCGATAATCCGCATTCAACTCGTGCAGGCGGCGCAAAAGGTCGAGGGCACGCTCCCATTTTGGGACCGCCAGTGCCTCCTGGACCTGCCCATAAAGGGTTTCCAGGCTACGTTCCCTGGCCTGCTGGGTACGCACCGCCGTGGCCAGGGCACGCACGTCGCGGTAGTCCGCGTCAACGGCGCGAACCTCTTCGATGAGATTGAGGGCCTGCTCCCATTGTCCCTCGTCCATCAATTGCCGGACGCGGCGGTACTTGTCCGTCAGCTCCTGCTGTTGCTGTGCTTCGGCCAGGCGGGCCTGCGCCGTGGCGTATTCTGCTGCATCCTCCGGCACCTGGCCCAGTAAAGTCACCGCCTGGGCCCAGTTTTCGGCCTCCATTGCGGCCACTCCCTGCTCGAAGGGGCTTTGCGCCACAGATACCGGCGGGGCGATCTGTTCCTCGCTGAAGATCGCTCCCAGAATCTCTTTGAAATCCTCCACCAGGCGGTCTGGCTTCTTGATCTGGCCGGTCTGATAGCTGAGGTACTCGATGTCCTTCTCCCGCTCGCTCTCGTTGAGGAAGAGAACATCGCCCTGCCAGGCGATCATCAGGGGGTGCAAGCTGAGCGTGGGGATGTCGTTATCCCGCCCGCAGAGATAAAGCTGCTCCTCGACGCGGTACTCGTCGGGCCTCTCGGCGATGTAGGCACTCTTCACCCGCGAGGGCGGGGTGGAGCCCATGAAACTTATCATCTCGTGAGTATAGCTGCCGCGCCGCACGCGCACGTCCTCGATGTACACCAGGCGGTGTTCTTTCAGGAAGGGCAGGGCGGTCAACAGCTCCACCAGAGCACTGAGCAACACGTCGTTTATTTGCTCGCAGTGATAGCGGGTCAGCGAGCCGTGGCCCACGGTTTTGTTGCGATAGGTAATCATGGTGTCGAAGAATTGGCGGATGGAGAGCGAGGTGGTACTGCTGTCGGTGCGCTCTTCCAGGAAGTTGCGGATGGCGTTGTAGGCCTCGGCCAGAGCCGGACGATCTTTACTCTTCTCGAAATAAGCCGGATACATCTCTGGGATGAAAAGCTTATCCACCTTGCCCAGGCGGTCGTAGTAGGAGAGAATCTGGCGCAGAAAACCGTTCCACTGGCCCAGCGAAGGGCGAGCCAGGCCGCGCAGTGTGTTATTGACCTGTTCGTCCTCGGCTCCGTCGCGGACGTACTGGGCAATAGCGATGGAGGCCAGGTACTTGAGGATGACCTCGAAGAGCTTGATCCGCTGATCGTGGGCCCCCTGCACCTCGCGCGCGTTATCGGCGTTGTGATAGGTCATGGCCAGGGGATAGGGGTACCGATAGAGAATGTCGAATTTAACGTCCATCATGCCTCCTCACCTCATCAGACCTCGGGGGTCCCGCCAGAAAGCTCCTCCTCAATCCGGGTGCGCATCGGCGCGTTATCCAGCCGCTCGGCCACGACCAGCGCCTTCTCCAGCCAGGTGCGCACCTGCTCCTCGTCTTTGACAGCCTTATACAACTGGGCCGCTTCATGGTAGACAACCAAGCGGTCAATGTCCTCACCACTGCGCTCAAACCCCTCTAGTGCCTGGTCCAGGTACGTCCGCGCCGCTTCCCAATTACCCGCCAGGCGCTCCAGCCGGGCACACACGCGGTTGGTTTCCGGGGCCATCCACGACCCGGCCAGCAGAGCCTGTGCTCGCTCGCAGTGCTCCCGTCCGGCCTGCAGGTCGCCTCGGTCCAGAGCCAGGCGGGCCAACCCCAGATGACTGTAACCCCGGCTGCGCTCGCGCTCTACCTCGTCAGGAATCTCCTCGGCCAGGGTCAGGGTATGCCGGAAACAAGCCTCTGCCTTGTCCAGCTCACCCGCCAGGCGGTAGACCTCGCCCAACGAGTTGGTCAATTGCTGTATCCAGGCCACGTTGGCCCCGGCCTCTGCCTGCAAGATGCCCAGGTCTTTCTGATAGTATGCAGCCGCTTCCGCGTAACGTCCCTGCCGGTGATATAATCGCCCCAGACCACCATAGGTCATAGCTAACCCCGCCTGATCACCCAGTTGCAGCTTTATCTCCTCAGAAGCACGGAAAGCTTCCTCTGCCTCGGCCCAGCGGTTGAAGCGGACGTAGGTCTCGGCCAGGGTATTCTGGATCATCGCCTCCTGGTGGGGCTGTTTAGTCCGCTCGTGGACGATGGTCAACGCCCGGTTAAGGTATTCGATGGCCTCGGGCTTGCCCTGACGCCCATAGCACACACCCAGGTAGTGATAGCCCTGGGCCAGAGCAGCGTGATCATTCTGGCCTTGGGCGATGGCTATGCCTTTCTGCAGGTAGGCTTCCGCCTGATCCCACTGGCGCTGCAGGCGGTATATGTTCCCCAGCTCCAGGTATACCAGGTCCAGGTTTTCGGCGACGCCCGCTACCTCGGCGAGTTGGATGTGTGCTTCAAAATGCGAGATGGCCCGCGCCCATTCCTTCTGTTGGGTGTAGACCGTGCCCAGGTAATAGTCAATCCACGCCTGACCCGCCTGATCGCCCAGGCGGGTATAGATTTCGGCGCTGGTGTTCAAATCGCTCAGGGCGGCCTGGATCTCTCCGCGTTTGAAGTGCAGCCATCCCAGATGACCATGGATTTCGGCCAGGCTCTCTTCGTCGTCCGTGGTCAGGGGCAGGGCTTTTTGCAAGCAAGAAATGGCTTCGTCCCAGTCGCCGGCCTGCTCGGCGGCGAAGCTGGCCGCCAACAGCAAATCAATCTTCGTATCCACTGTCTCCCCATCCGGTGGCAACTTATCCAACGCCTGCAGTGCGATGCAGTAGTGATCCGCTGCTTCCGGGTAAGCCGCATCGCGCATCAACCCCTCCGCTGCCCGCAGGGCACAATCCAGGGCCTGGCGATAGTCCCCGCCCTCCAGGTAAAGGGAGGCAAGCTGCCCTGCCGGGACGTCGGGGATG
>Ga0172365_10004651_pt1 | contig 10167 bp, 7 predicted proteins | sample LakKivSesite48cm_FD_114535 | JGI IMG/M metagenome (GOLD analysis project Ga0172365, IMG submission 114535) | Sediment microbial communities from Lake Kivu, Rwanda - Sediment site 48cm | ecosystem: Environmental > Aquatic > Freshwater > Lake > Sediment | place: Rwanda: Western Province, Lake Kivu... | reverse complement strand
GTTGAGACATATTTTCACGACATGGACGCTGGCTGGACCAGGTTTGTTTTTGATTCCTACGGCATTCCTTTTTCTGTTTTGCGTCCGGGCGATTTTGAGAAGACTGATTTCGGCAAGAATTATAACCTGGTTGTTTTTCCGGACGCCGACAAGTCCATATTGATGGAGGGAAAGTACAAAGAGAGGGAAGAGTATTATGTAGCCGACTATCCGCCCGAATACACAAAAGGGATCGGAAAGGCAGGCCTGGAAAAGCTGATGGCTTTTCTGGATGGCGGCGGGACGATTATTTCCTGGGGAGGCTCTACTTCCTTATTTATCGGGAAGCTGGAAATCGTGCGCGGACCGAAAGATAAGGAAGAATTTCAGTTTCCGGTTCAGGATATCTCCCAGAGCTTGCAGAAATCTGGTCTTTATTGCCCGGGAGCCCTGATGAAAACCCTGCTGGCCGAGGACCATCCTCTGACGCTCGGCTTGCCGAGAGAAATCGGCGTCGTTTTCAACGGCAACCCTGTCTTTACTACTTCTGTCCCTATCTTCGACATGGACCGGCGGGTAATCGGCAAATTTCCGGAAAAAGATATTCTCATGAGTGGCTATTGCGAAAAAGAGGAGACACTCGGAAATAAGACCAACCTTGTCTGGCTGAAGAAAGGTAAAGGTCAGGTTGTCCTGTTCGCTTTCAGCCCTATCTTCCGCGCCTCCATCCAGGCCGCCTACAAGTTATTATTTAACGCTTTGCTGCTGCCAAAATTAATGTAGGTGAGGCCGGGCTAAACGGCGTGGTCTGTCCGCCCAGGAAATTGAAATTATTAAAAAGAATACGGCAGGGATATTCTCCCCGCAACGCCCGGAATTCGGCCTCCCTGGGCGGCGGTGCAGGATCAGAAGCGGGCTGTGCGCCTATTTGCTGTCAATATTCAAGCAGTCAGAAATACTCGATTCACAAAATACATTTCGATAGCGGTACGGGTTATACCATTAATATCGGCTTTTCTGCCCATTCAAAAGAAAGCCAATCTACATCTTCGGCCTGCTTCTGCCAATAATAGTGTCGTTATGGGGTAAGTAGCCTGGTGAACGAGAGCGATGCTAACTTCCAGGTACCGCTTTTCTGCACATACACTTCTGTAACCATAAAGGGATTGGTAACCTCATTGCCGCCAACAACGGCTAAAAGTGTAATTCTATTTAGAAGAATGGCCGTTGAACCAATAATATTCACCGAAACTTCATGAATATCCGCTTTCTTGTAGTGAATACTTCCGCTTTTAATAATATTGAGCTCTTGTTCTTTCCCCCAGGATCCTCCCATGTGAACAAAAACAGCTTTTTCATGAAAGAGATTATTCAGGGCATCGACATTCTTATCTGCCATCCACTGCCACTTTTCTTTGGAAAGATTAATGATTTCCTGTTCCTCATTCGTAATAATCGTGCTAGAAGAGGTTGCTTCTTCTTGTGATGCAAATGACCATTGCACACACATTAGTAAGAAGCACAGTCCGAGAATCGATACTTTCTTCATAGTATTTTCTCCTATTTTAAAGTATAAGAAATTCCTTTTGAGCTGGGCCCCACTGCCACGTCTTAAAATGAGTGTTTGTACCTTTAGCCATCCTCAAATAACATAAATTGAGGCTTCCGAGATGTCAAATTCAGTTGGCGATTGTTGATGGCGGGTCAACTTCATACACTTTGCGGAGAGGCCCCCACCGCCTCATGTCGCTTAGCAGGAGTTGTGATCGCTGCCGAGTCATCGGCCGAGCATTTTTTATGATTTTCTTCCTGCCCGGGAGCAGAGGTCTGGGTAATTTCTGGCGCATTTAAGCTCCGCAGCAGCTTTTTGACCCGATGAGCATCCCCCAAATGAATTTGACATCCCGGCGCCACAATTTATACTCTCTGAGCATGGCCGGAGGGGCAAATTGTCACAAGGAGTCTCGATCGATCGGCACAGCCAAAAAGGAGATTCTTATATTTTTAAAATTAAAAAAATTAGAAAGATTTGAATTGACCTGCGTCCGCGCTGGTCTTATGCCGGCACAATCCCTGGATCGCTCGCTTGCTGGACAGCTACGAAGTTCTTGGGGTAATATCCGAAAATCATATCCATATAACCTTCTCAACCCATAAACGTATTTGCTTATGTAGAGTAATACTCAAAAGGATGGCCAATTGAACGCAAGCCTCACAGCCCAATATAAGGAGAAAAAGACATGACAAACCTACGAGTGATTAGTCTTTTTTTGGTGATATTTCTCCTCCTGCCTGGTCTCGCTCAAATTGAGGGTAAGCTCCCCCCTGGAGCTCATAAAGCTTTTCCTGTGGCGGGCAAGGTCCGGATTGTCCGGGATATCTATGGACTTCCCCATATCTTTGCTGCCAATGACCCCGATGCCATGTACGGACTGGGATACGCGACGGCTGAAGACAGGCTGAATCAGATTTTCACGACGATGTATATAGCCGAGGGTCGGCTGGCGGAGTTAACAGGAGATAAGGACGACCTGGAGAGCGATATTCTTTTTCGAAGTTTTCGCTTCAAGCAGCGTGCCGATGCGCTTTTCAACGAGATGAAACCGGAGTTCAGAGCGCTTGTTGTATATTATTGTCGAGGGATCAGTGATTTTATCCAAAAGCACCGGGAAAAAGTTCCGGGTTGGATCACGGGCTTTGAACCGAGCGATATGATGGCCATTGGATTTCTCATGAACGCCAGAGGATCCTTCGAGGACTTGAGAGGAGATGTCTGGAGAGGGCAGCGCGGCTCGAACCATTTTGCCGTGGCTCCTTCCCGTTCGGCCAGCGGTTATGCCCTTCTTTCCATGGACTCTCATGAGCCATTCTCCGGCCCTACGGCATGGTATGAGGCCCAAGTCAGCACGCCAGAGTTTTCTGTGGTCGGGGCCGTCATTCCCGGTTTGCCCATAATAACCATGGGACACAATGGAAAGATAGCCTGGCATACGACCGATAACAACCCGGATCTGGCTGATATCTACAAGTTCAAAATAAATCCTGACAATGCCAGGGAATATCTCAGCCATGACGGCTGGAAAAAATTTTCAGAACGGGAAGAAACTTTCAGGATAAAAACCAGGGATGGATTCCAGGAAGAGAAAAAAACCATCAGAGAAACCCATGTGGGCCCTGTGCTGCAAGTTGAAGATGGCTATGCTTATGCAGCGCGCGTCATCAAATTCGACTCCTCCGCTTTTTTCGAACAGGCCTACAATAGAATGAAAGCCAAGTCGGTAAAGGAATATTTTGAGATGATGCGCATACCCGGTTTAAGTATGTGGAACCACACCGTTGCCGATTCTGAAGGTAACATCGGTTATCTCTACAATGCCCTGTGTCCCAGAAGAAATCCGGAACTTGATTGGTCCCGTCCCGTGTCAGGCGAAGACCCTCGTTCGGAGTGGATGGGATATATACCTTTCGATGCTCTGCCCAAGGTAATCAACCCGAAAAGCGGCTGGCTTCAGAACAGCAACGACAGTCCCGGATTTGTTACGGAAAAAAGCGGAATTGAAGAGGATGCTCTGCCGGTGCGTCTCGTGGAGAGGAAATGGTTCGGAAATCGTGGCAAGAGGCTCTCAGAGCTGCTAAAAGCCGACCAAAGTGTGACCTTCGAAGAAATGCTTGCCTTTGCCACGGATACCTTAGTGTGGGAGGCCCGAGAGTGGATGCCCCGCATACTCGAAGCCTATGAGAAAGTTGGCGAGAAGCTATCCTCTCCCGGGAGCTCTCTAAATGAAGCGGTGAATTTATTGAAGACATGGGACTTCCGCTGTGAAGCCGACTCCAGGGCCATGGCCCTGTTTCATCTATTGTATTTAAAAGGCAGCCTTTATCGGCTGAATCCGGATGGCGCATTCACAGAAGATGACTTGAGAAAACTTTTAGAATCTGTGGACGCCGCTGCTTCTGAACTGAAGAAAAATTTTGGTCGTATGGATATTCCCTGGGGAGATATTCATTACTTGAAACATGGCGGAAGGGAATATCCGTTGAGCGGTGGAAGCAGTTCGCTGGAGGCCATAAGAGCCTGTTTTACCATTGAGGAAGGCGGCCGTCTTAGAGTCGTCGGCGGCAGTTCATACCATATGGTTGTGGAATTGTCACCGACACCGAGAGCTCTGTCCTGCTTTGCTCTGAGCGCAAGCGAGGATCCCGGGAGCGCCCATTACAGCGACATAATAGAGGTATATGCCAGAAAAAAGTACAAACCGGTCTGGTTTACCTGGCGTGATTTATCCCAGCATATCGAGTCGGATATAACACTGACCGTGCCCCCAGTTCGCTAAGGAGGATGAAGAATCCCAAGGTCTAAAGGAGAGCTGCTCTATGCCTGAGATGATAATTTTGAGGCAGAATATCTGAGCGCTGACTACTGGGCTCTCTCTGCCGGGCGGCTGTCCGGGCCCTCCTCATTATCTGGAATTTGTGGCCCGGGCCGTCTCTCATACGTTTGTGGCAGACAAACCGCCCCTGGCCCGGATGGCTTCGCAGGAACTTTTTATCGCGGCTGTTTTCCTGTTTATTCGGAGGGAATATATAACCAACTGGCTTCTTTCGGGATGCTCTAAAGAGCAAGCGCATACCTTATTATAATTGTCTATTGACATAATGTCTTCGGAAAAGGCTTTTTCTGAGAACTGAAGATTTCCATCTGGAGAAAAGCAGTCAATGTAGCTAATAAAACCAGCGGGATTTCCATCTTCATAGATTTGGTCATATCTTTGAAGAACCAGACTGCCGTCTTCAAGGAAATGCAGGCCTCGTACATAAGAAACAACATGTCTGCAATGAATGTTTATTTCTTTTTTTGATTTGAATAGATTATGGTGATTTATTTATTTTTGCTCTGGTTTTTAATTTCTTATTTTAGTAGGATTAATACCCCAGAAATGACGAAATCTTTGATCAAAATATGAAGGCTTATATCCGGATTCTAAAGCTATGGTTTTAATGGGCTTTTCAGTAGCGTAAATCTTCCACAGTGCACAACATAGTTTTATTTTCAAGATGAATTGATTGATAGATAATCCTGAAATATCGTGGAATTTCTTGGATAGCCATGTAGAGGAATAATTGACCAGAGAAGCAAGGTCTGCCAGGGAAAAGTGTCTATCAGGATTACAGGCGATCTCGCTCTGAATCCGACTGATCTTAAAAACAGGCTGGCTGGGGTGCAATCGTGATAATGATGAACAAGCATAATATTTTGAATATTTCATCTCTTCAATTATATTGATTTGTTCTGTGGTCAGATCGATCGGCTTATCTTTCTTAATTAGTGAGAAAATAAATAATCTTTTGTCTGCAATTCCGGGCACCAATAAAACCGGTCTTATTATGCCGAAGGGAATGTCCCGATAAAGGAGGGCCTGACGAAAAATTTCAAGGCATGAGTCCAGCTCGCAATTATAGCGGCAAAAATGGATGATTAGCTGAATTGTCTTTAATAAAGAATATTTTAATTGCATCCGCTGTCCGAAGACTAAAGAACAGTGAGGAAGAAGGTCGTTTAAAATTCTTGAATCAGCGATTTTTCCGTTAAGAATAAGGATTTTCGGTTTCGTCATGGTCCAGGCAATTAACAGGCCTATTTTATCTAAGTTCCACCCCCTTATTACTTTCACTCCTCTTCTGCCAGGTGTGGAAAGCCAAATGGCGTTTCAGTAATTGATCACGACAGTTAATGTTTTCTAAGTTGAATCCTTCATCAATAAATTGCCGTGTATATTGGATTAGTCCGTATCTATTCAAAAGACTATTTATTTCCCAATAATTTCGCATAGGTATCGGAAAATCAGGACTCATCCGGTTCCATTTCTCAATAGCCTGTTCATATTGGCCTCTGACCCAGAGAGACTTTCCCCAATTGTAAAGGGCCCTGTTCTTCGTTTCACCTCCGCCCTCTATAAGCCTGGTGTAGATTTGCTCCTGCCTTTTGAGGTACCAATCCAGGATCCCATCAGAGGATAGCTTCAAGATCTGGCTCAAGCGTAAAAAGTCCTGATAGACTTGCTTGACAACCAGGGCCTTTATTTCCGGCTCAAAGACATTAGCCGGTCTTTTCCGTCCACTTATGATGTCATCTGTTTCGCTTTCAGACTCAAGAAGCCTTATCAGCGTGCTTCGCTCAAAATCCAGAGCTGAAACCAGGTATAAGCTGAGCTCAGCATCAGTTTTAGTCCCTGGAAACAGTCCAGTAAGGTCGGCAATAAAATCATATGCGGGCCGCTTATAATAGAGTTCTTCAATCGCATCAAAAGTGCCCGGGACTGTATCGAGCACGAAAAAAACCCCATTCAGATTATTAAAAAGAAAGCTACGCGTAAGCCGAGCCAGCTCTTCACTGTCCCAATCATAATTATCTAGATACTGTTTTTTGAAAACATGGAGCTGCTCTTTGATATCCATAGCCATCAGGCCATCTAGGATCTTTTTTATCTCGAAATCGCTGAGACGCAGCTTCGCTAACTTCTGTTTATCTGCAGCAGAAGATGGCGCGCCAATAAAAACAAGCTGGAAACCGGATCCGGGTTGTGACGTTGTCTGCCTTACAGGGAGATTAGCCGGGCTTGAGAGATCGTTAAGATATTCAGACTTTTCAGGCAGGAATCCTTCTCTGATGATTGAAAACAGATGCCCTCCCATGGCCGTAATTTGCCTGTAGGGAGCAGAACGGTAATAATATTCTGGTGGGACTTCTTCCGGACCGCCTTCGGTTTCCACACTGATCATCTCTGGCTTCGAGAAATATCTGTCTTTTTCAGGGAATTGCCTTTTTATTACGCCACTTAATATATCAAGTTCTTCTTGCCTAATCTTATGGACTTCAATCTGCCCACTAAATGTTGCAGGTAGCATCTCTACCCAGGCGCCCGAGGATAATTTCCATCCATTTCTCGCGACTCGGTCGATCAGCCTCTCTGCGTCTGCCTCAAAATTTACATCCGCGATAAGATGATTATTCTCATCCGTTGCAAATGATATTTCCATAATTTTCCTTAAAATCTCAGACCTTTCTTCCTTTGTCAGTTCCGGCGATAAAATCAAACGATCATATATCTTCTGAAGAAGAGACATCACTTGTTCTGAAGAGATTTCTTTGGCCGAAGGGCCACTTTTTTTAGCTACTTCATAGATATCATCTGCAACTCGCAGGATCATATCGTTCTTCTGCCATATCGACGACATGGAAGAATCTTGCTTCGTTAGAGCTATGGCGAATAAGACGCCCAAGAAGAACAAATGAGCCAAGATGGATATCGCCACATAAAAGCTAAAACTATCACGCGGCAGGCGGGAAAATATTCCAGCTCGCGGTAAAAGCGGTAAAAATTGTTGGTTAGGACCCTTTGCTCGGCTGAGCGCAGGTTCACTCAGCAATGCAAATCTCACCGTTTCCCCGAGTCAATTTTAATTTTAGCCTTGACATAATTGGCTGTCAACTTGACGATTCTCTCAGGTTAAGAAATAGTGTCCGGGGAGGACGGGTGTGGGATACGGCAGCGGAGAGAAGTGCAGCCACCAATTCGGTCAGATAAAGAAGGAATTTCCTGGTTCATTAGCTTAGCGCTGGATAAAACCAACCTTCCTTGGTTACTCGGCAATCCAGTACTCGGCGTTGAGGAAGGCAGGCTTCAGGTCCTTCGCTCTTCCGATTGTGGAGGACGAGCTACTGCCCATCCCCGCCAGGGGCTGGTCCATCTGAGAAAAACAGGGGACATGTTCCGAATTCTCTGGAATTCGGTATGTGTCCCCCTTCTTCGGGACTAAAAAATATTATATTAATTAAAAAAAAACTATATAAATTAAGAAAAAAATTTAATGAATTTGCTTGACCTAATTCTCTGCCAATCTTATTTATCTTCTGGAAACCTGATTAAGAGGGAGATGGAACTGCATGGAGGACAAGCTATTAAGACTGGTTATAATCCTTGCCTTTATATTAACACAATCAGGTCCTGCGATACTTCCTGCTTCAGACTGCATGCATACCTATAGTGTCGGATACTGGTTTTCCCCCTGTCACACCTATGACTGGCAATGTGAATTCTGCGGGCCATGCCTGATAACCTGCACCTATCGTGCCGTGCTCATTATTTGCCACGATGAACAGGGCAGAGAGTATTGGTTGTCCGCAACGCGCGACTGGTTCTGCTTGGGTCCTGGTATTCCGATTTAAGCAGTCATGATTCTTATTAAAGTAAAAATATGAATTAAATGGAGGCAATTTGAGATGAGGAAGGTTTTTCTTCTCCTTTTAGTTACATTATTAACTTATAGCTCTATTTATTCTAAAAATCTCAAATTAGAAAAAGAAATTGAGCTGAGCTTCTTTTTGAAGCCTCATCAGCCGCACCTGGTCTATGTCGCCGTGGATTCCCTGGGGTTTATTTTTGTAACCCAGCGGGGTAAAGATATGTTCCTGAAACTGGACCCTGCGGGGGAAGTTGTGTTAAGAGCCCCCCAAAAAATTGAAGGGGAAATCATCAGGTTTGACATCGACGGCACTGGCAACGTTGTTTGCTTATTCACGGGAAGAATGGCCGGGAATTCCCTCTTCCTTCCCTTGATCTGGTTCGAAGGAAATTCAGGCCAGAAAATAAGGGAAATCAATCTTGGTGAAATTTTCAATTTTGTAGCCCACCTGAAAATTCTCAGGCCGAAAGACCTCATTCTGGTTAATGGAATAGAGAAAAATGAAGGACTTCCCAGGAATTCTCTTCACCTCACCGATTTCAATCTGAACCTTATAAAATCCTTTTCGCCACTTAAAGAACAGCGGGGAGACATGACCTCGCTCTTAAAAAACAATCCAGATTATTTTGCCGCTGCCCCGAAATACGACCCTGATAGCGAGATAATCTTTCAGGCCTTCCCTGAGGCGGGCCTCATTAAATGCTTTAACCTCAACGGAAACCAGGTTGCGGAAACTGAATGGGTTGGAAAAGATATTATTCTCGTTCACTCAGGAGATCTATGGATTAAAGGCAAAGATGGATTTAATGTTTTTAAGAAAAAAGGCAATCGCTTCGAGCCTGCCAAACTCATCATAAAAGATGATAAAGGCAACACCATCCCCTGGTATCCGGTGGCCCAGGACACGAACGGCAGAGTTTATTTTCTTGGTGGCGATGAATTTCAGACTTTAATGATTTATTCGATTGAGAATCAATAAGAATTATTTCTCTAGCCTTTTATTCTTTCCAGGTTTTTTTAGATATAACTAATTGCCCCATCAATCTGATTATTAACAACCCGTATAATTTTTCTTTGATGGCCATTTCCAAACCTTGCCAGGCCGCCCGAGTTATGCTGAAGTCAGAAAAATTTCTGTAGGTCGAAGGACGAAATACGGAGTGCTGATCCTCAGGCATGGAACCCTCTTTGAGGGCCGAGGATTTGGCGCTTGCACCAGAACGTAGGGAGAAGTCATTTTTAACACGGAGATGGTGGGTTATGTCGAATCAATAAACGACCCTTCTTACCATGGCCAGATACTGGTTCAGACTTATCCTCTGATATGCAATCATAGAGTCATTCCGAGTCTCCTGGTGGGTTCAGAAAAGCCTATCAGGGTGAGGCCGCTCATCCGGGAAGCCATGGGTCTTCAAGATCCCAACGCCTTCAACCTGGTGTCCGAAGTCTCAACCCAGGATATTCACATCTCCAATCCGGAAAATGAAAAACAGCTGGTTCTTATGGGTTGTGGGGTAAAAAAAGAGCATTATAAGAAGCCTGTTGGCGCGTGGTGCCTGCGTGATCCGAGTTCCGGAGAACTTATCACCAGAAAAGATTCTGTCCTTCAGCCCCCGAGATCCGGTGATATCCAACGGATCTGGCGACCCCAGGCAATGCCGCTTAGTTGACTTTCCTGCACATCATATTTTATCTTCCTTGACGAGGAGATGAGGCGAGATCGGCGCATCAGCCCCCATTTCGCCAGCGCAGAAGAAAATGAATTTCTTGTCTTCAGATAAAACCGCTCAGCGGAAATGATTGCATCACCGCGATGGTGATATCTGAGGTTCCGGGCGGCATATCTATAACCAGATAGTCCAGCTCTCCCCACAGAACTTCACCGCGGAACTGCTGGATGGCTTCTGACAGCAAGGGCCCGCGCCAGATAACCGGCTGTTCCTC
>Ga0172365_10004650_pt1 | contig 10167 bp, 10 predicted proteins | sample LakKivSesite48cm_FD_114535 | JGI IMG/M metagenome (GOLD analysis project Ga0172365, IMG submission 114535) | Sediment microbial communities from Lake Kivu, Rwanda - Sediment site 48cm | ecosystem: Environmental > Aquatic > Freshwater > Lake > Sediment | place: Rwanda: Western Province, Lake... | reverse complement strand
CAGGGCCTTGAGAACGATCGCGTTCACGTCCTCGACGCTCGCGTCGTAGACGTTGTGCGTGATCGGCTTGTTGTCCTTGCCCGCCTTGCGGATCCGAACCGTCACCTTGTTCGAGTCTTCGTTCGCCAGTCTCATCGTTTTCTCCTTCGTGTCTGGCTTGACCTCTGGCTCTGCGAACGCCCAGTGCGTCCGCTCTCTACACCTATATTATATAGGTGACTCCAGAGTAGACAAGCCTTTCCGTAACATTTCCGGTGACATTTTTCAGCTAGAAAAGCTTCGCGGCAAATAAGTTATAAACACCGCGACCCTTTTCCGAAACTTTTCCCGCAAGGAAATTTGCGAGACGAGAAGTCGTATGGTATTGGTTGGGCCAGAACGGTTTAGCTACCCGCGATACCATAGCGCATACCGATTCTCTCTATACAGCTTACGCCATAAGGAGTTAGCTACCAGAAGTACGTTTTCCTCTATACTGCTTACGCCATAAGGAGTTAGCTACCAGAAGTACGTTTTCCTCTATACTGCTTACACCATAAGGAGTTAGCTACCAAAACCGCGTAGGCTCCTAAACCCTTATAGCGTATCGGATTAGCCACCGATGGCCCCAGCCTGCCCCAGCCTATCCCGAGCTCCGATATCATAGATGCTATCGGAATCGCGCCAACCTGGCAAATCAAAGGGCCCAAGGTCTACTCCGTATTGCTTAAGCTAGAAGCAGTTAGCTACTAACACACGTAACTTCTCACCGTACCGCTTAGCCCGGAACAGTTTAGCCACTCACTCCATCAGGAGAGGACGTCGATCACGTCCCTTCTCAACTACCGGCTGAGGTACGTGCTTTGTGTAACCACAATCGGTACACATAACACACATCTCACCCTTCGGACCCTCCGCGTTCTCCACCCTCTTCCACCTCGGGTGAGTACACTTCCGCGCTTCCGGTGTCGTCATGCTTTCCTTCGCCATGTTTCGTACTCCTCTTCCGCTCAACTGACTCTGCCAGGCGCTTCCTGTCAGGTAGAGCAAACGGTAGCGGGTAGTTCTTACTCTCAACCGCACTAGGACCTAACCTTCGAATCTGATCTCGCGTCGTCACGAGCTGCCTACCAATTGCCTCCGCCAGCATCCTACGACGCTTATCATTCCCGAGATCCTCCTGACTCACTGCTCTCAGAAGCTCCTGCGGGAGACCACTGAGCTTACCTACATACTCCATCCAGGCGGGCTGGTCAACTTCAAGTCGCTTACCTAGATCGAGTAGTGTCACTACCGTCTCTGCCCTAGTCCGCATCGTCTCCGCTTGAACTTGCTCATCGAGGAACGATACCGGATGCATCTTCGCGGTGAAATGATTCTCCGACTTCGTTACGTCGAGTCCTCGGAGAGTTAGCTCTATCTGAACCAGTTGGACAGCTCCAATCATAACCGCTCTCTGCAGTCTCTTCACCCCTCGAGCGTAACGCACCTCCTGGTCCGTCAGCGGAGCACGACCAGTTAATGTTCCCGACGTGTCCGCGAAGCCCATAAAGTCAGGTGGTACCCTCACGCAACTGAAGAATCGCTTCCGTATGTAATCCAAGTCGAGGATATTACCAACGACTCCAGCTCCCTTCATAAGCTCAACATCGGTCTTCGAATCCAGTCCAACAGGGAGGAAGATGTCTTCGTCGATCCCAAGCGGATTTAACTCCGAAACCACTTCACCAGTCTCGGGATCCGTCAACATCTTCTTCCGAACTCGCTCACGGAAAGTAGTGAGGATTTGCTCAGCCTCATCGGGTGGAGCGTCACCGGTATCGACCTTCCACTTCAACCGATCAGGAGCTCGACGCATCCTGTAGATCACCAGTGCCTGTTCCATCATGTACAAGTACCGATAGATTCGTCTCGCGGCCTGCAAGATGGAAGTTCCGTAAATACCCTCCGACTCGTCCGCCCGAGCGTAGAGCCTCCAGTGAATAAAGTCCCAGGGCTCCGAAATGTCTAGAGAATCGGTCTCACCAGTAGGCTGAACGGTCTGAGCGCTCGTAGGAACTTCGCCTAACACAAAGCCTCTCAACCGTCCGAACTCGTCTTCGTACCTAGACACTTGCACAGGTGGATAGACTCGTAAACCAGCGATACTTGTAGGTAACCCCTGATCACTCACGTGCTGCAGTATACTGTCGAAGCGGTCTCCGAACTTCGCAATCGACCGAGTAATCGAAAATACCTTATCCTCCATCTGAACTCGCTGGAATAGGTCGTCCGCAAGCTTCTGAACGTCCGGATTGTCGGCAACTATCCATAAAGACTTACCAGTCGACATTTCCGTTTGAGTAGCGTCTTCAGCATAAAGATCGAGCACAGACGAGACGATATCATCCTCATCCATATTGTCGTATTCCCGGTAACGTTGAATCCTGTCCGTCGCGGGCGCCGACTTCTTGTCAAACCAGTTCCAAACGGCACTACCGACTCCACCAAGCTGAGGAGTAATAGCACGACCGAGCTGAATTGTCCGAGGAGGTTCTCCTCGCTGATAACCGAACAACGTGAACAGAGCTCGAACAGGATGAAAAGGTACCATATTATCTTCCTCGGCCCCAGAAACCTCCCGGTAAACCACCACCAATCACCGGAAGTCGTGCACGGTTTTCAATCTCTCTACTCACACTACTACGAGAAGGAGTAGACAACACAGACGAGAAGTGAGTTGCAACTCCAGCTGCCGCTTCGAGAACGTCATCCGATCCCTTCTCAGGGTGATCCGGATCACCGCCTCCCGGATCCTTCCGTTCCTCTTGAGCCTCAATGATAAACGGCTCGTAGTAGTAGTAACTACAGGAGTAAGGTCCAGCGTAGATACGCTGTCGCAGAACCTTCATCTCTCTCAAACCGATACTAAGAGTCGTTCCGTCGAACCCGGCGCGCTTAAGCTGCTGGATGGACTGCTTACTTTGGTACCTGTCATACGACACCTTCCGGATACGCATCCCATGCTGACGCAAATCTCGTAGGAACTGAACAATAGCGTCCAGATGAACTTCACCAACGGTCGGCGGTCGAATTCGTAAAAGGATATCGTAGATGAGCGTACCGACTCGGTTCAGATGACCAACCGCAAAACCTAGAGCGTCACCAGTCAAACCGATGTCAATATGAACTGCTCTAGACGAGGTAGGATCTAGAATCGGAACTGAGCGACCCTTCTCTATCCGAAACAAAAGCTCCGGAACTATGTACGAGAAGAGATTAGCATCCGGATCCTCCGAGCTTAGCTCCGTGATCTCTACTTTAGTAAAAGGATGAGACCGACTACGATCAACACAACTGAGAATACGTTCCCGGAGAGCGAAGAAATAGCCTTCTCCAGTTACAGCCTTCCCCGCCAAGTCTCGCAACGCTTCATCTGTATCCTCCTCAAAGGACGTTCGGTGCTCAACAGGAACTTCTACCACACTACAACCAGGAGCCGGAAGCTCATCATCCTCCAGAACACGAGAAGCGTGACTACCGTCTCCAATCATAACTCGAAAACTATCCCCACAATAGTTCGAGGCTGGTTTTACGTCCCAGAGAGCAAACTGCGTTACGTGAACTGTAGGATCGTGAGCGCTCTTCCTCACTCGCTCTTCAAGAAAGTGAGTTTGAGTACGTTGCGAACTGATAAGGCAGTTTAGACCAGGCACGTGTCCGAACCGCATAAACCGAGACTCTTGTCTCCGCTTAGCCGCAGTATAGATAGCGTGAGCCCGAGACTTCTCAGAAGCAGTAACCGCGCGATGACCAGGTCCCTTGAAGAAATTAGCCTCGTCTAAACTGAAACCGAACACGTGTTCACCCAAAGCGTGCTCGCTCAAACTACCAATATGAATCTCAATTCGTTTGCTAGGAAGCGAAATTGGATCGTTACGCTTGACCAGTCGAGGATGAAACTCACGAAAGTACGTACTCCTGTCGAGCCAATACTTCATCAAATCGTAACCAGCGTCCGCCTTGTCTAACGTAATACTGAAGAAGTAGAAGACAATCTTTGAACCGGGTAACAACTGGTAAAAACTAGCTGGATCCTTCAGACAAGTTAAACAATACAGCTTATAAACTTGAGCGGCAGTAGAGCAAGTAGTCTTCCCTGTACCAAGCGCTCCCTTAAGAATCCACTCAGCTTTCGGTTGATCGGTACTAAGAACTTCATCCAACTCACGAAGCCACTTCTCGTGAAGCCCTTTCCTATCCTCTTCGGAGTCCGGACCTAAAGCGAAACCAAGATAATCAGGATGTGTGAAGAACTCTCGAGGAGTTACAGGAACCCTTTCGTAGTCTGCTCGCCAGAGCCCCTCGAGGAGCTCTGACTCACCCCGGCTCTCAAGCTGTGTCAGAATCCCTTTCAGACACTTCTGACCCTGCGGCGTCAACCTCCGCAGGTAAGCCCGGGCTCCGGGATCGAGCATCACTCCCTTCGGTATCTGAACGGTCGACAACATGTTTTAATAACCACCGAAGTGCCTCTCTCTCCACTGCAGAACTCGGAATCTCCAGTGACGCCTCGAGACGCTCTCGAGTAGCCAAAATCCTCGTTGTTGTTCCAGCCGCACTACGTAGCGTATCAATTAACTGCTTGAAAAGCTCCGACGAGCCGTCTGCCTTCATCGACAATATACTCTGTAGGAACTTTGCTTCCTCAGAAAGAGAGGCGGCCACGTGCTTTTGGAGCTCAGCAACTACCAAGGGACCCAACGCTTCGAGCATACGCGGATCGAGCTTTCGGTCCAGTGCTGTGTCCAATCTCCTCAGAAGGGGACCTAACTGGGCGAGCCGCAGAGCTTTGTCGAGAGCAACCGCGCTAAGTGCGATCCGGAGCTTGACCTCCTGCTCACTGATAGCGTCCGCGAGAGCTACCGTGTGTCTACTCTGCCGACGTGAAAGAGCGTTAGCAGCTAACTCCATCACTCCCTGTAGCGTATCCAACCGAATCGCAATCTTCGGATTACGGCGAATGTCCGGATGCTCTAACGTGATATGACGACCGAGAGCCTGCTTACCCCGACAGGTATAGCCACAGTGTATGCATTTTACAACCGGGCGTGGTAACTTTTCTCTTCCCACTTATTTACTCTGATGACCAACAGTGGCACACCTAACTGCCACTGTTTTCTCGTTACGCGTAACGTCTTCAGTTATCGAAATCTCCCAGGCTGGGCAAAACCGTGGCAAGAGGGTCTACTTACTTCTCGTAACTGGAGTTCGTCTCGTAGGTTGAAGCTCACATGTCTTAACGAACACCGACAAGGGCATTATACAAAGGTGCATACCCCTAACAAACTCAAGCAAGCTATTCTTGAGAACACGAGCTTGGTTCAACCAGAGCCAACCATACTCATCTAACGAGCTTCCAAAATTCACTCCCATGTTAGTATTTAGTGGAGAGGACGGAACGGAAGTAACGCATAGATCGAACCCCAGATTGTTCCTGGAGAAAACTAGTAAAGGAAGCTTACAAACCCGACACGCATCATTGAAGCACTGATCCCACCAGGTAAGGATAGGACAAAGCGCAACTAGGTTCGGATTTACGAGGTCCTCAAGGGACCAACACTCCTGTCGTTTACACTCAACAGAAAAGGGAAAGTCGCTACCCGCCGGAATGTAAAGGTCACCGTAAGCGACAACGTCACCGTCATTAGCTTGCTTGTCCCAACCACCGCTCTGCGGAGTAGACCGAAAAGGCTTACCCTGCCACCAGTTACCTAGAATCTCTCCCACGCGACGCTCGTAACCCTTACCCTTTGCCTTACCTCGTCCCTTCCGATAAGGAGGCGAGGAGAGCTTATGTATCTCCTTCAGAAACTCAGAAGGCTTACTAGTTACAGGACCAGTAAACAGACTCTTAATCTGCTCGATTTGAGCTTCCGCTCGGTCCTGATACTTTGGTCTCTTGAGTCTCATCGCCTTCTCCATCCCTGCGATCGCGCGTAACTCGAAAGCCACGCAACCGCTCTACCGAAAAGCCAGAGAGTGAGAAGTCCAAACAACCACCAGTCTAGCCGAAGGGTAATTTCAGTCATCCTATTCTCCCACCAAACTATCACTCATGAAGGAGTCTCCACTCAAACAGAGCATCGTAAACCCAACGGTGGCGAACAAGACCATTCGGATCACAACAGATGAACACTAAACCATCAGGAGAACACTCAATAGTCCAACCAGTCATGTCCCGTTCGTAGTAGAAAGCTCGAATCTTACCGGGTAACTCTTCGAAAGGAACCTTCACGGTTACTCTCCTAACAAACGTGCAACGGTATCAATGACGTCACTCACAGTCTCCCATCTGTCAATCTCCTCGACGTAATCCATCGTTACTTCTCCACCCTAGAAACGCCACCTTCCTTCACAACACGAAGACTGGTAGGAAACAAGTCCTGAGCCTGAGGACTATGAGTTACATAGAAGACGGGTCGTCCATCCTGAGCTAGATCACTTAAGAGCCGAAACATCCGCTCTGAACCCTCCGCATCCAAATTCGCGGCTGCCTCGTCACAAACGAACAAACTGATTCCTGCACCAGTCCGACTCCTAGCGTAATCCTGTAAAGCGAGAGCGATACAAACATCAACGCGCTGTCGCTCACCCACCGAATTACCTCTGTAAACGTCAGCTCCGAAACGATTCAAACCACGAACCTGAAAGTCTTCCGCTAACCCACCGCCCTGCCGCTCCCTCTGAGTCTGGAAGATTATCTCGATCTCTCCATCGGTTAGACTCTGAGAATACCTCGCAGCTCGGAGAGTTAGGTAACTAGCCGCTCGGTCAAGAACAAGGGAACGAACTCCACGTTTTCCGAAACCGGTTACCCAGAAGTCAACGTATCGCATCTCCGAACTGAGAGCCTCTAGTTCAACTCGGAGTTTGTCAATCTTCTTCTTTGAGTTTCCGATTCGGACACGATTCATTGATAGAGCAACCTCAGTAGGATTCTCTCGTTTCCTCACCTCCTCTAACCGCGCATCTAACGTTCGAACCTCGAAGTTCAACTCCTGGAACTGAGCAAGATTAGCTCTGAAAACCTTCAACTGACCCTGAACAACAGCCTTATGCGTTACGCTCCGATTAGCAACTTCAAGCTCGCGATCAAGCGTAGAAAGCCTGATCCGGATTTCCTTCTGCTGCGCAGAAGCCGCCCCGAACTCTTTCCCGAGCGCAACTAACTTTCGGTTAAACTCTTCTCGAGTAACTCGAACGGACTCCTCATCGTATGGTCGCTTACAGGTAGGACAGACTCCCGTCGTATTCTCCAGCTCACGCTTGACCTCATCAACAGCTCTCTGGACTCGCTGAACATCTCTATCTATTAAAGCAAGTTGGCTCTGAAGCTCCCTGCGAGTTGAGGTAAGTTGTCTAACCGTTTCCTCACCGGCTAAGATTCTCTTCTCTTCCGCTTCGAGCTTAGTGATCTCACCTTCTACAAGAGCAACCCGCTCCAGCGATGGTTTGGTACTCAGCTTCTCCTTCTCAAGATTAGCGAGAGTTAACATCTTCTGAGATTCGAATTGACGAGACTCTCTCTCCAACCTCGTGATCTCCGTCTCACAACCCTGGATATCGCGCTCCTCAAAAACTATCGCGGTCTGAAGCTCTCCTTGTTTCTTCTCAAGACCAACTTTACGCTTCTTCGTCTCTTCCAGATAAAGGTCAAACTCTCCGAGACCGGTAATGACTTCCAGAATACGCTTCTTCTCCGCGTCGGTAGCTTGAGCAAAAACAAGAGAGTCCTGTCCGAGTACTACAGACTGAACGAAGAGTTTGAAGTCCGCTCCGAGAACAGATTCAATCTTACCCTGTGTTTCTCGCTTGTCCTTTGAAGCTAAGTTCCCTCCTTCCGCACTGTAGAACTCGAGCGCGTTACCTCTCTTCTTGTCGTCCTGGAAACGCCGAACCTCGTAAGAGAAGTCATCTCCAATCCGAAAAGAAACACTGACACTACAACCTTCCGAAACCGAATTCGGATAACCTCTAACAACTTCACGAGCCGCGAGACCTCGAAGCGTCTGTCCATAGAGTCCCCAGACAAGAGCCTCGAATAACGCGGACTTACCGCTTCCGTTACTACTCGCGCTACCGCTATCCCTGTTAGCTCCGGTCACGAGAACCGGACCGGGAACGTCAAGACGAAACTCCGTAGAAGCGTAAGAGAGGAAGTTTCGCAACTGAACTTTTGTGAAGGTAATCATTCGTCACCTATCGGATCCAGAAACGGTATGAACAATCTCCTTCCCGAGAGTCAGTAATCGGGTCGCATCGAGCTCTCCGCGACTATCACGAACGTAAGCTTCGAGGTAATCATCCCGCTGCGGCTCCTTACCAGAGTCAAGCTCGACTCGTATCTTCGTCTTCGGCGGAGTTTTTCGCTGAAAGACAACCTTAACCGCTCCTCGCTTATACAGATTCCGCCTCAAACCTTCCTCATCGAGCTCTCCAGTATAGTCAACACGAACAATTCGCTTATCAGGAAAACAAACGAGTTGCTCTTCGATATCCTTGTCCATATCGAGAACAAGAAAGCCGGTAGACTCGATCGGAACGAAACTAACCTCTCGTGTCTCTGTATCGAAGATTGTGAGACCTTTTGTCTCTCCAGAATCACTAAAGTCCAACGACACAAGAGAACCCACATACATCACGTTCGAGGCTAACCACTGCCGCTTATGATAGTGACCCAGAAAGACGAAGTCAAAGTCCTTGAACACTCCAATCTTGATCTCGGACGGCGGCTGGAACTCGAACCGACCGTGAACTGCTCCTTCGACCGCGAGGTGACCAATCAGAATCTTAGGTCGTGGATACGTACTTGCAATGAAGTTACTTATCTCAACCTGAAGTGCGTCTCGATCCTCAGTGTACGCAACGAGAAGAATGTTACCGCGACTCCGGACCTCAATCGCAGTCTCGTCCACAAAACCCTGAAGCGCGTAGATGAGACTCTCCTTACCTTCTCGATCCGCGTAGTCATGGTTACCAGCAACTAGAGTAATCGGACAGGAAGTCGCCTCAAGGCATCTCGCAACGGAATTGAAAACCGCGGTCTCAACTCGAACTCCTCGATGGAACAGATCACCCGCACAAATAAGACGATCCAACTGTTCTCTTTTCGCAATACTCAGAACTTCCCGAAGCACGGTCAGAGACTCTACTACACGGAAATTCAATCCACTGTGAGGATCAGTTCCACTAAACCGTGCGTACGGATGAATATGAACATCCGCGAAAATACCAATTCTCATGATACTCACTCCTTCACTACCTCAACGGCTTCCTCGTTGTTCCGCAGCTAAAACGTCTCCATCTACGGTCTGCCACTCGCCAAGCAAGAGCTCGGGACGAGGCATCAAGAAGCGTCCATGACCATGTACGACCGTCCAAAGCTGACTCGATTCATTCCATTCTATCGCGTTTCCGGTTCCAATCCAACTCACGGGACGCACGAACGCACCTCCCCGCGCGCGCTCAACCGCTTCCAGAAAGCTAATCATTCTGACTTTTCTCCCTACCGTAATGAACCAGAAGCATCCCAATTGCTTTCCGAATAAGCTCACCCTTACTCACGCGCCGACCAGTTGCCACCGATAGCTCCTCGGCAAGAGAGGAGAGGTCACGATCTGAGGAGGGTCGAGCCATAAACGAGACACAGACCAAACGCTCTACGTTACTAACTCTCACCACGCTTCAACTCACCAGTAGCGTACGCACGCAACGTGCGACGCAAAGACGGATCGCTATCGAACACCCGCAACCATCCCTTACGTCGAAAGGAGGTTCCATGGTACGAGTACATCACCTTACTCTCTTGTCGAACAACTCCGCACTTAACAGCAAAGTCGAGTTGCGAGCGCTCTTCCGCTATTCCACTCTCAGTAACATCAAACTCACACTCGTCAAAAGGACGACCACAGTTGTTCTTCTCACACCGTACCTTAACGTGAACACATTCTCCCTCCTTGTCTCGACGCATACTAAAGAACTTCAAGATCACCACGGAGTGAAAGTTAATTGGTCGAAATGCAATGTAAGACTCCTGAGGAGCTCCCCACTGCGGAGTAGTACTAACAACTTGTTTCGGTTGACAGATAAAGACGAGAGCGATCCGAGCACGACTAAGAACACCGGCACCTACAAGTCTCCGCAAGT
>Ga0172365_10004647_pt1 | contig 10170 bp, 7 predicted proteins | sample LakKivSesite48cm_FD_114535 | JGI IMG/M metagenome (GOLD analysis project Ga0172365, IMG submission 114535) | Sediment microbial communities from Lake Kivu, Rwanda - Sediment site 48cm | ecosystem: Environmental > Aquatic > Freshwater > Lake > Sediment | place: Rwanda: Western Province, Lake Kivu... | reverse complement strand
TTTTTGCCCGATGAGCTCAACCGGCTGTATAGGGCCTTTAAGTCAGAGGCCGTGTCGCTAAAATCCCGTGCCTTGTTGACCGCACCGGCCCCACCTTCAACAAGACCCCCTTGGTTCTGCGCCTCTATGTCTTCGAGTGTGTCCTGTACCATTATGTCGCATTCATCTTCTTTTTGAAGATAATTTCACTAATTATAGGTGTAGAAATTGAAATCAAGCTGGATTCGGAGTCAGCTATTTTAAAATTTGTAGCAAATAAATTACTGATAAATCCCTGTTCATCCTTGCCTAGTCCATTTATTATCTGATTTATTATATTTTTATCTTTTCGAAGCAAAGCAAGGATAATGACGGCAACTTCATTTGAAATCATTACTTTGAATTTATGATTTTGCTTATTCCATAGCTCGCCAAATTGGAGTTCAAGGTGGGCGAAGACGGTTTGAAAAACCATTTCTTGAAACATTTTCCAGTTGAATTCCGCATTTTTTTGTCTATCGGCGGCAAGAATCTCATCCATGCTTTCAACAATAAATTCTCTAAGATCGCGTTCACAAGCGTCCCGTTGGTTTTGCAGGGCGGTGCGGTAAAAAAGAGTGTTCTCGTCCGTAATTTTTGTTTTTTTGCCCGACAGGTCCTTGATAGTTGCCACTTCCAGAGCCCGCAGTACACGGTAAATTTCCCCTTCGCCAACTCCGGTATGGCCCAAGAAGGTGCTTAGAGTTTTCTCGGCCTCGCCGTATTGTAGTGGTGTAGTTACCATTATGACGGTCTGCCTCCTAAAAGTTCTGTAGTTGAATCCGCAATATCTTCGGGTGATTGGGGTGAATCAGCTATTTTTCTAGCTACATTTGCAGTCGTGGTTCCTTCGGATGCGTGACCTGCAACCGCCAAGCCGGCGATTGTATTGACAGTATATTGTTTAAGTAAGGCCCTCATTTTTTCATCCGATATGCCGGCCGTAGCCATGGTGTTTTCTATCTGGCCAGTATTTAGTGCCTGTCCGCCCCGAAGGGTTGCGTTAACGTCAATATCTAGGCCTAATTTTTGTGCCTGTTGGGCGATCGCCGGCATCACTACCTCGACATTTTGTCTATGAAAGTCATCTCTGTTTAATCCGCCAAGCTGTACTTGTGAGGCCATTGCCCGCGCTAGGGCAGTCGGGTCTTGCCCGGGATTATTTATAATTGCCCGCTCGATATTCCTTAAAAGATTTTGGGTATTTCTTGTTCTTACCTCATCTGCTTGTTGGGATTCACGGATTACGCTAGCTTGGCTACCCTTATCGACTTCGCTTCCACCCCTGTTATACATCTCTATTTTTCTTTGTTCAACTTGAGTACTTTCAACAATTCTGTTGCCGCGTCGCATTTCAATGGCGATTTGTCTTGAGATATTATAATCACCTTCGATAATGGTAGCGGCAGCTCTACTGGGTAGCCCTCTAAAATATGGATGGGCAAGATAATCCTTGGTGCCCTTAACATCAGTCCTAAACTGTTTTAGAAAGTTGTTTCCGACCTTCACGGCCTGCTCTTCAGTGACACCCTCCATTCCCTGTTGGGTTAAAGTCCTTTGAACTTGGGCATAGAAGTGCTTCATCCAAAATTGGCAGTAATCCATCATTTGCTCGGCGGTCGGAAGTTCCCCAAGGTCTTCCTTAACGATTGCCTGTTGAAATTTAGTATCAAAAATTCTACCTCTTGTATACGAGCCAACCGAGGAATATTTATCGTATGTTTTTTGACTTTCTTTGTTCCTCGCCTCCTGTTTATCCCGAACGGTTGCCATTATCCCGTAGGGATTGGCTCTCATCAAACCCCAAAAAAACCGTTGAATTGGGTTTGTTGCACTAAAGGCAAATCCACTGGTGATGCCGAATTGACCAATCTTTTCTTCCTCCAAATTTGCTTTGTAAAGCCGTGCATCTTCCTTGGCTCTTCTTATTGCCTCGGTATTAATATCACTCTCTTCCATCTCTGCCAATTTCTGTTGCTCTGCAGTTCGATCATTTGCATCTATGTCTCTTGCTGTCTGACTGGCAGCATTAAGCGCTTTTCTATGTTCCTGAACACGCTCTTTTTCAAAGTCCTCCAATCCTCGAGCAATATCCTCGCCCCTAGCATATCTTTCTGCTTCTTTTGTAATATCCTTATCGTTCATCCTAAGCAGGCCTTGCTCTTCACGTGTTAATTGTTCTGACGGAGGCACTTCATCTACAGAACCATGTTTTTTTATTAATGCCCTCTGTTTTGCCTGGGCTTTTTTCTGCTCGTCTACAATCTGTCCTTTACGAGTGGCGGTAATTGATTTAATTGCCTTTTCATCTCCTCCCAAACCCTTTCGCATTTCGCTCATCACTCTATCCCTCTCCCTGATTTCCCGCGCATTTCTAACAAGATAAGCAAGGTTAATGCCAGCTCCTACTCCTGCCCAGGCAGTCTTGCCCGCAAAATTTCCGATTTTTCCGATCATCGAGCTAATATCTTTCTCGACAGTAAACGGAAAGCGAATAGCTAGAACAAGCAACCCGAGCTTAATCAGAGCGGGAAGAAAATAGCCAACAATATTTCCTATTACACCCGATCCAACCATCATCATTGATCCGGCAGTTACGGTGATAAGATTACCAATATTAATCAGGAAAAATACCGCCAAAGGCATTATCATCCAAGGAATAATAATACCTAACCATCTTTTAAATAATTGCTGTGTCATTGGCAAAACACTCAAAATGATTGCAACCGGAGATATGGCGACCATAACATAGATGACATAAGGCCTAAATGCCATAATCATACTTAGGACCACAAGTAGTCCGAATACTAGGACGAATAAAATAATTGCAATAAGGATTCCAAAGCCCGAGGCAAATAAAGCTACGATTGCCGCAAGCAATATCATGGTTATTCCTAGTGCTGGCCAATTAAATCCGGTGCTCGCGCCCATGAATTTAAATGGGTTTAGTGCTCCAAGGATATAGGTCGGATCCAAATAATCTGGTTTAAATATAGATAGTGTTTGTAATTCGTCTATGATTCTTGAAAAAATTGCAAAAATTGGCATGGCAACATTTGCCAGCACCAACGCAATAATTAACGGAAGTAGTAATTTTTTTATCGAATAGGTCTCAATATTAATATGAAGAATGTTAGCAAAAGCAATAATCAGCAATACAATGAGGGCGATAATGTTAACAAAGCCACGACAAAGTTTGTATAAACTATAAACCCATTCGGCCCCTGTATAATCGTGGGATAGTACTTTTGTGACCATTGAGGTATCACCGGATTTGTATGCAGCTGACGCCACACCAGCAGATACCGGCATTATAGATAGGACTATGGCCGTTAAGAATATAAAAAAGATAACAATTATTTTCTGTCTTCTATCAAACATCTTCCATTTGTTATTTTTGCCTCAATTCCTTGATCAAAATTTGTTTTCAAAGATGCCACAATGAGATTGCATATAAAGTCATTGAGAGGATCGAATACTTTAAAGGTAGTGTATTCGAGAAAACTGCATAAAATTTTTTCAAACGGCGAACTCCAGCTAGACGAAACATCTGCCAGTCCGCATACATCATTTTGCCGTATCTTTGCCACTTGCTCCACAGTTAAACCTTTCTTAAGAATTGGCTCGAGGTCGGTTCTGGAAGAAACTCTTGTCCAGTCAAATGCCCCCGAGCCGGGGTAGGGAGAAGTGGTGGGAGTTGCCAGAGGCGTTGTAGCGGATGATACCCCCGGTCGGGTCTCTCCCGTGCCGGTGTCTTTAGGCAACGAACCGAAGCCGGTTGTTTCATCTTCGGTTACAATTCTTTTGCCTTCCTCTCCGGTATCTTTTTGCTTATCTCCCATAAAGTAGAAATAAGCGACCAATACTAATGCCACAACCAAAAAAGCGGCTAGGGCGATTTTTAGTGTTCTGTTTTGAAACAAAACCCTCCTTGCTTATATTTATCATAGCAAAAAAATTGTCTTATCTCTATTGGTAAAACGGGGTTTTTAGGTTATAATCTTGCCGAAGATGAGTTATACACGAAAAGTTGCCTATAACACGGTCGCCCAGATATTAGGTAAAATAATCGGAATTGGCATCTCGCTTGTAACGATCGCGACCTTGTTTCGCTATCTTGGGGTAGAAGGAGTTGGTAAATATACCACTGTTTTTGCCTTTGTTTCATTTTTTGCGGTTTTTGCCGATTTTGGCTTACAGTGGACATTGATTCGGGAACTGGCGGTCCAAGAAGACAAAAATAAAGTATTTCAAAATGTCCTGACCTTGCGGTTGGTTGTGGCCCTTCTTGTCCATTTATTGACTTTTGCGCTGGTCTGGTTTTTTAAATATCCGATCGATGTCAAACTTGGGGTGGGGATTATCACTCTCTCGTGGTTTTTCACCACTATGAACTCGGCTTTTGTGGGAGTATTTCAAAACAACTATCGCCTTGATCTCTCGGTGGCAACCGACGTTTTAGGCAGAGCCGTAATTTATATTCTAATTTTACTTGCGACTTCATATAACTTTGGTTTTACGACAGTTCTTGTCGCCTATATCTTTGGTACGGCTGTTAATTTTTTCTCTAATGTTTTGCTATCAAGACGCTATATTACTTTGGGTTTTGGCAAAGACATCGCCTATTGGCCAACGATTTTTCGCCAAGCCCTGCCGATTGGCATCGTGCTGGTCTTTCACTTTATTTATTTCAAGATCGACTCTTTAATGCTTTCCTGGATGAAGGGAATGGTGGACGTCGGTATTTATGGCACTTCCTATAAATTGCTTGAAGTTCTTGAAGCTTTGCCGGTTATGTTTTTAGGTGCTTCTTTTCCCCTTATTACAAAATATGTAGTTGACAAAGACAATCGCCTTAATAGTGCTTTCCAGAAGCAATTTGATTTTTTGGCGCTGGTTGGCTTTCCGGTTGTGGTTGGGACGTATATGCTTGCTCAGCCGATTATTGATTTTATCGGAGGCAGATCGGGAGAATTTTCCAGTACCGCCACTATTTCGTTTCTGGGACAGCCCGCTACTTCGGTCACTGTCTTGAAAATATTGATTTTTGTGGTCGCCATCAGCTTTTTCTCAAGTCTTTATTCGTATCTTATCGTGGCCCTGGGCAAGCAAAAAAACATGGTTTTGCCCACGATTGGCTTTGCTCTTATTAATATTATTTTAAATCTTATACTTATTCCAATCACATCGTATATGGGCTCATCATTTGCGACACTTATTACCGAAATTATTGTTTTGCTCTCGACTATCTATATTGCCGGTTTATATGTCAAAATCCCGATCAGTTATAGCTCTTTTTTCAAAGTGATTATTTGTTCGCTGGTGATGGGAGTAGCAACTTATTATTTGAATCTCGCTGGAGTTGGTTTATTTGTTAATATTATTATTGCGATGTTTATCTATAGCATCTGTGTGTTTTTAATAAAAGCAGTTCCGATGGATCTAGTTAAAAATATTATAAAGAGAGAAGAGTAATGAGAGTAGCAATTGATATTCAAACGATGCTGGGACAACCAACGGGCTTTGGTTTTTATGTTTCTAATTTAGTCAGGGCTCTGCAAAAAAAATCCGGCTCTGATCTTGAGCTAGTATTGATCAAGCCCGGGAATGAGAACGATTTTTCAACCCCTCAAAGATTTATTTGGGATCAATTTACATTTCCCCGCAAAGCCAGAGAGCAAAAAATTGATTTAATCCACCAGCCCTGTTTTTCGGTACCTCTTTTTTACAAAGGACCAGTCGTTGTAACAATTCATGATATTATCTCGATTTTATTCCCCCAAACAATTAAATTTGCCTCATGGATATTTTATTCAAAATGGAGGCCTTTTTCGTATCGGAAAGCCAAGAGAATAATAACGATTAGCGAATCAACAAAAAAAGACATCATCAGAGTTCTTAATATTCCGGAAGAAAAGATAAGAGTGATTCCGCTTTCGTATGACGAAAGGTATCTTAGCAAGATAAATGCAAATGGAATAAATAAAATAAAAAAGAAATATTCGCTTACCGATAATTATATTCTTCATGTTGGCACTCTTGAGCCGAGAAAAAACCTTGAATTTTTAATTGATGTTTTTAGCCAAGTGATCAAAATAATTAATGACCAAACGCTTTCACTAGTGATAGCAGGAAAGAAAGGGTGGTATTATGAGGGGCTTTTCTCACTGGTTAAAAAATTGGGTTTAGACAAAAGAATTATTTTTACAGGTTATATTAGTGAACAAGACAAAGCGGCAATCTATCAAGGGGCAAAACTTTTTGTTTTTCCTTCGATATACGAAGGCTTTGGACTTCCGCCACTTGAAGCAATGGCCAGCGGCGTGCCGGTTATATCGTCAAATACTTCTTCGATGGGAGAAGTGGTCGGGGAAGCGGGCATACTGATTTCTCCGTATAATAAAACTAAATGGATTAAAGAACTTAGCCGGACTCTGCAAGATGAGAAACTAATGGAAGAGATGAAGCAAAAAAATCTTCAACAAATCAAAAAATTTTCATGGGATAAGACCGCCAAAGCAACAATTGATGTCTACAAAGAAGCAATCAATGATAAATAAAATTAAATTGCCTGTAGTCGCCTTGCTGTTAATTACGACCGCTTTAGTTTTTTATTTTATTAAAGACCCATTTGCTTGGGTCTTGGTTTTATCAATCTTTATAGTAGTTATAATCTTGCCAAAGATTATAGAAAATCCTTCTTTTGGATTATTTTTGATCGCTTTTCTCTTGCCGTTTGAAAGGTTTCCTACATTTGAATTGTCCGGCTTAACAATAAAAATCAATCATTTTATGGTTGTTTTGACGCTGGTGGGATGGCTTATTCATGCGGGGCTAACAAAAAAATTAAAAATTCCCCGTGGTCCCTTGCTCTATTTTACGCTTCTTTTTATTTCAGTTTTAATGATATCCATTCCAGTCGCTCCCAATTTTATGAGGGCGGTTCAAGTTTTTATTATTATGATCTTTATGTTCGTTATTCTTTTCTTAAATATTGCGATAATTGACGATAAAACCAAGCTTATTTATGTCTTAAAGGGATTATTGTTGGGAGCGATTGTAAGTTCGATAATCGGGATTTATCAGTTTGGCGCTGATGCCATTGGTCTTCCAAATGAAATCTCTCTACTTAAAGAAGGTTATGATAAATCGACTTTTGGATTTGCCAGAATCCAATCAGTTGCTGCCGAACCGCTTTATTTTGCAAACTATTTATTTATTCCGCTGTTTGTTGCTTTGCTTCTCGTGATTCGCAAAACCACAGAAAAAATAATCTCCAGAAATCTGGCGATTGGCTTAATAATATTAATGCTTGTAAATTTTGTCTTAGCTATCTCGCGAGGAGCATATCTTGCCCTTTTAATTTCGGGTCTGTTTCTAATAATTTTTCAGGCCAAGAAAATATTAACTTTAAAAATCATTTTGCCGGCGGTTATAGCCTTTGGATTAGTTGCAACCGGTTCATATCTGGCCTTGGTCAGAAGCGAGCCGGAAGCAATAGATGAGTTTATCGGTCATGCGCTGGTAGCCGATAGAGAAAAGGGGGAATCCATAGTCTCGAGAATAAATACTTCAAAACAAGCGCTTAAGTTATATCAGGACAATTCCCTTATTGGTGTTGGAATTGGCAATTATGGACCAGCCGTTGCAAAAGATCCGTATGAAAGACCAAAGGACGGCTGGGCGATTGTTAATAACGAATATTTGGAGATTTTAGCTGAAAATGGCATCATCGGTTTTCTTTCCTTTTTATTGCTAATTGGTCTAATATTTTTTACGGGTTTATCTGCTTTCTTTAAAAGCAAGGATTCGGTTATAAAATCAGTAATCATCGGCCTTTTGTTTGCCTTTTTTGCAATTTTAGTTCAATATGCAAGTTTTTCAACGCTTGTTATTATCCACATTTGGTTTTTAATAGGGCTGATCGGTGCAAGTTCAAATCTTGCCCTTAAAAATAATGAATAGGATTTCAAAATATCTGTTTTATCTAACAATTTTTGCAATTCCTTTTTATATTTTTCGGTTCAATTTAGTTTTCCCGACAACAATTCTTGAAGTTTTGATCTATTTAAGTTTTCTGGTGGCGCTTTTTGAAAAAAAAATCGATCTTTCATTCAAAGATAAAAAAGATCTGTTTGGTTTATTGTTTGTCTTATTATCTTTAACTGGAGTTTTAGCTGATCCAAACTTAAGTTCCGCCCTTGGGATATGGAAGGCATATTTTTTTGATGGCTACCTTCTCTATTTGTTAATAAAAGCTCATAAGGAAGATGAAAACATCATTAATCTCCTTATTTATGCCTCGGCCACAATGTCTTTGGTTGCTCTTATGATTTACTTTTTTGGTTTTCAAACTGCGGATGGGCGGCTTTATGATCTTGATCGTTTAAGCCCGAATTATCTCGCGATGTTTCTAATCCCTTCGGTTCTGCTTTCTTTTTATCGGATTATTTATTCAAAAAAGTATATTATTTTGGCTCCACTGGCAATTTCTGCTTTAGCGCTTACCTTAACTTTTTCGAGAGGGGCGCTGATTGCTCTTGCGGGGGGCATAATCATTCTTATTGCCTACAAGTTTAAAAAAAGGGCGAGGGCTTTGTTTGTCTTGGGGTCGGTTGCCGCTCTTTTGTTAGCTTCATTTATTATTTTCAAACCCAAAGGGGACGATATGGGCCGGGCCGGCAGTTCGTCAAATATCCGTTATTATATTTGGGCCACCTCGCTAGAAATGGTAAAAGAGAACCCACTGGCCGGTATCGGAATCTCTAATTATCAAAATTATTTTACCGAGCTGACTAAAGAGCGCGTAAATTATCCTGAATTTATCTCCCCCCAAGCTCTTACCGCTCATAATTTATACCTTCATCTATTATTGACCTGCGGACTTCCGGCTTTTTTGATTTTGCTCGCACTTATTTATTACTCAATAACAAAATCCAAAAAACCGCTTATTATCGTTGCTTTTAGCGGAATTTTGTTTTACGGATTAATTGACACGCCTTTTTTTAGAAATGACCTTTCGGCAATTTTTTGGGTCTTAATCGCTCTTTTATGAAAAAAATAGCAATTGATATTACCCGCGCAATTATTGGAACGGCTGGGATCGGCCGATATACCTATGAAATGGCCCAAGAACTGATAAAAAATTCAAGCCATAGTTTTCTTGTATATTCAACCCATTTTAATGATTCAAAAGAAAAAGACGAAAAGTATTTTTCTTTTAAAAAGAGAAACGTTATCCTCAAGAGGCTAAAAATACCGGGGTATTTAAAAGAAAAGGCCTGGGCAGTTAAATTAAATTTTTTGCATGGCTTTCTCGAAAAATCGGATGTTTTATACGCCCCTAGTTTTTTTGAAACTTTGCTTGGCGCAAAAATCGACCAAGTTACAACTATCCATGATATGACAAGTGCCCTTTTTCCTTCGCACAAAGGAGACAAATTATCAAAATATTTTACAACAAGAGCTATCCTAGCCTGCAAGGTTTCAAAAAAGATCACTTGTGTTTCAGAGTCGACCAAAAATGATCTGCTTAAAATATCTGAAATTCCTGAAGATAAGGTCGAAATTGTTTACCCCGGGCTAAAGAGATTTGATTCTATTGATGAAAAATTACCCAAAGGTTTTAAGAAAGGAAAATATATTTTGTCGGTTGGAACAATTGAGCCGAGAAAAAACCTAGTATCGTTATTAAAAGCTTATTCAGACCTTGACGAAAAACTAAAAAGTGAATATCCTCTTGTATTAATTGGTGCAAAGGGCTGGAACGATAGTGAAATATTTGCCGTTTATAAAAAACTCGGTCTTGAGAGATACGTTCATTTTTTGGGATATCTTTCCGATTCAGCCCTAGCCAGATTTTATAAGGATTGCCTTTTCTTCGCTTATGTTTCATTATATGAGGGCTTTGGCCTTCCGGTGATTGAAGCGATGAGCTTTCAAAAGGCGGTTTTGACATCTAATATCTCATCTCTTCCGGAGGTAGCAGGAAAAAGCGGGTTGCTGGTTGATCCAAAAAATATAAAACAATTAACTTTATCTTTGAACAAAATGATCACAGATGAAAATTACTTAAAAAAACTTGCCAGTGGGGCGAGAGAACAGGCAGAAAAGTTTTCTTATAAAAAATCAGCCGACAAACTGCTTGAAATC
>Ga0172365_10004639_pt1 | contig 10174 bp, 8 predicted proteins | sample LakKivSesite48cm_FD_114535 | JGI IMG/M metagenome (GOLD analysis project Ga0172365, IMG submission 114535) | Sediment microbial communities from Lake Kivu, Rwanda - Sediment site 48cm | ecosystem: Environmental > Aquatic > Freshwater > Lake > Sediment | place: Rwanda: Western Province, Lake Kivu... | reverse complement strand
ATAGAGGCCATTTAGAACTTGATCGTGGGAAGTATAACAACATTGAACCGATACCTTATCCTCCTGGTGCCGCGTATCTTATACTAAGGGAGATTGCAAGCAAGTGTGGATATTTGCTCGATCCAGATTTCTTTATGTACTTTGACGATCCCGAGGTTGGAGCTCGATTGCATTTTTTAGGCTACACGACTTATTACGTTCCATCATCAGTAGTTTACCATAAACGAGGTGCCAGTAGTGGGCATCTTAATCCTAAGAATCTCTTCCTTTTTCGTAGGAATCAGCTAATTTACTTGTATAAGGTATTCGGTTTCGCGATTTTCATCAAAACTGTACCGATACTACTACTGCTCAACGCAATTACGAGTTTTTACTACGCTCTTGTGAACAGAGATGGCATGTACATGAGCAGCCTTTTCCTACCACTCCTGCAGTTTGTGGCTAGGTTCAGATCTATTGAATCGAGAAGGAAGCAGCTTCAGCCTTTGAAGAAGTGTACCACCCAGTCATATCTTAAGAAGTTCTCTGGAGAGCTCTTGCCCCCCGTCAAACTGAATTCCGCCACGCTAAATCTACTGGTAGCTTTGATAAGGTTAGTCAACAAGTACTTTTCTTACGTTAAGCTTGATGCGCCACCGATAACATCGATTAGGGTTGTAAAGAACCCAGCTAAGATAGAGATATACAACATATAACAAAGCTTCTGCAGTGATCAAGAATGAAAATCTTTAGACGAGCGACTTTAAAAGTGCTTCAAGTAGTAAGAAGCAGAGGAGTTTTCGCCGGTTTAAAAATGGTCATTAATCATCTTCATGGTGAAAGGCCTATCCAAAGTTTTGACGAGATTAAAGCCTATTTTCATGGAAAAAATTGTTTAGAAACAGGTGGTCCCAGCTTCATTTTTCAACCAAAATCAATTTTGCCTGTATATGTATTAATGAACAATATTGATAATGTTAATTTCTCAAGCAAGACTGTTTGGGGCGACAATGTGTTAGCACCCAATTATCCAAGAAATAAGTTAGGTCGTCAATTTATACTTGAAGCAACAGATTTAAGAGGTATTGAAGATAAAAGTTATGATTGCGTTTTTTCTTCTCACGTTCTTGAGCATGTTGCTAATCCTCTTCGCGCCCTTTTTGAATGGAAAAGAGTATTGAAAGATGGTGGCGTATTGTTGCTCGTTGTACCGCATAAGGAAGCTACTTTTGACCATAATCGGCAAGTAACAAAATTGAGTCACTTAATACAAGATTACAAGAATGAAGTAGACGAGCATGACCTAAGTCACTTGGAAGAGATACTCAAGTCGCATGACTTGTCAATGGATCCGGAAGCAGGAACCTATAAAAATTTTGTTATCCGGTCGAGGGATAATTTCAATAATCGTTGTTTGCACCATCACGTTTTTACTACGGAATCGGTTATTTACATGATAGATCATGTGGGTCTAAAAATACTGCTTGTGGCCACTCACCATCCATACCATATTGTCATTTTATGCCAAAAGATGTCTTGTGTAAGCCAAAATCAAGAGATAGAGTTTCACGTCAGCAACCTTAGACTCTTAGATAAAGATGCTTCTTGGAGAAAGTCAAGTTGTTTTACCCTTGACTCCCAACGGAGAGACGGTCTTCTGAGGGTTTTAGTTTATACCATAACGTATTGCTATCCTCCTATATCCCGCTATATTGGAGGAGGTATACGAAGGGTGATCCAGCTTCATAATCATCTCGAAAGATATGGCGTCGAAATGTATTTTGTTGGGGTTCAAAGTGCCATTCGTGGATTCTTTGGTAGTTCACCGAGGATTGTCCCAGTAGCAAGCCTATTAGAGGGAAAGGGGCACTATATAAGGAAGTCCATGTTGTTCAGAGTTGTTTCCTTCTTTTATTACGTGTTTATGAGTGTAATAGGAGGTATAAGAGCCACGGTAAGTGGAAACCAGCACATCGTTTTAGCTCCAGGGGAAACATTTGTGATAACATTGGCATCATACATCATAGCTCGGATTACAAAAAGGCAATTAATCATCATTTCGCATACTATACCATGCTATGGACACCTATGGGGGTATAAGGCATCTTCCTTTGACTTTTCTAAGCTTAATAGCAAATCAACCGACACAAAAAGTATGTTTAGATTCTTGAAAGGTATTGGCATGAAACAGCTAAGAGCCCTGTTCAATGCTGTAAAGTTTACAATTATGTTTAAGGTGATGAGGAGATCATACGTAATTACGCTTAATCCCTTGATTACTGTTGCATTAAAAAGAATGTTAGGAACCGAAAAGATATACGAGGTTTATCCGGGAAATGGGATCGAACTTATGGAAGATCTGTCTGGGAAGAAATTGTTCGATGGAATAGTGGCAGGAGTTCTTTCTCCCGAAAAAGGGTTATTTGACGCTATTCGTGCTTGGAAGCAAGTTACTAAAGAGTTCCCCGAATCTAAACTCGCAGTTGCTGGTTGGGCGCTTAATAAGCAAGTGATAGATAGAGCTATAAAACTCATCAATGACCTTGGATTAGACAAGAACATCAAAATTTTGAATAACTTATCTGAAGGAGTGGATCATTCCACATTAGTGAACTACATCTCAAAATCAAAGCTATTGATTTACCCTTCGAGGAGAGATGTATGGCCTCTTACAGTGTGCGAAGCATTAGGATCAGGCGTACCCGTAGTAGCCTACGATATTCCCACTTTTAGATACTCGTTTAACACGAGAGGAGTTATTAAGGTGCCCTTAAACTCGATTTCGGGCATCGCGCAAAGTATTTGCAAACTCTTAAGGAATAATGAAAAGTATCATGAAGTTTTCAGGGAAGCAACGAGTTATGCAGAGTCTCTTACATGGAAGAACATTGCCCGCAAAGAGAAAAGAATTTATCTAGAGATCCTGAAAAATGCGCGCGTGAACCGAGGAAGGGGAAAGTGATAGATAAGTCTGAGCCTAAGGGCATAGTGGCCTATCAACAGATTTCGAGGCAAGACTTCGAACCTTTGCAAGCTGTTAATGAAAGCATGATCACTCCAGAAAACCCCCACTCAAAGAAAGGAAGAACCTGAAATTCACGACGCTGAAAACTCCTTGGAATATAGAATGTGATAAATGCGGGAACCTCTTTGAACACAACTTCGCAGACGAGGATACACGGTCTTAAAGAAAACGGCTACGCATACGTCGACTGCCCAAAATGCAAAGACTACATTTTAGGAGCATTTCCCTACAACCATAGAATATTCGTACGTTTAGCAGACATTTTCAGATCACACCTGCTAGCCTCAAAGACGATCAAGGAAAAAGGCATCTAAACCAGAATCAGGCGGGCAAATTGAAAGTCTCATTCGTTCTCGGCTTTCCAAACCCTTTTCAGGGCGCTGGCTGGACTAGGATAGGGTTCTTCGCTAAAGATTGGTCTAATAAGGGAAACGCAATTGAGGTTCTAGGAGCCTTCAGCTATACATTAAAGAAAGGCTTTATCCTCAATAGCCAGAGTTGCCGTCCAGAAGCAAAACTGCTTAAATCAAAAATGTACGGAACGATAGACTCGTTAATATTTATTGCTTGTGTATGAAACTAAACAAGGAAGGGGAACACATGAAGTTTAAAGAGATAGGCCTGTTAACCGAAGACAAAATGGGTATTCTGAAGGAAGGCAGACTTATCTTACCGTTATTAATCATCGTTGAACTTATTTTTTTCACTTTATGCTTGATAAATGCACCATCATTGTTAAGAGCCATACTTGTCCTGCCATCTTTATTTATCATTCCAGGCGTAATCCTTCTAACAGTTCTAAGACGCAGCATTGATAACATAATAAAGTTAACTGTTGAGGGTTTCTTTGTTTCTATATTGCTGTCCGTACTATTGACATCGATCATGCTTACGCTCGGTCTCCCATTAATTCCATTCAATTATTCTCTTGCAACATTAATCGTTACACTTTCTTTTTCCATAATCGCTTTAGTCAGAAAGATAGAGTTTAAACCCAGCAAATCGGGCATTCTATTAGTTACTGTGGCATTTTTAGCGTATGTCGCTCTTCTAATATACTTCGGTGGACTTTCACGCCTGTTTACTCCGGATGAAACAAGCTATATCTTCTCAGCCAGAATGGGCATTTTAAACGGCGCTATACCACCGATGGGTGTCAAACCAAACACCAACGAAATTAATGCGTTGCTCCAAGGCAGATGTTTCTGGACATACCTTTTAGCTTCATTTATAGGCTCTACGGGCTTGCCAGCACACCAAGCAGGTCTGCTAGGCGTAAGCTTCTTAGTCATGACAGGCTTGACCTCATCACTAATAGTGAAAAACAAATGGCTAAGCACGGCTGTCTTCGCAACAGTAACTATCAATCCGTTTCTGTTCTCGTTTTCAGCCCTAACCTTAAACGATCTAGCCATCTCATTTTACGCTGTCTTCGCAGCGCTATTTTTCATTAAGTCTTTTTCGAAACTAGACAATAATGTATCAGTTAACATCAGGAACCTGCTTTATTCCCTACTGGGAATAATCATTCTAACCCTAATTAAACCGAATCTACTTATCTTTGTAGCTATGTGGTTGATCCTAGTCTGCATCATGCTCCGATACAAGCTTTACAAACAAAACCGGAAATACAAAGTCCTCCTGATGGCTATAGTGATAGCCGTTTTAATATACGAACTGTGCGTAGACATACCGTATGTCGTATCCGTGTGGATATTAAGAAGCAGAGAGCTTACGGGTTTATTTAGCAAGTTTCTTTTCATAAGTCCAGCCGAGGGGCTCTTAGGCTGGTTTTCGGCTCCTTGGTGGAACCCATCTGCCCCCACACTGTTTACCCGAAGTTTCGCCGACTACATGGACTACTTTTACAGAATTTTAATGCCTGAATCTTCAAGTCTACTAGTCTCAGCCATCATTTTAGCCCTCCCCATTCTCATTCTGTCCAGGAATCTACGGAAAAAACTGGACAAAACCGTGCTTACTTCGCTTGTGCTTCTATCACAATGGTTGTTTTACTTCGAGGCACTCAGTTTAGCCGGCCTCGGCGACGCCGGCAGATATTCTTTATGGATGATACCTCTGTGGATACCTTTAGCATTAATCGTCTTGCAGAACATCATTAAGGATAGTTCACCTCTTAGGAAACTCCTTCCTGTCTCAATTGCGGCGCTTATTCTTCTATGGGTCAACATATGGTTATCTAAAGAAAAAGGCGGCGTCTACATTGGGTATGGTCTGCCTTCAAGGCTATGGACCGCAGATGCAATAATTGTTCAGCTCATATCGTTGACGGCAATACTGAGTCTACTACTCCTAAAGGAGGATTTGCTTAAAGTCAGATTAACTATTAGGAGGAAGCTGTCTGCAGTAAAGACATTAAATTTGAAGACAAACGTGTTTTCTCTTGTAATAATTTTGATGTTGTTGAACGGAGCGTACTTTAGCTTTCAATTTGTAAATAGTTCTCTGTACTATGAAGACCACGGTTTTACCGAGATAAATACCGCCCTAAATGATGTTTCAAGCGATGGTAACCTAGTCTTCGCTAACAACTATATATACATGAGGCCTTACGTAAACGACGAGCTCCTGCGACGGGGTTTATTGTTGCCCCCTCCAGATACAAAAGAGGAGTTCCTCAAATTACTTGAAGCAGCCCCAAACAACACCCTGTTTCTCATAAGCAACGACGACGCCACAACATGGTACGAGTACGCAAATAAATACATAAAAGACTACACAAACTTTGACATCATAACTCCTGAAAAGCCTGATGTTTCGAAGCTACCAAGATTCAATTTAACAGAACCTATCTTAAAAATCACCTTTGACGATGCGAATGAAACGACAGTAATCGACCATAGCGGTTTCGGAAATAATGGCATAAACTATGGAGTCAGTATTGACGAGGGATACTACGGAAAAGCCTTAAATTTCGACGGCAAACAATACGTTTCCATACCATCGAACGATGTACTAAATGTTCAAAACAGTATAACGATAAGTTTCCTTGCAAAAATAGAGAAAGCCGAAACCCAAAAAGGTTATATGATCCTATCCAAGGGATATGCGCCGACAAATGGATCCTACGACATTTTCGTTCGGGATGGTACGATTTATTTTGAATTAGGCAATGTGGGATGGGCATCTTTTCCAGCGGAGCAGTATATCGGGGCTTGGCATCATTTCATCTTCACGTATGACGGTGAGAAAATGGAGATATATGTGGATGGATCTCCAGTAGCCTCAAAACTTGCCAGTGGACTTATTAGAGTTTCTACTTTTGACCTAGAAATCGGAAGGGATAGCCAAAGAAGGGGCTACAACTATGTTGGTTTAATAGATGAGCTACAAATATCAAACAGACCCTTAAATAGTGGGGAACTAGTGAAAAGTTATTACACACACCATGCTCTTCAAATCTGCAAATTGTCCCTACCGAAAGGACAAACTGGATTATTCAGCATAGTTAGCGACAAGAATGTAAGTCAGAGCATCAGAGTTAAAGGTTCAAAAGTTTATGTTAACGAAAATCGCACCGTAACGGTTGAGGTGCAAATCGAATCGCAGAGGTCAAGGAACGTTTCAATTCTCATCGCAACAGATCGCTTTACAAAAGTTTACACTACACCTTTGGATCTAGGTCTAAATAATGTAAGTTTTCAGTTCGATTATGTAGTTGACCCATCTTGGTATGAGGCTGGCGGATTCTACTGGCTGCATTTAGCTCAGACAAGGGTAATAGTAATAGAAGACGGTATTATAGTTTATAACAACTTTATTGCAACCCAGAACCTGTACTTGATGAACATTCTTCATTTAATGTTGTTATCAGGAATTCTCATGGCGTTCCTCATTCCGCGGTTTAAACATCATGTTTTGTGAAACTATGAGAGTTTTTCATTTGGCCAAATTTATCAAAGCATTAGTCTTTAGATATCGCTATGCGCCGTATCACGCATTGTGGAGAGCACGGAATTACAAGCCATAGAGAAGTTTATGAAAATTTCACATAGTCGCGGGAATGTTTTATAGATGCAGGCTGTGGAAATGGAGAATTCTTTGAGATGGTGAAAAGTTTCAGCGACGATCTCGGAAAAACATGCAATGTAGGTCTAGACATTTCTCTCTCGTGTCTTAAAAGGGCTAAATGCGTCTATAAGGATGTTATCCGCGGGGATATAGAAAATCTTCCTATCAAGAAATGTTGCATTAGCACTGTATTCTCAAATAGTGTTGTAGAACACTTACATAATCCAAAAGATTTTCTGTCAGAAGCTCAAAGAATTTTAAAAATGGGAGGGTTTCTAATATTTACCACCGTGACAGATAAATTTGAAGCATATTCGCCAAAGTATATAATTTGTTATTTTACCCGCTAGACGACTTTAAATTGCTATCCATAATCTCAGAAATTTACCATAAGAGAATTTACGATGTAGAACAAATGAAGGGCTTTCGTTGCATTTATGATATTGACCCGCATATAGGGTTATTCACTTTAAGAGCGTCTAAAAAAGCCCTAAACAGCAAGATCATCGCGATTGAACCTAATCCAATAAATTTTAAATTTTTGGTTGCAAACATCGACATTAACGGTATAGAGGATAGGGTATCTGCATTAAATGTGGCCATAGGAAAAAGAAAAGAGAAAGCCATTCTCTTTCTAAGCAAGATAAGCAGAGGCGACGGTTCTGTAAAAAGATGGCACAACTCTGGAGATGCAGGAAGTTTGATAGTCGATGTGATGCCTCTCGATAATGTTTTATTAGAGGAAAGGGTTTATGACCTGATAAAAATAGATGTAGAGGGGGCAGAAAGTGAGGTCCTTAAAGGGTTAGAAAACCAATATAAAAAGGTCAATAGACTGATCGTAGAAATCCACACAACCATTGTCAATGTAACCGAAATCCGTGAGTGGTTACGTTATCATGGCTTTGTGATAACGAGAAAGCAGAAACTTTACACTGATTGCTTGCTATTGGAGGCGCGACGTCCTTGCGCATAGCCATTCTATATGCTGGATGTATTTCAAGAGTTAGCGGTACTTCTGAGAGGGTGCTTCAAATCGCAAAAGGATTGGCAGATCAAGGTGTTCAAGTAACGCTTTCAGGAGCCATAGAGCTCCAATTTTAACCACAATTGATAGGAGGCTTCCAGGATATTTGATTTCTGTTTTATGGAAAAAATAATTCGAGCTATGGTAAATTTACTCAAAACAATAAACAATATTGAATTCATGATTAGTTGTAGAAAGAGGAGAAAGTATGGTTAAGCGGCGAGTTTTGGTGACTTTCTCTTCATCGCAAGGGCCTATGTTTTTCGGAGACCGTATTAGGATCGTAGAAATCCTGAATATACTTAAGAAGAGCGGCTACTTCGAAGTAGTTGAAGCACCCCTCCCGATGTTCACTCGATGGACCCTCGGAAAAGCGATCATCAATATGTTCCCATTACGTAATAGGCTAGTGCATATCCGTTCACGCATAGACATTCTCCTATGGCTAGGATTGAATTCTTCAATAAATAGCTTAAAGAGAATTATACGAAGAACCAACCCCCATGTCGTGCTAGCTGAGACATCTTTGGTGGGATGGGCAACTACGCATGTATGCAAAGAACTTTACATACCATGTATTGTAGACTGTCATGGCTTAGCATTCACAGAAGCTAAAGGGGCAGGCTATGATAACTGGCGACAACTAGAGAGTTTGGAGAGGGAGACATTTACAAAATGTGATGCTCTGTCGGTAGTAAGCAAGAGAATGAAGGACTACATTCAGCGCGAATTTGGAATTTCAGCAGACAAAATGATCATAACACCCAATGGAAGTCGACCGCAACCCTTTGCTGCTCAATACGCATCTCCCATAAAAGTAATATACGCCGGAACTTTCGCATACTGGGAGAAAGTGCATGATTTTTTAGAAATTGCAAAAAAAGCAAACCAGAGGTTCAAGTTTTACATGGCAGGTGCTGGTCCATTGAAAGAGCAATTGCTCGAAAGAATAGATAAGGAGAAGATCCCCATGACCTACTTAGGCTATATCTCTAGGCAAAAAATCTTCACCACTCTCTCAAAAATGCAAATCGGCATAGCGCCATCGACAAAAGATTTAGCTAGGATTGTAGCCTCTCCCATCAAAGTTTTCGATTATATGGCCTCAGGATTGCCTGTAGTTACTCCTAGAATTGGCGATTGGGGCGATTTAGTAGATATTGAAGACTGTGGAATGGCATTAGATGATGATAGCATTGAAAACTATCTTGAAGCGTTAAACATTTTGGCATGTAGAGATACTTGGAACAAAAAATCGCTTAATGCTTTAAAAGTTATAGAAAAGAAATATTCATGGGATAAGGTGCTACAGCCACTAGTAAATTTAATAGAGAGTTATAAATGAAGCATAGACACCAAAAACTAACTCTTTTCTTCCTTGTTTTCTCTTTTGTTTTGCCATTCTTGTTTGGGACGTTCAATGCAGCAAACCTGTTTGGAATACAAGACGTCAAGGCAAACTTAGCGAACGAATTTTCAGATGATTTTGATAACCTCAACAGCTGGGATGTTAAGAAAGGGGTGTGGCTGATTGAAGAGGGTACTTTAAAAGCTAATGGGACGGGCAACAATCGCTGGAATTAGTTATAGCTATACTACCGTAAAGTTGCTTGACAATCGAGTACAGCGTTCTCCCTGGAAACTTTCCACCGTCATAGATCTGTTGCGGGCGCGCTAGACGGGCCTACAACCGTTGCACACACAAACCTTCACCCTACTCTTCCTCAACCTCTTCCTCTAAATCCCTCACTCTAACCCCATCCCTCTCCTTCTCACCCGCATCCGCACTTCCCAAAACATGATTACAGTAAGGACAAACATTAACAAACCTAACCCTACCACGACCAAAATCCAACATCACCAAAGGTTTACCAAAAACCCGTTTACACTTCGGACAAGAAACAAGCATGTGATTATCCCTCAAAGGCTGATCCCTAACACCTCTAGGCTTCTCCTTACCACGCCGAACGACAGGCACGCACCCCTCATGCTCTATAATCCAAAACCAAAAACAAACCTGCCCAAAAGGCGTCGTAATCTGGTTGCTAGTCAAAACATTGGATTAACGTGCACAAATCACATTGGTTTAAACTGCTCTTTTTAAATGATTT
>Ga0172365_10004636_pt1 | contig 10175 bp, 9 predicted proteins | sample LakKivSesite48cm_FD_114535 | JGI IMG/M metagenome (GOLD analysis project Ga0172365, IMG submission 114535) | Sediment microbial communities from Lake Kivu, Rwanda - Sediment site 48cm | ecosystem: Environmental > Aquatic > Freshwater > Lake > Sediment | place: Rwanda: Western Province, Lake Kivu... | reverse complement strand
GCATTTTCGGAGTCCTCTGTAATGTGGTGTGAATCGTCTTCTTATTTAATCCTATTTCACAGCAGACCGATCCGGCAGCAGCTCGGGATAAAGATAAACGTCCAAGCTGGGCGTGCTCTTTCTGCTTCAAAGGGGCCGTTTCAGGATCAGCAACTTCTTGGATCCGCCCTTTTCCGAACACCTCTTCTGGCAGCACTACTCGGGTAGTAAGTAGGCTCGAACCCCGCGACTATTTCCCGAGCCACGAGGCTACGACGTCCGCGATGATCCCGTAGACGATGCCGAACCCGATGAGCGTGAGCCCACCTGCTGCGCGACCGTCGACGATCGGCATAATGCTCAGCGCCATCGTGATGATGATGCCGATGAGCGCGCCGCGCAGCACGGGATGGAGCTTGACGCCGTCCCCGATGCCCACGACGAAGCCGATCAGCACGCGGTTGTACACAATCGATGCCAGTAGGCCTGTGGTCACCACGAAACTCGGGTCGTCGATCTTAAGGGTGCCATAGGCGCAGAACAGCCCGCAGAGGAAGCCGATCACTGTCGCTATCGCCACTCGTTTTGCATTCACCGCCGTTCACCTCCTAACACTGGATCCTGTAATATACTTGGTCTCAAATTAAGACTACTGATGATTCACCTCTACCATAAAAGCTCTAAGTATATCCCTTTGAATTCTTTGAGCTACCGTCTCCCCAAACCAACACCAATTACAAAGACTCTCAAACTCCTTCACAAAATTCTCTCTAGCAATTCTCTCAAACACACCACTACAAGTTATATCTAACTGATCACATCTTATCACGTATTCTTCATCAAGACCATGAATTGTGGTTATTCTTACTTTTCTCTGAAATATTGTGACGGGAATATCAAATCTGACTCTTTCATTACCCGCATTAGCAAATATGGTCTCTATAGGCATTGTGCTCCTCATGTATCATACTGAAGATCATACTTATTAGAAATCTCTAGCCATCTACTATAATAATATTGATCTAGAACAGGTCCCATTGACACTAAATTTTTGTATGCCTGAGCATCTTTATATTCTTCACTAACATCTAAGATTCTTCCAGCTTCACTTACGTGAATAATATTTGGAGATGGCGTTATTTGAAAACCACCAAAGTATTCATCGGGAACATAAGTGATAATCGTAGGGCTGGTTGTTTCAATAAAGGCATATCCAGTATTCTGAAAATCATATTTTTCGCTACAACGGATGCCAACTGCCATATGTTGATCCCACTCAAATAAAACCACATCATAACCTAACTGATCAAGTAAATAAGCTAAAAGAACGGATTTATCACAACAAACACCTTGATTTTGATAAAGCGTTTCATAAGGATAATACCAATCTGTAGATGTTAAATAGAGACCACTCCATTTATATGGTATATGTTGGACTAAACTAATTGCAATTTTCGCCTGATTGTCAGGTGAGTTTGGTAATCCTCTAATTTCATCAATGAATGGTTCTAGATACTTATTTTGATAACTATTTTGAAATAACTCCATTATCACTTCTTGCTTATAATCTGAATAATATGAATGACCTTCTTTTGCTAAATAGTTTGATAAACCGCCATAGGTAGTAAATGTAATAGATTTTCTACCATCTAAACAGTAATAATAACCTTGTGATTTAGGAGATTCATTAAAGGTACTTGAAGGATCAAAAGAACTAAATGCCTCATCAGTTATATTTTTAGTAAAATTACTTACAACATCTTGGATTGGATTAATCTTGAAGAGGTTTGTAGTATCAATCACACTTTCAGAAGTATTTAAGTCGGGATGACCCTGATAAACCTGCCATAAACCTAAGATCAAAATGATTACCAAAATAAGTTTTGCACCATTAGTCAATCCTCTGATGCCGTACTTTAAATTAATAAGAGCGTTGTAGAAATATTTAACAATGAAGCATAGTAATGCCAGTAAGAGGGCGATTCCTAGCCATGTAAACCAAAAACCAAAACTATTTAGAACCTCAAAATAGCTCAGCACAATAAAAAGCGCTAAAATTAATCCTATTGTCAAACCAGTATTGAGGGTGAAATCACCAAAGCGAAACCGACTATACGGATGTCTCCTGTTGAAAAACCATCTCTTAAAATTATAATATTTCTGATTGAGACGTGATCTCGACCTTCTTGGTTTCTCATTACCTTCCGTAGTTCTCGTTAAATCAATAACGCCTCTCCGTTTGGGTGCTGAACGCTCTACTTGGTACCCCTTTTTCATGTAGTCACAATCTGTTAGTCCCATCGTGAAGCTATCTCTCACCTTACCAAAGTTCATAAACCATATAAAACCTTCGCTTTTGATGACTATCGCCCGTACACACAAAGGGATCCCGCATAGCGGGTAAATATTGATTCTCCTTCTTCCGCTCTCCCCCGTCGCTTCCGCCTCGTTCGTCGTTTATCCTGCCTTAAATAGACAAAATTTGCCATTTTATGATTTTTGAATATTATCCTTCAATTCCTTTAACCGATTTTTATTAAGGTCTAAAATTAAGCAGAGCATAGATTTGTTTTCTTCAACAATTATGACGAGATTTTTATAAAGAATGCCCAACCAAAATAGTGCGATAACAATAAAAACAACATCTGGCCACCAATCAAATTTAACCATTGGAAAGAATAAAGCGACGACATAAAATACTAAAACCATGGCGATCGAAACTATAGTAGAACCCATGAGGTTTATAAGGTCATATCTTCTTCCTATGTAATCTTTTAACTGTTCGTGTTCTTTTTGCACAATATAATCAATAACAGTGATCAAAACATCCTTTTTTTGAGCACCAAATAATTCTCCATTTTGATCATTACATATTCTCTTATTCGGGCAAATACCTAAATTTTTAAACTTAGTAAAAACATCCTTAAGATAACGTTCTTTCTTAAAGCAGCAATTATAAAAACAATACCAAGGTTGCGAAACTAAAAAACCGATTGTGGTTCCGCTCAGAAGTGTGAGTATACTTACTAAAAAGCCAGTCAACGTTTCCGACGTTGTGCTACGGGTTAAAATTTGTAAAAGATAAAGAACTACTTCATTTAGAATCAGAATAAAGAAAAGGAGAAATGTATACCCTGGCACCGCGTATCTAAGATCAAAAAAAGACCTTTCCGACATATTTCTTTCAGTCGCTCCCCATTATTGTCTAATGTATGTTTTAGTTAATTGTATGTAAAACATTTTGATAAGTTCCTTCCCCTTTTGCTCGCTTTATACCTTCAGACGATACCTTCCGCAGCACACAAAGCTCCAACATACCGGTGAAATGTTACTTCTTCCGCTCTTCAGCCGTCGGCATCGCATCCTGCAAAAGGACACATCACTTCTTCTTCCTTTGCGATGAGCGTTTTTTCCATGACGGGGATAGTGCTATGTCTGGTAAATCAATTCTAGGTACAACCACCTCTGGTATTCTTACTACAGGTATTTCAAAGCCCTGCGGCTTTCCAGGCTTTGGACCGGGTTTTGGTATAATCCGGTTATATTGTGTCCTTGTCAAACCTAATTTCTTTAAGTTAGCATCAGTTGCTAATCCCTTATCGAATTTCTTATGGCATGTAGGGCACATTGGTAATACAGTTAATCCACTCTTTGAAGCAGCCTTAATATGTGCCTTTTCGAGTCCCCCGCAGCTTTTTTCTGTTGCTCCACAAAGAACGCATTTACTCCCATAAGTCCATTTTATTACTTCCCACTCCGTTTTGCTGATGGGTTGCCTCGTTTTTTTGGGGGGTTCAGCACCAAACCCGAATGGATAGAGCATATGAGTACTCCTATCGCTTTTTCACTTTGACTTGTTTCTTTTTTACCCCAGAAGACGACCCACCTATACTTTCGCTCCCCACTCTTGCTGATTCCTTCATACTTTTGTTTGCATAATCCATCGCTTTACCTACCGCATCCAAAGATGATGCTTTTCTACCATCATCCCTCAGGTTTTTTCTAATTGCCCCCAGATAGGTTTTAGGACCTTTATTTGTCATACGAGTCATCCCCACTCTTACCAACATACGGGATTATATAAAACTTTTGCTCTTGCTCGCCTTCTGCGCTGAAACGATGCCCTCTCGCTATGAAATGCGGTATTTGTAAGGGTTTTGAAATATAGGCTTCTCACCAAAAAACTCGGTAGCAGGCCATCCGTGGAACGTAGTTTTTTCCCATCGATTGGGTTTATTTATGTCTATCCAGAGGTACGAGCAAACTATGAAGACGGCCAATCCCACCGAGGTCGTGGTTTCTGGTCTCTCAGCTGCTGAAGCGGAGCGCCGGCTTGCCCAGTTCGGCCCGAATCAACTAGCGAAGCCCAAAGAGGTGCGGTTCTTCGCCATTCTGCGTGAGGAGATCGCAGAACCGATGATCCTCCTCCTTCTGGCTGTGGGCTTCTTTTATGCACTGTGGGGCGATCTCGGTGATACCTTGACCATTTTCGTCATTATCCTCCTCCTGGTTTTCGTGGAGGTCTGGAACGAGTACCGAGCCAAGAAAGCCATCGCTGCGTTATCAAAGCTCGCTGCACCAGTCTCTAAGGTGCTCCGCGAGGGCAAAATGGTCGAAGTCGATTCCGCCCGGATTGTCCCGGGCGACGTTCTCGTCCTCTCTTCTGGCACGCGGGTTGCCGCGGACGCAAAGCTCCTCCTCGCGTATAGCCTCCAGGTTGACGAGTCCTCGCTCACCGGCGAGTCGTTCCCCGTCGAGAAGCAGCTCGGTGAAGCGGTATATGCCGGAACCTTAATCTCCTCAGGCGAAGGTAAGGCTGAGGTCGTCGCCACCGGGAAAAATACCCGTATCGGTGAGATTGCATCCCTCGCGAAGGCAATTAAACCGCCGAAGACACCGCTCCAGCTTTCCATGAAGGCACTCGCGAAGAAACTTGTCGCTCTTGCTCTCTTCTTCAGCATCCTTATTCCGTTGATCGGCTTCGTGCGCGGTCAGGATATCCGCGTGATGGTCTTAACCGGGCTGAGCCTGGCGTTTGCCACGATCCCGGAGGAGCTGCCGATCATCATCACGATGGTCCTCGGCCTCGGCGCCTATAAGCTCTCGAAGAAACGGCTCCTGATCAAGAAATTGAAGGCCGCGGAAGCTCTCGGCAATGCATCCACCATTGTTACCGACAAGACGGGTACCATAACAGAGAACCGCATGTCGATCGTCGCCCAGTACCCCGAGAATGAGGAGCAGCTGATCGCAGCCGCCTGTTCCGCTTTGTCGGGTATTCCATCTTCGCCAATGGATACCGCTCTTCTTGAAGCAGCCTCGAAGCTCGGCATTTATCCGGTTGGCCGCATTGTCCGCGAGCGTGTCTTCTCAGGCGACCGTAAGTCTCGATCCATTATCCGGCGGACGGAAGGTAGCTTTGAGTTGTTTATGAGCGGCGCCCCTGAGGAAGTCCTGGGCTTGGTTGATCATGCCCGTGCTCCGGTGGAGCTTGAGCTTGAAAAGGAAACAGCAAAGGGGAGGCGCGTCATTGCTATCGCACGTCGCGTCATTGAAGCAGGGGACGTTAACCGCCCTTTTAGCGAGCTGGAGCGTGCTCTCAGCTTTGTAGGCTTGATCTCGTTTGAGGATCCTCCTCGCGCAGGGGTCGTGGACACGGTTGCCGCCGCTAAGAGAGCTGGCGTCCGCACTATCATGGTGACCGGGGATCACCCAAAAACCGCGGCCTTCATTGCGTCCGAGGTCGGTATCGCCGCGGATGATGTGCTCGCGGGGCACCAGCTTGACGACATCTCGGAAGGTGAACTCCAGAGGGTCGTCAAAGCTACTTCGGTCTTTGCACGCACGTCTCCGGAGCATAAATACCACATTGTGAAGGCGTTGCAGAAGAATGGCGAGATTGTCGCGGTTACCGGGGACGGCGTCAACGACACGCTCGCATTGAAGGAGGCGGACATTGGCATTGCCATGGGTGTGCGAGGCACTGATGCGGCAAAAGAAGCGGCTGACATCGTCGTAGCGGATGACAACTTTGTGACGATCGGCAGCGGCCTCTTTGAGGGCCGGATATTCTTCGACAACCTCAGGAAGGGGGTCAGATACTATCTCTCAGTCAAAGCCGCCCTGGTCTTGGTCTTCCTTCTGCCGATACTCATCGGTATTCCCTTCTTCTTTGCACCGATCCAGATCATTGTCCTGGAGCTCTTTATGGATCTAGCAGCCTCTTCTGCGTTCGTTGCCGAACCTGCGGAGAAGACCATTTACTCTCGTCCGCCTCGCAAAGGCAGGGAAAAATTCATCGACAATCGCATGGTTACAGGTATCCTCTTAGCTGGCTTCACTCTCTTCTTGGCCGTGTCTGCGGCCTACTTTTACGCCTTGTACCTCGGCCGCGCTCAGGCGGTTGCGCAGTCGTATGCCTTTTGTGCCTGGATTGTCGGCCATATTATCCTGGCTTTCATCTCCCGGTCTGACTCTGACCCGCTTTACTCGCTGGGCTTCTTCTCCAATAGAGTCATGAACTACTGGGCCGCGATCGTCGTATTCTTCCTCGCCTTAGCGTACGGTGTGCCAGTAATCACCGGGCACCTCAAGCTTGCTCCAATCTCCTTGACGGAGCTGGTTTCGGTTACAATCATCGCCTTGCTCATGCTCTCCTGGCAGGAGGCGGTGAAGGCCTTTAAGTCGTACAGAAAAAAATAGATAAGTTGACGTTCAGGAGAACGAGGAACCGATCGACCCCAGATTGGCGAACGGTGCTACACGCCATTTCGCGGCATCGGTATGTATGTGCCTTTTTATTTATGCCCGGTCGCTTAATCCCTTACTATGCAGCTCCTCTCGATCTTTGATCTCACGACTGCGGAGATCGAGGCGATTGTTGAGCAAGCGCACGTGCTGAAAGTAGCACGAAGAGCGGGCAGCAGGGTGAGCACCGACCTCACCGGGAAGTCCCTCGCGCTCATCTTCGAGAAACCCTCTACCCGTACCCGTATCTCCTTCGAGCTGGCGATGCGCGAGTTAAGTGGCTTTGTGCTGAGCTTGAGCTGGCAGGAGCTCCAGCTGGGCCGCGGTGAGCGTCTCCGCGAAACGGCGAAGGTGTTCTCATCGTATGTTGACGCGGTGATGATCCGCGCGAAGCAGCATGCCACGGTGGAAGAGTTCGCCGCGCACGCCTCGATACCCGTGATCAACGGCTTAACGGATCTCGAGCACCCCTGCCAGATCCTCGCGGATCTGCAGACCATGCGGGAGTACAAGCAGCAGCTCAAAGGGCTTCAGGTCGCGTGGATCGGCGATGGGAACAATGTCTGCAACTCGCTCATCGGCGGCGCCGCGCTCACCGGCATGGGTATGCGCGTGGCGTGCCCCCGTGGCTACGAGCCCGCGCAACCGATCGTCCAGCGAGCTGCGGAACTGGGCTGTGAGCTCCTCATCACCACGAAGCCCGAGGAGGCAGCCCGTGATGCGGACGTGCTCTACACCGATGTCTGGGTCTCTATGGGCGACGAGGCAGAGCGCGAGCAGCGGCTGCGCGATCTCCACCGCTATCAGCTCAACGAGTCGCTCGTCCGCCATGCGAAGGACGATGCGATCATCATGCATTGTATGCCCGTGCACGTGGGCGAGGAGATGACCGAGTCTGTGCTGAACTCCGCACAGTCCGTGATCTTTGAGCAAGCGGAAAACCGGCTCCACGCGCAGAAAGCGCTCTTGCTGCACCTCCTTGCGGCTACTGGCTAACCGATCACGGTGCTCCGTGCAAAGCGCCGTCATCCGATCAGAATCTTTTTAAAACCGCCCGGATTAGTTTAATAAATACTCACGAGAGGGAGAGTGGATAAGCGATGGGCGAAGCAGGGACGCGAGGGGAGTTTCCGTTTGATATCAACCCGATGTACGAGGGCGAACGGGTCAGGAAAACAGGGATGTATGTGGAGTTGGGCGGGTCGGATAAACCCGGCTTCGAACTCGTCACCTTCGAGCCCGACCCGGCGAAGCTGCAGGATGGTGAAGTGACGCTCATCGGTCCAGACCTGCCGGAGATGGAAGAGGGCGGCTCGTATCCGTACGCCATGCTCTACAAGGTCTACGGTGAGCAGCTCGAAAAGGATCTCGAGCCGGTGATCGAGCGGCGCAATCACGAGTACCAGGGCTTCATCCAGGGCTACATGCACCTCAATCAGCGGTCCGAGATCTGGGTGCGGATCAGCAAGGATGCGATCAAGCGCGGCCTGAAATCACTGAAACAGATCGCACAGGCGACGATCAAGCTCTTCAAGGCTGAGATGCCGGTCATTGAGAAGATGGAGGCGATTTACATCACGGACGAGCAGGAGGTGCTGAGCCGGCTGGAGGAGGCGCAGAAGATCTATGAAGCGCGCGACCTGCGGGTTCGGGGCCTGCGCGATGAAGATGTCGAGGAATTTTATCAGTGCACGCTCTGTCAGTCCTTTGCACCCACGAATGTCTGCGTCGTCACGCCGGATCGAACCGCGTTATGTGGCGCGATGAACTGGTTTGACTCGCGGGCGGCCGCGCGCGTGGATCCTGAAGGCCCGAACGCGCCCATCCCCAAAGGCGAATGCATCGACCCGATCGGTGGTGAATACCGCGGCGTGAACACCGCGGCGGTGAAGCTCTCCGGGGGGGAGTATAATTCGATCAAGCTCCATTCGTTCCTCGAGCGTCCCCACACCAGCTGCGGCTGCTTCGAGGTTGCCGGCTTTTACATTCCGGAAGTCGACGGCGTCGGCTGGGTGCACCGCGGCTCGAAGGTCTCGGAAACGCCCATTGGGCTGCCATTCTCCACCATTGCCAGCTCGGTCGGCGGCGGGAAGCAGGTGAAGGGCTTCCTCGGGATCGGGCTGCAGTATTTCTACAGCCCCAAGTTCATCCAGTACGATGGCGGCTGGCAGCGGGTGGTCTGGATGCCTTCAGATCTCAAGGAGCGGGTACGCGATGCGATCCCCGCGGAGTTCTGGGAGAAGATCGCGACCGAGAAGGAGGCGACGAGCATCGAGCAGCTGCGCACATTCCTGCAGCAGGTGGATCATCCTGTGGTGAACGGTGTGGTTCGAGCGATCGACGGCGTGCAGCTAACTGACGGCTGGGCGGCAATGGCGCAGCCGACTGAGGCCATGCCCGTACCAGCAGCCCAGAGTATGGAACCGGCAGTGCCTGCCGGAGATTCAGCTCTGGCCGCCGCAGCGTTCCCGCAGCTGTTCGCCGCGGGTGCACGGGCGCCGGTGACCATTATCATGAAGAATGCGGACATCCGTGTGGGGAAGCTGATTATCAGGCGTAAAAGTGAGAAATAGCCCGTTACGCTCTCGCCGGTGCGGTGGCGAGCACAAAGGTTATTTTAGCGGTGTGCCTATGGACTAAGGGGTGAGGGGAATTCCTTCGGATATTCATGAGCTGCTGGCGAGGTATCAAGGGCAGATCAATGCGCGATTAACTGCTTTCTTCGATGCGAAGATTGCTGAAGCGGCACGGATCTCGCCGTACGCGCGCGATATTGTGCTCAGTGCGAAAGAGTACACGCTCCGGGGCGGGAAACGGCTCCGCCCTATCTTCTGCATTTACGGCTATCAATGCTTGAGTGATGCGCACCTTGATGCGATTATCGACGCGTCCATCTCGCTCGAGCTGATGCAGAGCTATCTCCTGATCCACGATGATATTATGGATGAGGACGAACTGAGACGCGGCAAGACGACCTTCCACCTGCTCTGCCAGCGGTATTGTGAACGGCAATTCGGGATGACCAAGTCGCATAAGTTCGGCGAGAATCTCGCGACCGTCGCGGGCGATCTTTTGGAGGCGTACGGCGAAGAAGTGCTCGCTACCGCACCGTTTAAGAGCGACTACGTCCAGAAGGCAATGGGTGCGTATGCCCGCATTGTCAAGAACGTCGGCTACGGCCAGATCTTAGACCTCATGGCAGAGCGAGAAGGGAGCTTCAAGGAGGAGGACATCCTCACGATCCATCACCTGAAGACGGCGAGCTATACGATCGAGGGGCCGCTCCATATCGGCGCGCTCCTCGCGGGCGCGACGGAGGCCGATTTGCAGGTGTTGAGCGATTATGGCGTTCCCCTCGGGTTAGCGTTCCAGATCCAGGATGATATCCTCGGCCTCTTCGGCTCGGAGGAGAAGACGGGCAAACCCGTCGGCTCGGACGTCCGTGAGGG
>Ga0172365_10004634_pt1 | contig 10175 bp, 6 predicted proteins | sample LakKivSesite48cm_FD_114535 | JGI IMG/M metagenome (GOLD analysis project Ga0172365, IMG submission 114535) | Sediment microbial communities from Lake Kivu, Rwanda - Sediment site 48cm | ecosystem: Environmental > Aquatic > Freshwater > Lake > Sediment | place: Rwanda: Western Province, Lake Kivu... | reverse complement strand
GGTCAACTTAATTTTCTTTTTTATTGCCGCCAATCTGGTCTTTCTGGTCGCTTTTGCCCTAACCAAAAAATTTTCCATTGCTTTGCTATCCGCTATCTTCTTTCTAATTCATCCGATTAATAATGAGCCGGTTAATTGGATCTCGGCTGTTTCTGAGTTAACCCTGGCAATTTTTGTCTTATTAACAATCCTTTACTACATTAAATACCGCCAGCTAAAAAAGAGAAATTATTTCTACTTAACCCTCGTTTTCTTTTTCTTGGCGCTGCTTTCCAAAGAGCCGGCTCTGATTGTTCTGCCGCCGATGATTTTAGCTATTGATTATTTGTTTTTTAAGAAAAAAATTTCACTTATTTTCAGCCGCCAAGAACTGAAAAATTATCTTTTTTTTCTTATACCGATAATTGTTTATTGGTTAATGAGAATCGCTGTTTTGGGGGGCTTTGGTGGTTTAACGGCCAGTAAGGATTATCTTGGCGGCTTTTCCCCGTCTCAGCGAGTGTATTATTTTTTTTGGCTTTTTAGCCGTTATCTACAAAAGTTGATTTTTCCTTACCCACTAATTTTTTTACACGAGCTTAAGGAAAAAACAATTCTTTTAAGTGGCCGATTTCTTTTATTGACCTCTATCTTCTTACTCTTCGTTTCTGTTCTTCTTTTACTAATAAAAAGAAAAAAGAATTTTTTAGCCTTTACCTTAGTCTGGATTGGTGTCTTTATTTCACCCCTTTTGGTCTTTTATAATATTGTCGGTGAAAATATCTTTGCCGAGCGTTATCTTTTCGTGCCGACCATTGGTTTGGCTCTTTTTTTAGCTTATTGGCTTGATTTTTTACGGCAAAAAAATAGAAAAATTAAATTGCTAGTAATTATTATAATGGTCGTCGTAATGGTGCTAACTTGGCTGGTTATTTTTCCGCGTAACCGCGTTTGGAAGAATAATGTCATCTTTTTTAAAACTAATCTTGTCTTGAATCCAGACGCCCACCCTTTGCGTGAATATTTAGCTAATGAATATTTAAGGTTAGGTGATCCTGAATCGGCGAAGGTGGAATTTGAGGAGCTAATCAGACGGGCTCCGGATTGGATGTATATTAGTCACGCCTATAGCAATCTGGGTGACTATTACCGTAGTAAAAACGAATCAGAAAAAGCCGAAGAATATTATAAAAAGGCAATTGAGACAGCCACGAAAATTAACAGCTACAAACCTCATAATAACCTCGGTGCTTTCTATATGGAAAAACAGGATTATCTCCAAGCCCTTTTAGAGTTTTGCCGTGCCATTCAGGCTGATAATCAGGCACCGGAACCGCAGCACAATTTTAATTACGTTGCCAATATCATCCAATCCACCAAGGAAGAAAATCTTATCTTCCTTTATATGAATGTCACCAGCGGTAATCCATTTAAAAAAAGTCCAGACAGCAAGGTCAAGTATTCTCGTCAGCAATGTGCTTACAATGCCTGTTCTTATGTTTTTGTTCCGCAGTTGGCCGAAAAAGAGATTATCCTGCCGTTTCTTATTATGGCGCAAGCTTTTCCCAATGAATTGATTAAAATAGATGCCGTTGAATACAAACCGGAAACCAACGAGATTGTTCTTGGTATTGATCCGAAATACAGCGACCGTTCAATTACCTTTCTTTTTCCTTCGTGCACCGGTGTTTATTATGAAGCTATGGCCTCGCCTGTAATTTCACCGAATCCTTAAAATGGACTCTTTTTCTGCCATTATCAAAAAAGATTATCGGATTTTCGTTCTTTTTTTTTTTTTAATTTGTATCTTTTACGGTAATACTCTTTCTAACGGCTTTATTCTTGACGATCATGCGGTGATTGAGCGAAATTCCTATGTCCAGTCACTCCAATATCTTCCAAAAGTATTTACCGGCTGTATCTGGGAAAGCGCCTTGGGCAACTGCCAAGCCACTTTATATTACCGGCCGGTTATGAGTCTTTCCCTCCTGTTAACTAGCCAGATTTCCTTGAAGCCGTGGCTTTTTCGCTTAGTTAATCTTTTTTACTTATTCTTAGCCGTCTCTTTGGTTTATCTCGTCGGCAGCTTCATTATTAGTAAGCGATTTCTGGCATTTTGCGCCGCCATCATTTTTTTAATCCATCCGGTTAACAACGAAATCGGCAACTGGATTAGCACCATGCCCGATGTCACTTTAGCCATTTTTATTCTTCTTGATTTGTATTTTTATTTTCGTTATCAGAAAACGAAATCTAATCGCGATTTAATTCTTTTAAATTTATTCTTTTTTCTTGGTTTATTGGCTAAAGAGCAAATGATTGAGCTGATCATTATTTTTATTGCCATTGATTTATTGTTTTTTAAAATCAAAAGTCGTGATTTTTTAAAACGAGATCAGGTAAAAAAATATGTTTGTATTTTAGTCCCTCTGCTAGTCTATTATCTGATGCGGCGATCAGTCTTAGGACCATTCAATCGGATTACTTCTGAAGGTAAAGATTTTTGGGGTCCGTATACGATAAGCGAAAGGGTTTATGCCTTCGTCAAGCTCTTTGCTATTTATCTGGGTGAATTTGTTTATCCCTTGCCGCTAATGATGCTACGCCAATTTGAAATAAAAAATAATTTAGCCAACGTCTCTTTTCTTTTTTATGTTTTAATTTTTGGCGGCTTTGTCTTCATTATCTATTGGCTGGTTAAGAAAAAGCAGAATTTATTAGCCCTTAGTTTGATCTGGTTTTTTGTCTTTCTCCTCTTGCCGTTATCTGTTTTTTGGGTTGCCGGCGGTGATGTTTATGCCGAGCGTTATCTTTTCGTTCCGAGTATTGGATTATGTTTTTTTGTGGCGGCAGGTCTGAATTCATTTCACCAAGGAGATAAAAAGATTTTGGCGTTTTTCAAAAGAGTTGGTCTGGTTTTTCGCGAGAAGCAAAGGCGGCAAATAGTAATGGCGGTAATTGCCCTGATAATTGTTGTTTCCTGGATTGTCGTTTTTCCCAATAATAAGAATTGGCGAGATGATGTTACGATTTTTCGCGCCAATATCGCTCAGGACAACAAAACAGCTTTCTTCCACAGCGTCTTAGCTGATGAACTTTTTAACCGCGGCGATTATGAAGGCGCTAAAAAAGAGTATGAAACAATCATTCAACTTAATCCGCCCCATTACGGCCTAGATGTTATTTACAGTAATTTGGGTGATCATTATTATATTTTTAAAGATTATGCCAAAGCCGAAGAACATTATTTAAAGGCGTTTGAACTCTCCGGCGGGAAAAACTATGAGAGTAATTATCAGTTGGGTAATATTGCCGCCGAAAAAGGGGATTATCTTTTAGCCTTGGTTAAATTTTGCCAAGCGACGTCCATTAATCCCGCGCCAGATGCGCAAACAAGGTATGATCGGGTTGTCTCCATCTTAACTGGCGTTGAAGAAAAAGATTGGCCGCAGTTATATAATGAGATTATCCGCGGTAAAGCCTTTAGAAAAGACCAGACGGGAAAAATCAGGCTTAAATATAAAGCCTGTCTGTATAACAACTGTGTTTATACTTTAGATGTCGGGCAGATGGAAAATGAAATAATCTTTCCTTTTTTGATTATGGCGAAGATTTTACCCGAGGGGACAGTGGTCAGGGTTAACCAACCGTCTTATAATCCAAATAAAGGTGAAATAAGCGTCAGTATTGATAACACCGCTGAAAACAAGGGCGCAGAGATTGTCTTTCCCACTTGTAGCGGCAGTTATTATGAAGTAATCGTACCGACAGTCAACCAATAATTTTTTTTCATTATTTCTTTTTTAGAAATTAGAAATTAGGATTTAGAAATTGCTTTAATATGGATTTTTCAATTATTTTGCCTGCCTATAACGAAGGGGCGAATCTCCCTTCTTTATTGCCCGATATTAAAACAAATCTCAATCGTTTAGGAATAAACTATGAGATTGTTTTAGTTGATAATGGTTCAACTGATAATACTCGTTCACTATTGGAAGTACTAAAATTGGAAATCCCGCAACTGAAAACCATTCGTATTGAGCAAAACATCGGCTTTGGTAACGGTATTCTTCAAGGTTTGGCGGTGAGCGCCGGAGAAATCTTGGGATTTATGGATGCCGATGGTCAGATTGCGGCAAGATATTTAGTCGAGGCTTATCAGCAACTGAAAAAAGAAAATCTGGATCTTTGTAAAGGAAAAAGAATAAGCCGTAACGATGGTTATTTACGACGATTGGCGAGCAAAATTTACAATCGGTTTTTTAAGATAATGTTTGGAGGAAATTTTAGGGATATTGGTGCCAAACCGAAAGTCTTTACCCGTCAACTTTACGAAGATATAGAACCAATTTCCAAAGACTGGTTTTTGGATACAGAAATAATGCTTAAAATAATCAAAAAAAAATATAAAGTCGGAGAATTTCCGATAACTTTCCCGGCGCGGCTCAAAGGAAAATCAAAGGTTCGTTTATCGACCCTGATTGAATTCCTGAAAAATATGTTTTATTGGCGGTTTTTCGCCAAATATTAATATGTCCCTTACCCCCTATTCTTTTTGGAAAAATCGGCCTGTTCTCATTACCGGCGGCGCCGGCTTTATTGGCAGCCACCTGGTCAGAAAATTGTTAGAGATGAAAGCACAGGTGGTGACTTTGGATTTGAAAACCAGCTCCCCTATATTATCAGAGTTAAACAAAAAGACGAAAATAATTAAAGGCAATATTCTTAACCAATCATTGATAGGGAAGCTATTGCGAAAATACCGGATAGATACCATTTTTCATTTGGCCGCTCAAACAGAAGTTGGTATCGCTAATAAGAATCCCTATCCCACCTTAGAAACAAATATCAGAGGTACCTTTAATGTTTTGGAAGCAGTGCGTCAAGTAAAAACCGTCAGCCGGCTGGTTTTTTCTTCTTCGGATAAAGCCTATGGTTGTCAGAGAAAATTACCCTATGCCGAAGAAATGCCGCTTCTTGGTAGAAACCCGTATGATGCCTCAAAAGCCTATGCTGATTGGCTTTGTCAAGCTTATTTTAAGATGTTTCAAGTGCCAGTTTGCATTACCCGTTGTGGTAATGTTTATGGTCCCGGCGACCTTCATTTTTCCCGTCTAATTCCTGACACAATTCGTTCGGTGATTTTTAACAAAAGACTTTTTATCCGCAGTAATGGAAAGTATTTACGAGACTATGTTTATGTGGATGATATTATCGACGGCCACTTGCTTTTAGCGCAGGAAATGGAAAAAAAAGAAACTCTTGGCCAGGCATTTAATTTAGGAACTGGCAAGCCCTATGCCGTTATTGATGTAGTTAAAAAAATTTTAAACTCAATGACAAAAAAGAATTTAAGACCCCAGATTCTTAATATCGCCAGTGGCGAGATTGAAAAGCAATCGCTTTGCTCTACGGAGGCAGAAAAGATTTTGGGGTGGAAACCGCAAATTACTCTTGATGAAGGGTTGAGGAAAACCATTGCTTGGTATACTGATTACTTCATGAAACTTGGAACATGAAACTTGAAACAAAATTTAAAAATAAGAAGGTTCTGATTACTGGAGCGGAAGGTTTTATTGGCAGGCACCTAATAGATGCTTTATTGGGTTATAGGACAGAGATTCACGGAATTTATTTTAAAAAACTAAATAAAAACATCTCTGGAAAAGTATTTTGGTACAAAGTTGATATCAGAAATAAGGAAAAATTACGACAGCTAGTGCAAAAAATAAAGCCAGACTTTATCTTCCATTTGGCCGCACTATTAGTAAAAGGGGATAAACCGAAAGAGATAAACCAGATAATAGAAACAAACTTAGTGGGTACCTCTAATCTTTTACAGGCGCTTGAAGGAATTAAGTTTTCTAAATTGATTTTTCTAGGGAGTGGTGACGAATATGGTCAGAATAAAGCTCCGTTTAGGGAAACGCAAACACCTTTGCCTCAATCGGCTTATGCTTTTTCAAAAACGGCCGCTGTAAATCTTTGTTTGACATATAGCCGGACACTTAACTATCCAATTGTTGCACTGCGACCTTCGGTGGTTTATGGTCCTGGTCAAAAAAGCAAAATGTTTATTCCATCTCTACTAAATACTTTATTAAAGAATAAACCGCTTGAAATAAGTGGTGGCGAACAAACACGAGATTTCCTGTATGTTGACGATTTAATCAAGGCAATACTTGTGGCGGCTATGAGTAATGTTAAGGGAGAGATCATTAATATCGGCAACGGAAAGTCATACCAGCTTAAGGTTATCATCGAGAAAGCAAAAAAGTTAATCGGGTCTAAGAGTAAGATTACTTTTACTCCTTACCGCCAAAAGGAGATAATGAATTATTCGTTTAATATCTCAAAAGCTAAGAAACTATTAAATTGGCAGCCGCATTATACATTAGATTCTGGGATAGAAAAAACAATAGAAATAAAGGCGAAAGATAATACGTAACTCTTTCCCGTATAAACAGTAACGCGATTTTGACGATCGTCAGAAATGTATGACTGAGATGTTTAGCTTCTTTAATTCTAGATTACAAGCGAAATAATTATGGATAATTTATCTTACGACGAACTCAATAATTTGGAAAAAAGTCACTGGTGGTTTCAAGCCAGAAAAAAGATTTTGACAAAACTAACTGAAAAATATTACAAATACCAGCCAGAGGCAAAGGTTTTAGACATTGGTTGCGGTACCGGCGCCATATTAGAACAGCTGAAAGGACTTGGTAAGGTCTGGGGGATAGAAAAAGACAAATTAGCCGTTGATTATTGTCGCCAAAAAATGCCAAAAGCGAACATAACTCAGGGTATTTTTCCGGAGGAGGTGCCAGCCGAAAAATTTGATTTAGTCACGATTTTGGATGTTCTCGAGCATATCGCTGACGACGAAAAAGCACTTCAGAAAGCATCAGAAATTTTAAAACCGGCTGGCGTGTTGATCGTCACTGTTCCCGCCTATAAATTTATCTGGAGTTCCCACGATCAAGTCAATCAGCATTATCGGAGATATACATTGATCGAGTTAAAACAGAAGCTGAAAAAAACCGGACTCAGGATTAAAAAAATTTCTTATTTTAATACAATTCTTTTTCTCCCAATTGTTATTGGTAAAGTCGCCAAACGAATTTTTGGCAGTAGCAAGCCGACTTCTCACCTTAAGGATGGTTTGCCACCCGTATTCCTGAATCAAATTTTAGAAATGATATTTTCTTTAGAAAAAGATCTCCTTCCTTTTTTCAACCTTCCTTTTGGCATTTCGATTATCGCCATTGCCAAAAAGCAATAAATCCGTGATTGGCTTCTGATTTATTGATTCCCTAGATAATTAGAGGGAAAAATAACAATGATCAGTTTTGAATAAATAACTAACTTGCCAAAAAAGAGGAAGACATTCTTCCTCTCTTTTGACTCTTGATATTGGGGTGTAAGATAGCTAAAATATATTAATAACAGATTGTTAAAATGTCTATCAAAAGGCCACAATTTGTTAATAATGAGATTTATCATGTTGTGGTTCGTAGCGTTGACGAATCGCTGATTTTTAAAGATGAATCTGATTATTACAGAGGTATTTTCTGTATTTACGAATTTAATACCACAGAACCAATTGAAATCTGGAAACAAAGAAAGAAACGTAAAACAATCAAAGCCGGTAAAAAGGCTTATATTGATACTCGCAATCCCTTTGTAGAGATTTTAACTTTTTGTTTTATGCCAAACCATATCCACCTGCTTTTAAGACAAATTAAAAAAAATGGTATTACTGATTTTATGCGAAAGGTGGGAACAGGCTATTCACATTACTTTAATAAAAAATACAGTCGTAAAGGTCATCTTTTTCAGGGCAGATTCAATGCGGTTCATATTCAAGACAATGAACAACTTAAAAATACATTCGTCTATATTCACGTCAATCCTGTTTCCTTAGTTGAGCCGTCATGGAAGGAAAAAGGAGTTAAAGATCCCAGCAAAGTAGTTAAATTTTTGGAAAGTTATAAATGGTCTAGTTTTTTAGATTACATCGGAACAGCAAATTTTAAATCAGTAACCAATAGGGATTTTATTTTGCAAGTGATGGAAGGAGAAGAAGGATGTCGTGAGTCTATAACAGCTTGGTTAAAATACAAAGGAGAGCTTGCGCAAATAATTCCATTTGAGCTTGAATAAACGCGATGTATTTGCTAGATAAGTCTAACTTGAAGTAATCCTTTATTTTAACTTCTTGATTAAAAAAAGGAGGAAGAATGTCTTCCTCTTTTTTAGGTTTGGGGAGGAAAAAGGTTAAGTTTTGGTTTTTTAGTAAAGTCTAGGGTTTTCCACAGGTTGACAAAGCTGTTTTATGCTATAATTAGACAAATCTCGACCATCAAGATTTGAATGAAAATAAGCTCAAATAGAGGAAAATATATCTCCTTGAAAGAAGCAGAGGAAAAGTTTGGCTATACGCCAAGCCATGTTAGCTTTTTGATAAGAAAAGGAGAAATAAAAGGAAAAAAGATTATTAGCGGCTCTTCTTGGCAAGTTTTAGCTGAAGATTTGCGGGAATATCGCCTCAAAAATAACCATCTTAAGGGTCGAGATGAAGCATTTGAATCGATAAAAGGCTATATTCCGCTTAAAGATGCGGCGAAAATCTTTGGTTACGCACCCGACTATATCGGCTATCTTATTAGAACGAAAAAAATTACCGGCAAGAGGGTCTATTCGGGTGTTTCTTGGCTAGTGAAAGAAGAAGAAATAAAGCAATACCTTAAATCAAAAAGTAAATATCATAAATTATGGGGAAAAGTTATTAATTTAAAATTGATTCAGGCGCTGGGAATTGATGTTAAGTCAATCAAACGCGGCACGCTTTTTGTCCAAGAGAAAATTTCTTACTGGACAAAGGCAGTGCGGCTTTTTATTACTGCCTCCAAATACGGCGCTCTTTCCACTTTTTTAGCCATCGTTATTTTTGGCGGTCTATTGGTTTGGGCTTTCAGCGCCAAAGAAGAGACGCAAACAATTGCCATTTATGCATTAAATAGCGAAGGGGAGTGGCAAAATACATCAAATGCTAAAGGTAAACCGGATGTTTCAGAGCAAAGTGATTTTGATGCTTTTTCTGAGACCAATTCAGCTGTCTACAAAAATGGTCCAATGAGTTTAGTAATTTCGGGATTTACGGAGACGGGTGCAACCAATGAACAAAGGGTAGATAACAATGAACCCGCCGCCGCCGAAGCTCCAGCGGGAGAAGCCACTTCTTCGCCTTCCCCCCCTGCTGAAGCTACGGAGGACAAGGAAGCTACGGCGGGCGAAGCAGAGAAGAATGAATTATCTCCCGAAAATTCGGAGACAGGCACTTCTGCGCCAGAAACTATCATTCCGGAGTCAGTACCCGAAATAAGTCCAGAAGCAGTACCGGCTGAAGAGATACAACCAAGTCCGGAGCCAACACCGGCTGAAGAGGCACAACCTAGTCCAGAACCGATAGCAACGCCGGCAGAACAAGGAGAGGTGAGTCCGATACCAACGTCAACAGAAGAAGTACAGCCGGAACCCAGCCTGGTTCCAGAAATCAACCAAGAGCCGACTGGGGAAAGCGATATTCCTTTAAGCGAGAAGCAGTCAGAAAATGCTGCTCCTGAACCGAGTTCAACTGAAACACCGATTTCTTTTTGGCAAAAAGTGAAAAGATTTGCCAGCGGCTTAATCGCTAAGGCAAACGAAACACCAACTTTTGATGATTTAACCAAGCAGGAATTTGTTTCGGCAAAAATAAAATTATCTTTGGCAATTGGCGAAAGAAAGCCGGATTTGATTATCCCGGTGCAATCAGTACCAAGCGAAGAAGAAACAAAGAGCCCTCCTTCGCGTGAAGCTACGGGGGGCGCAGCAGAAAATAATGAACAAAAAACAGAAACAGCCTCGAGCACAGAAGAGGAGATTCTGAATGAAGAATCCGGAATTATAAATCAGGAACCCGCCTCCGCTAAAGCTACGGCGGGCGAGGTAGAGAATAATGAATTAGAAATAGAACAAAATGACAAAGAGGCGATAGCTAGTCCGGAACCAACACCAACTGAAGAAATGCAGCCGAGTCCAGAGGCGACTCCGAGTCCGGAGCCAACACCGGTTGAAGAATTACCACCACAAGCCTTACATTTCAATTCGACAAATGAATTTAGGACTGAGATTCAAGCGAAAAAAAATTG
>Ga0172365_10004632_pt1 | contig 10177 bp, 7 predicted proteins | sample LakKivSesite48cm_FD_114535 | JGI IMG/M metagenome (GOLD analysis project Ga0172365, IMG submission 114535) | Sediment microbial communities from Lake Kivu, Rwanda - Sediment site 48cm | ecosystem: Environmental > Aquatic > Freshwater > Lake > Sediment | place: Rwanda: Western Province, Lake Kivu... | reverse complement strand
TTCTCAAATCCTTCAAAACCAAATCTGAAGCTTCACTTGAGGCTTTCCCCATTATCTTTTTGCCACCTCACTTTTCTGATTATTCTACCATATGCAGTGACAGATAAACATGATGAATTACAAATATGAAATAAACTACGATAAACTAGCGCGTTCACCAACATACTTCAACATGTAATTTAAGAACAAGGCATCGCGTTAACATCTTTTTTCCTTATTTCAATTTGACTATCTTTCAGGAAGTGCCATGGCGGAAATGCCGAGACGTTTGCGAATCTCATTAGCAAGTGTTTTGGCATGGCCAACACGGAAATTGTCTGTTATGACAATTTTTGGCTTTGAACGCTTCACATACTCCATCAATCCGTCGAAGTCTGAATGGTCGCTTAAGGCTATTACATATTCTTTTTCGGCGATTTCACGAATGGGAGAATCAAACTCCCAGCCGCTTACATAAATGCGAAAAACACTTCGAGCGACTTTGCTTTTAGCATTCATATGGTAAAAGGCTACGCAAGACGCATTTTTCTCTAGAAGCTCTTTTGCTTCCCTTTCTTCGGAAAGCATTAAATGCCCGAGGCGCATGCCGTGCTGTTCGCAAACCTTTGAAACATGGAAAATCCTTTCAGGAACAATAAAAGGAGCTTTAACACCAGCATTGTGCAGAATCTGCATAACCTCTTGAAGTTTGCCATGATAACCAAAAACATACACTGGACCATGATTCACTGCTTTTTCCACTATAGAAACGAGTAATTCTTTAATATCCTCTTTGAAAGAGCGTTTACATGTTGGGCTCCCATAAGTAGCTTCTATGACAAGAAAATCAGCATCCAAAATAGTGGTTTCGTCAATTCTAAAATCTCCAGTATAAACAATCCTTGTTCCCTCCGCATCCTCAACGAGCACCTGAGTAGCACCCAAAATGTGGTCAGCATGGAAAAATGTCATGCTTTCCTCTTTGTATTGAAGAGTTTCACCATACCCAAGTGTCTCCACAAAACCACCCATAAGAAAAAGTGGGTTCCGTAAAACATCAATCAAATCTTTTGTGGTTTTGGTCATCAAGACTTTTTCGCAGGTTCTCAAGCTTTGTTGCAGACCTATCATATGGTCAGCATGGGCATGTGTGACAACTCTTAACGGTTTTGATTCGTCAAATGCGTCGCAAGCTACATGCTTTCCAAGTAAAATAGCTCCTCTGTGGGTTATTGTGGCTTTTAATGGCAAAGTTTGCACCGTTCAAAAAGCAAAGTCATTAATCAATGTTGCTATGAACTTCGTTCCTTTTACGAAGCTTTCAATTTTCAGGTTTTCATTGGGTGCATGCGTGTTTGCCTCTGGATGGCTGCATCCAACTGAAACAACTGGGTATCCTAGGAAGTTGCGGAATAAATGCATAGGTCCAGAACCTGCACTTGTGGGGTAGATCACGGCTTTCTTACCGTATACTTTTTCTGCTGTTTTTGCAACTAACTTTACGAAGAGGTCGCTGATTGGTGTTTTTGTTGGTTCAGTGGAGCCATGTTTGATTATTTCTAAGTCTCCAAAGCCATGCTTTTTCAAATGTTCGACGAGCTTTTGGAAAATTTTGTTGGTTCTTTGATTTGGAACGAGTCTGAAATCAAGTTTCACCGTGGCTTCGTGTGGCAATACTGTTTTGGAACCTTTGCTTGTGTATCCTGATACTAAACCGTTGATTGTGCACGTGGGCTGATATAACAATGTTTTTAGAGCTTCTAATCCAGACTTGTTACGCAAGAATTCCTTTAAGCCTAGCTCTTTTTTGGTTTCTTTTTCTTCGAAGGGGATGCTTTTTAGGCATATGATTTCTTCGGAAGAAGGAGGTAGAATGTTTTTGTGAAAATTTGGGATCAAGATGTTTTCATCTTTGTCTTTTAGAAGGTTCAATGCCCAAATAAGGCGCCAAGCAGGGTTCGGGATTATTGGTGCATTTGCAGAGTGAACATCTCTAGAGGCACCACAGGCTTTTATTTCAACCGATAAAATTCCCTTTAGCCCCAAGTATAGCTCTGGTCTGCCACTTCTGTTTGTGCCGCCAAATTCCCAGATGGCTGCGTCTGCTGAAAAGGCGTTCTTGTGTTTCTTTATTATTGGTTCAAGGTTTGGGCTTCCGATTTCTTCTTCTCCGTCGACGAAGAATTTTATGTTAACAGGCACGTTACTCGTGACTTCCAGTAGCGTTTGAACAGCTTTTAACCTTGAGACAAGGTTCCCTTTGTTGTCTGATGCTCCTCTTCCATAGATTTTTCCTTTGACTATTTTGCCGCTGAATGGTTTGTGTGTCCATTTTTCGAGTGGTTCTGGTGGTTGCACATCGTAATGGTCGTAGAAGAGGAGGGTTTTGCGGGGTTTTTTGGACAGTTTTTCTCCGTAAACAACAGAGTTTCCTTTTTCACCTTTAAAAATTTTTGTTGAAAGTCCTATTTCTTGCATCATTTTCTCTACGAGTTTTGCGCATGCTTCCATTCCTTCGCCTTTTGCTGAAACGCTGGGTTGTTTGACAAGCTTAATGAGGTCTTCAACGAAATTGTCGGCGTGAGTGTCAATGTGTTTGTAAACTTTTTCTAAGCTCATTTTATCACCTAAACAGTCTTTCTGGTAAGCCATTTGACGAGTTCTCTCGAGTTTTCATATTGTATTTTGATTTTTATTGGTCCTAGGGGTGATTCTGCTTTTTCTTTTGAGAAGGATATGTGTCCTGCGTATGCGACTTGTTTGTTTAGGCAGAAGCTGATGGTTTTTCCGTTAAGTCCTTCTGAGAGGGCTTTTCTTGCAGCGTCGCGGATGCGTTCTCTGCGGAGTAGGTTTTGCAGTTTTGTGAGGGTTTCGATTCCTTTTGCTTGTGCGGTTAGTATAGCCCCCTCATATATAGGTTGAATTTTGGTTTCAACGTTGCCGAAGATGTTTTTTATGGCTTGTTTTACTTTTTCCTCAGATTCTGTTGGGTTAATTTCTGTTTCTATGTAGACGCTTATTTCATCCATTTCTCTTCAACCTTCTTTAGAATTTCCCTGGCTTTTTCTTTAACGGTTGCCTTTTCTCCCTCATTCACTATTTTGTATTCTGCCATTGTTATAGCTTCCCCCAACCCCACGCTTAATTCTCGTTGGTCTCTCTCATGGAAGACTTTCCAGTTTTTTGGGTCGTCGGTTCTCTGGCGGCAAAAAAGCCGTTTGAACCTTGTTTCTGGTGATGAGTAGATGGCTATGAGGCTAAATTTTGGAAAATGTTTCTTTAATTCTTCCACTTCGCTTGGGCTTCTTATGCCGTCTACGATGATCTTGTTTTCTTTTGTGTTTTCTATTTTTGAAAAGCATCGTTTTGCAATAACATTGTTTCCTTCTTTTTGCCTTAAATCAAGCATTATTTTTCCAAGATTCTCTGGGCTAGGTTCAAGACGTCTTCTTTGTGCTTCTTCTCTAACGGCGTCGCCCATTACTACGATGCCATAGCCGCTTGCTCTTGCAACATTGACGACTACAGATTTGCCTGCTCCAGGCATCCCAACCAAACCAACAACGAGCGCATTCTTCATTTGTAATCGTCCTTTTATGCTTAAGTTGTTAGCATGATGCTATTTTTGTTTTGGGTATTAGCGGTTGTTTTTGAAGAGGAATTGGATATTTCGATGTTGGAATGGTTTGCTTAGTTGGTTTACAGAAGAGTTATTCGCAATTCTTATGTAACAGTTTGACTGTTTTAGATATGGAGAAAATGATTTGTTAAAGAGAATTATTTCTGGAATAATGCTGACACTGCTGTTAATAAGTATGCTAACTTTAGTGTTTAAGATTCAACCAGTTGAAGCAGAGCCTAAAACTTTGACTGATGCCGATAATCGAGACCGATATTCACTTATGAATCCTTTGGATAATCCTTGGGGTGATTGGAAACACTATCACAACTATACGGAAATCGTTAATACGCTTCTCTACCTGAATGGCACTTATCCAGACGTCGTTGACGTCTTTTCCGTAGGCAAAAGCTGGCAGAACCGAGACATCTACTGCATTAGACTGACGAACGAATCCAATATGCATTCTAAACCGAAAGTGTTCTTTGTTGGTTATCACCACGCCCGTGAGCCTATTACTGCAGAATTAACATTATACTTTGCCGTAGAAGCCGCAACCAAATTCGGCACAAACGAAACCATAACTCGTATGCTAAACTACAGTGAAATCTACATGGTTTCTGCACTAAACGTAGACGGTTTCGACGCGCTTAAACGGAATGATTGGCAACGCAAAAACGCACGCCCAATTGACGAAGATGGAGACGGTTTGTTTGACGAAGACCCGCCAGACGACGAAGATGGAGACGGTTACATAGAAGACCTCTTCTACTTATATGGCAGCACTTATTATTTCATAAGATGGGAAGGCTTAGATGACGACAACGATGGCTTGTTTAACGAAGATTGGGTTGGAGGCGTAGACCTAAACAGAAACTATGGTTATCAATGGAATGCAACGTGCGACAGTGGAAGCCCATACCCAGATGCAGAAGATTACCGTGGACCAGCACCATTCTCAGAACCAGAAACACAAGCAATAAGAAACTTGGCATTGCAACATGATTTCAAGTATGCAGTGAGCTTTCATTCAGGTGCTGAAGTCATACTTTATCCTTGGGGACATACAACAGCACCGTCGCCAGATGACCAACTTTTCAGAGAAGTTGCCGGAAATCTTTCTGAGTTGACTGGTGCCTCCTATGAGCAATCAGGGGAAATGTATACGACATCCGGCGGATGGGAGGATTGGATGTATGGCAACAGAAGTACATTCGCCTTCACATGTGAAATCTACCAAAACGATAGCGCATGGCATTATGAACCGGGTCCAGAGCCACATACATTTTGGGAAAGAGGAATCCTCCAAGCCTTCAATCCAGACCCAAGCCAAATCGAAACTGTAATCCAACGGTGGCTACCTGTCTTCACATACACCACAAACAGAACCATAACAGAAGCCTACGAGATAGGCGATCTGGATGGAGACTTTGACGTTGACGAAGATGACTTATGGTACTTCTGCGAAGCCTTCATCGACTACTACACAATCCACGTGAGAGATCCAAACTGTGACTTCGACGGCAACGGCAAAATAGACGAAGACGACCTATGGACAATAGCTGAAGCATTCATAGACTACTACAAACCAAAATAAAAATTTCCGGTTTCCGCTGATCGTTTCCAGCCTTTGCAAGGTCAAATTCATCGGTTCAGACGTAGCAGCATGTTTACGATGGTTCTGGAATACTGCTTTTTCAAAATTATCACAGAGGTTTCCCGCAACTCTTATTTTTCGCATATGCCATACTAGCATGTGGAGAAAGGATCGTTGAGGAAGAATGTTTCTGGGATAATACTATCGTTAATGTTACTAAATACATTAACGCTGGCGTTCAACATCCAATGTGTCAGCTCAAGATCTGAAACAGCATCAGAAACATTTTACGTGCCAAATTGCAAAGGAATCCAGGCTGACCCAAACGAGTGGCTGGTAGATAGCAAGGGATACAAAAATTCAGTTTCTTCAGGAAAATTGAACCTATATAACTACTCGAATCTACAGCGTTTCGCTCGATGCGAAAGCGAGCAAGTTGAGCTGTTGATTGGAGGTGATATTCCAAAATCGCAGCTACAAAATGTGGCAGAAATGGTTCTTGAGAATGGCGGAAAACTCGTCAGCACAATCTCGACGCGCAAGGACATTAAAGCCATCACGGCTCTAGTGCCCATAAAAGATGCCTGCATTTTCGCTCAAGAGCTTCGAAAAAATGGACTGGTAGAATATGTGGAGCCAAATTTTAGAGTGAAGGCTTTTTTTGCGCCAAACGACCCATATTGGCCTGATCAATGGGGACCGAAGAAAGTGGAAGCTGACGGTGCGTGGAACATTACGGTTGGTTCGTCAGACGTTATTGTAGCAATTATTGATACAGGTATTGATTACACGCATCCAGATCTGATGGCAAACTATGTGCCATTAGGGTACGACTGGGTTAACAACGACACCGATCCTTTGGATGACAATGGACATGGCACCCATTGCGCTGGGATAGTTGCTGCAACGATTAACAATAGTATTGGCATAGCAGGTTTGGCACAATCTCACATCATGGCGGAGAAAGCCCTAGACTTTGGTGGATGGGGATACTACTCTTGGATAATCCAAGCTATCTATCATGCCGTGCAGGCTGGGGCAAAAATTATCTCTATGAGCTTTGGCGGTTCTGACGATTCTTCATCGATTCACGACGCCATAAAATATGCTTATGACAACGGAGTACTTTTAGTTGCGGCAGCTGGAAACAATGGTAATTCTTTTCCCAGTTATCCTGCAGCCTACGATGAAGTGATTGCAGTTTCTGCCACAGATTCTGATGACAATGTGGCAACGTTTTCCAGTTACGGAATGTGGATTGAATTAGCAGCCCCTGGCGTACACATATACTCGACGCTACCTACGTACGATGTAACACTGAACGAACCACCCTATAATAAAACATTAGACTATGATTATCTAAGCGGTACTTCAATGGCTTGTCCACATGCGGCAGGCGTTGCAGCTTTAGTGTGGAGTGCATTTCCAGATTACCCTAACTACAAGATAAGAGAAATTTTGAAACGCACAGCAGACGACTTGGGGGATGTTGGTTTCGACGAATTTTACGGATATGGAAGGATAAATGCAGAAAAAGCCGTTGCAGGCATACCTGACCACGATTTGGCTATCAGCAAATGGCAACACCCATACGGAGTACGCCGCAACGAATTTAGCGTATTTAATGTTACCATATCTAACTTTGGCAGAAGTAATGAAACGAACATCGTGATTCAGTTTATTGTCAATCAGACACTAGAAGATGTCAAGACGATCAGCTTTCTAGAAAACGAGGCTTCGACCTTAGTAACGTTTTCATGGAGTACAACAAATGAAGGCAAATACAATGTAACGTGTTACATTGTCCCAGTTCTTGGTGAAAACTACATAGATAATAACGTGGCATCAAGCACCTTGCTTGTGCGACCCTCATTAATATTGAGAGTCCCAAGTGAGTATTCCACGATAAAAGATGCTCTGGGCAATGCGACTGAAGGAGACTTGATTTTAGTAGACGGGGGATCTTATGTTGAGGGACAGATAGACATATTCAAGAGCAACGTAACTCTAATCGGAACAGGCACTGTAACACTGTATGGCTTGCACACAAAGCCTGCATTAAAGATAATGGCTGACTTCGTCACCGTAAAAGGGTTTACTATACAGAACAGTAGTTGTGGAATATATGTACAGGGATGGGGCAACAATATCACGGGTAACTCTATATTGAATCAAGGCACATTGAATGGCTATTGCGGGATACATCTCTATAAAGCCTTTGATTCAACCATATGTTCAAATTCAATGATGAGCATCGACTATTCTTTAAACTCGAATGTGGAATATGGCATCTTATTGGAGTCTTCCTCAAACAACGTTATAGGCATGAATAATGCATCAAACGCTGCCGACATTTATTCAGTTGTATGTTACGGAAAGCATGGGATCGTCCTCTATTCATCCTCAAATAATGTCGTTAGCTTCAACAAGGTGTCTAATTCACATAATGGCATCTGGGTCTATTTATCTTCGAACAACACCTTTATTTCAAACACTGCAACCGCCAGTTGGTGCGGCATTCTCATCGACGCCTCCCCCCTCAACACATTGAGAAATAACACCATGACAGGCAATAGTGCAAACTTTGGCGTTCGCTTAGATAACCTAAAATTTCCATCAAATGCCGTAAATGATGTAGATTACTCAAATACTGTAAACGGCAAGCCAATATGCTACTGGGTTAATAGATTTGATGGTAACGTCCCATCAAATGCTGGATGCGTAGTGCTCATAAATTGCAGGCACATCAGACTCCAAAACCTAACTCTTACATACAATCTTCATGGTGCCCTCTTGGTTAATACGAATGATACTCAGATCCACTCAAGTAATATTATGTCGAACGCTGCGCGGGGATGGGAGTTCTATTGTGCCGGCATTTGGATGTTAGATTCTTCGAATAACACTATTTCTCAAAACAACATTTCGTACAATTGTGAGGGTGTGGATACTTATCTGGGAGTTAATAACACGATTACTTCAAATGACATTGTAGACAGCGGTAGCCCCGGAGGCAGCTGGGGCATTTTGATTGAAGAAACTTCATACTGCACCCTGAGCTTCAACAAAATCAGAAATACAGACTATGGAGCTGGCATCTGTATATCTGACTCAGAAAACAACGCTGTGAATTCAAACAATGTAGAGCGTGGAGTATTTGGCATATGTATCTCCAACTCGGGCAATGTTATAAGCTTTAACAATATTAGCGGATGCAGAATGGGCATAAAATTGTATACATCGTCATCCAACTGCACCATAGAATCAAACAACATAGTCGCCTGCACCGATTATGCAATACATATGAGTTCCAGTACCTATGACAACAGATTTTTCCATAACAACATCTTAGGGAATACAAAAGTTCATTTCGAAGGTGGAGGGAATTTCTGGGATAACGGATATCCCTGTGGTGGCAATTATTGGAGCGACTATACTGGCGTAGACGTGCATCACGGCCAATACCAGAATGAGACTGGAAGTGATGGAATAGGAGATACACCATACACTATTGCAATGACCAGTAATCGAGATGAATATCCACTTATGAAACCGTATCCTTGGGCTTTACATGATGTTGGAGTAACAAGTGTTGCAACTTCTGAAACCGTTGCTGCACAAGGATGTAATGTGTCCATAAGCATAATGACATTCAATTATGGCAACCACACAGAAAACATTGACATAGTGATTTATGCAAACTCGATCGCAATAGGTGAAATCAACAATATTGACCTGACGAGCAGAAACTATAAAATAGTCACATTCATTTGGAACACTTCTGGCTTTGTTAAGGGCAACTACACCATACGAGCGTATGCGGAGCCTGTTGTGGGCGAAACTGACACGGCAGACAACAATTGCGCAAATGGTCATGTGACAATTTCGTGGCTAGGCGATCTAGACGGCGACTTTGACGTTAACGAAGACGACTTATGGGCGTTCTCTAGGGCATTCATCGACTACTACACAATCCACGTGAAAAACCCAAACTGCGACTTTGACAATAACAGCAAAATAGACGAGGACGACCTGTGGACAATGGCTGAAGCATTCATCGACTACTGGAAACAACACTAATCACGCACATGAAAAGATTCCAAATATTATTTGGCTCTAGAGGCAGAACCTACAACTACTAACCATGCTATCCAACATAGGCTACTCAATCGCATGAAACAGAAAAAGGGGAGATGGCTAATCTTAATTTTTATGTTTCCTGTTTTTCTTGGTCTTCTGCTACTGTCTCCTTCGACAACGATTCTTCTGTGCTTTGCGACGTTTCTTGCGGGTTTTCCTGCTGAGCCTGAAAGGAATCTGTCTCTTTAGCTTCCACACGCTCTAAGGGCGGTTCTAGCAGTTTCTTTTCAACAACCTCAACTTTCGGCTCAGAAACTCCGCTTCCTTCTGATTGCGGTTCTATTTTCTGCTGAACAACCTCCCTAACAGCGCCAAGCTCTTTCTTTGCAGTTTCAATGCCCATCGATAGAATACCTATTTCACGTTGATAAACTTCCTCGTCTACTTCACCAGTTACGTGTTGAATTTCAAAGTTTGCAAGAAGCATCTCCAAGGTTTTAATCTGTGCTTCAAGCTCCTCCATTTCAGAATTCATCTTCTCCAACAAAGCTTTCTGCTGTCTTTCGATTTCTGCAATGGCTTCGTCTATCTCACTGTTAAACAGGTCGTATGTGGACTGAGAAATTTTGCCAGTGTTCAGTAAATTGTCTAAGGCTTGCTTCTTTTTCTTCGTCATCTCATTTTCTTCGTTTAATCTCTTAAAAGAATGCTTCCACGAAATCAATTTTAACACCGTCCATTTTTTAGCCGCAAAAGAAGGAAATAACCTTTGTTAACATGCAGATATATCGCTGGCTGTTTAAACACAAAATGTTCCATGAACTTTTTATATAATTAAATATTAAACATTTCATCCACGGAGAAAAGCTGTATACTGCTTTATGCTTAGATATCTCTTTCGT